>OFME01001716.1_pt1 | contig 11200 bp, 8 predicted proteins | sample 1541381 | NCBI WGS metagenome assembly OFME01 (sample SAMN04209243, study PRJEB22552) | human gut metagenome | biome: gut; material: feces | host: Homo sapiens | place: USA: Oklahoma
AGTGAGTATAAAAAATATCAAACAGATGAAAAAATTATAAAACAGGTAGTAGAAATACTACAAAGAAATATAGAGTCCAAAACACAGATTCAGAAATAAAAATTTTAATTTAAGAAAATTAATATAATCTGAAAACTAAAAAGTAACTTGCAGGAAAATGCAAAAGAAGGAGAAAAAATGTATTCAGCATTATTAGTAATTATTTATTTAGCATTTATAAGTTTAGGTTTGCCTGATACTCTGTTGGGCTCAGCGTGGCCACAGATGCATATCGAACTTAATGCATCATTGTCTTCAGCAGGAATTATAACAATGATTATATCAATGGGAACGGTTATATCAAGTTTGTTTTCGGACAGATTAAACATTAAGCTTGGAACAGGAAAAGTTACAGCTATTAGTGTATTAATGACAGCAGTAGCATTGATTGGATTTTCACTATCACATAGTTTCATAATATTATGTGTGCTCGCAGTACCATATGGATTAGGTGCAGGAGCTGTAGATGCGGCATTAAATAATTATGTTGCACTACATTATTCCTCAAAACATATGAGCTGGCTTCACTGTTTCTGGGGAGTTGGCGCATCAATAGGACCATATATTATAGGAACATGTATGGCTCACGGTTTAGGCTGGCGTGGTGGTTACAGTGTTATTTCAGTACTTCAGTTTACACTTACAGCAGCATTATTTATAACATTGCCATTATGGAAAAAAGTAGAAAACAGCGAAAACAATGTAAGCAATGGAAATAACGAAAGCACTCAGGAAGAACCACAGGAGAGAAAAGCTAAATCATTATCAGAAGTATTACATATTAAAGGGGTAATATACATTTTGTTTGCATTCTTCTGCTATAGTGCAGTTGAGCAGACAACAACATTGTGGTGTGCAAGTTACCTTGTATTAAATAGAAGTATTGACAGCAACATAGCAGCCAAGTTTGCAGCATTTTTCTACATAGGAATTACATTTGGACGTTTCCTGTGCGGATTTATTGCAGACAAGTTAGGCGACAAGAATATGATAAGACTTGGAATTGTAATAATTGTGGCAGGTATTGTAATGTTATTTATGCCAATACCGGGTTCAGCTATTGCTTTGGCAGGACTTATAACAATAGGTCTTGGCTGTGCACCAATATATCCGTCAATTATTCATTCAACACCATTTAACTTTGGTGCGGATAATTCACAGGCGGTTATTGGAATACAGATGGCATTTGCTTATGTGGGAACAACATTTATGCCACCATTATTCGGACTTATTGCCCAGTATATTAACATAGGATTATTCCCGGTATATATTTTAATATTTACTGCAATAATGTTTATAACATCAGAGGCATTAAATAATATTAATAAAAATAAAGCTTATAAATAAAAACTTTAATAAAATTAAAACAATAAAAACTTATAATTACAAATAAAAGAAAAACAAAAATTCACTTGAGTGGAAAACTTAAATAAATTTTAAGAAATATATTCATAAATATTAGGTCTTTTAAGATAACATTACGATATCAGAAAAAAGAGATTAAGTTCATTGACAGAAACTATATCAGGAACAAAGACCATTAAGTTTATTGACAGAAAACATGTCAGGAACAATAAGTTTATGAATAAAAAAAAGGTGATGAAAATCACGATTATAGGGGAGTGAAGAAAATGAATAATAACAAAAATAGTCAGGTCAAAAATATATTAGGATTTGTATCAGTGTATACTTTTATATTTTTGTGCCTGGCTTTTGTTTTGGACAGAATTTTTGATTCAGAGGGAAAAACATTTATATGGAGTATTGATGGACTTTTTCAGCATGCGATTGCCCTGAAATACATAAGGCAGTACATAATTAATCTGTTCACAAAGGGAAGTTTTCCAATGATTGATTTTAATCTTGGACAGGGATTTGATGTAATTGGAACACTTAATTATTATGGCTTTGGTGATCCGGTCACATTGCTTACAGTTCTTTTCCCGGAGAATGCAATGGAATTAATGTATGAAATATTGATTTTTGTAAGAATGTATTTAAGCGGATTATTTGTTGCCTATCTTTTAAGAACATTAGGAAAAACAAAAACATCAACAATACTTCCTGCCTGCATTTTGTATCCGTTTTGTAATTATGCACTTTTGGGAGGCATAAGACATCCAATGTTTTTTAACGGCATAATGTATCTGCCACTTCTCATTGCAGCAGTGGAAGGGGTAATAACAAAGAAAAAAATCGGACTTTTAGTATTTGTTGTAAGTATAGCGTTCATTAATAATTACTATTTTATGTACATCAACACAGTGATGGCGGCAATCTACTTCTTTGTAAGACAGATTGGAAGCTATAGGGCTAAAGGTATAAAAGAACTTGCAGGAAGCATTGGAAGAATTATGATTTCATATATATGGGGAACTTGTATGGGCGCAATGCTTTTGATTCCCTCAGTTTATGCATTCCTTAATAATGTAAGAACAACCACAAAGATTGCTATACCGGATACTTTTTTTGGAGATGACTATTATGAGAAATTTCTAAAGAGCTTTGTAATAACAGACAATGATATGAATATGTTTACAATTCCGGGAATTGGAATTCTCGGAGTAATCGCCATAGTAGTTCTTTTGATTTTCAGAAAAAGCAGTGACAAAAAAATACTCGCGCTATTTGCAATAATGTTTATTATGCTACTATTCCCAATGGTAGGGAAAGTAATGAACGGATTTTCATATGTAACAATGCGATTTAGTTATGGTATGGCGCTGATTCTTTCGGTGGCAGTCGCATTCGCCATAGATAATTTAAAAATAGCAAAGCAGTTCCTTCCATATTTAGTAACATTAGCGTCCATAATTACAATAGTTATTAACATGAATATGATTTTTGGTGAAAATTATTCATATAATAGCAAGGATTATGTTAATAAAGGCACTCTTGAAAAAGAAATGAACACTGCTGACGTGAAAATGATTAAGTCTATTAAAGATGATAGTTTTTATAGAACTGAGCGACTTAGAAGTAGGAGTAACAAGTCTGCTTATTGCAACTTCAATCAGACTGGTTTCTATTACAGTATTATTCCGGGAAAAATGACGGATATGTATGTGTCAACCTGCCTTTCAGACTGCTACAGGTCATATGTTATAAAAGGGTTGGAGAATAGAATCGGAATGCTTGCCCTTGCAAGTACAAAATATTACGTAAACTATGGAGGAAAGTCGCCTTATGGTTTTGAAAAAATAAAAGAAGAAACAATAGATGGCAAGAAAGTCTGCCTTTATGAAAACAAAAACTACTTGCCACTTGGAGTAACATATTCAAGCTATATGACAAGAACAGATTATGACAAATTAAATCCTATAGAAAGAGAATTGGCACTGCTTAACAGTTCAGTTGTAGATAACAAGATAGCAAATAAAATTTTTGAGAATAACAAAACTATCACTGGTGTCTACACTTCTGAAATGAAAATTAACAATGAGAAAAATATTGATGCAGGAAAAAGTTACTTAAAAACAAAATACGGTGGAGCTTTGGAATATAATTTTAATGGGTTAAAAGACAGCCTTACTTATATTGTTTTTAAGGGAGTTCACGTTAAGGATACAGATCAGGGTGACACGGCAGCAGAATACAAAAGTGATGGCAACACAGGAAATCTTAGAGTTATAGGCGATTACTCTGACGGATATTATTACAAAGAAGCCAGTGTTTTTAATATGGGATATTCTAAGAAAAGCCAGAACCACGTAGATATTAAATTTAACAGCAACAGAAAATACACTTTCAAAGATGTTTATGCAGCAATGGTACCCGCAAGCAATTATGATAATGCTGCATCAAACCTTAAGAAAGAAGTACTTGAAAATGTTAAATTATCTGACAATCATATAAGTGGAAATATTAAAGCAAGTAAGGATAAAATACTTCAACTATCAATTCCCTATAGCAAGGGCTACAAGATTTATGTTGACGGAAAAAAGACAGAAACTTTCAGCTCAGGAATAGGATATATTGGGGTGAAAATTTTAAAAGGAAGTCACAATATTAATGTTACGTATAAAAGTCCCGGAATAGTTGCAGGAGCAATGCTGACTATAATAAGCACATTGTTTTGGGCTTTTTATGTAATTAGAATTGAAAGAGTCAGGAAACAATAATACTAGAAAGTGCAAAAAAAGCCCTAAATTAATACCACAAAACTATGTACATAATTAAAAAAAGTATGTATTATTAAAGACGCGACGGTTAAGGCTGTCGCGTTTTGTGGAAAGAAGGGTGAAAATTATGAAATATATGAGACAATTTGGGATTATTATGTTAGTAACCTGTATAGGTGAAATCTTAAAATATTTAATTCCGTTGGCAATACCGTCAAGTATTTATGGATTGTGTCTGATGATGGTTTTGCTTGTGACAGGCATTGTGAAAGTAGACGATGTAAAAGAGTCAGGAACTTTTCTAATAGAAATAATGCCTTTAATGTTTATTGCATCGGGAGTAGGAATAGTTGTTTATTGGAAACAGCTTAAAACCATGCTTGTTCCACTTATAATTATTACTTTTGTGTCAACAGTCCTTGTAATGGCTGTGTCAGGAAAAGTAACCCAGTATGTGATAAAGAGGAGAAAAAAACATGAATCAGATGATAATTAATTCTACAACAATAGGTGTAGTAATAAGTGTAATGGGATACGAGTTAGGCTTATTATTAAAAAGAAAATTTAAGTCAGCTATTTTTAACCCACTTTTAATTTCAATAATATTTGTAATATGCTGTCTGCTCTTGTTTAGGGTAGATTATGATAATTACAACAAAAGCGCACAGTATTTAAGTTATCTTTTAACACCGGCAACAGTATGTCTTGCAATACCTTTGTATCAGCAGATTAAATTACTTAAAGAGAATGTGGTAGCAATATTTGCAGGCATAATTTCTGGTGTACTTACAAGTTTGGTTTTCATATTTGTATTTGCTTTAATATTTAATTTCGGTCATGAAGAATATGTAACATTGTTGCCTAAGTCCATTACAACAGCAATTGGAATGGGAATTTCAGAAGAACTTGGTGGATATGTTACAATTACAGTTGCGGTAATAATCATTACAGGAGTTCTTGGTAACATATGTGGTGAGGCAGTTTGCAAAATATTTAAAATAACAAATCCTGTGGCAAAGGGAATAGCTCTGGGAACATCTTCCCATGCCATTGGTACTGCAAAAGCAATGGAAATGGGCGAGATTGAAGGGGCAATGAGCAGCCTTTCAATAGTAATAGCAGGAATTTGCACAATGGTAGGAGCATCTGTTTTTGCAAATTTTATATAAAGAGTTATAATAATGGCGGACAGATTTTTATTTAATAAGAAATTAATTTGGAAATTCTATTAAGCAAAAATCCCACCGAGGATTGAAGAGGTGCGGATAGGAGGCATATTATGATAATTACAATTGCAAGACAATGTGGTTGCGGCGGACATGAAGTTGCAAAAATATTGGCTAATAAACTTGGCATGGAACTTTTTGACAAAAAGAAATTGCTTGAAGAAGCAAAGCAGCTAGGACAGGCTGAAGAACACAGTAATTTTTTTAATGAAGTACCTATTAATAGTCTTTTATATGGAATAGCAATGGGGTTTGGAAATACGAAGCCAATGGATAAGTCATTAAAACTTGTTAAGGCTATTACCGAAAACAAAGACGCCATAATTATTGGAAGATGTGCTAATATAATATACAAAGATAGCAAGGATGTTACATCAGTATATCTTTTTGCGGACAAAGAATTTAGAATAAAACATATTATGGAAAGAGACGGAATTTCAGAAAAAGAGGCGGAAAAGTATATAAAAGAAGTTGACGAGAAAAGAACATCTTTCCATAAATACTGCACTGACACAGTGTGGGGAGATGCAAAAGAATATCAGCTTTGCCTTGATACAGGTAAGATTGGTTTTGAAAAGACGGCAGAGCTTATTATGAATTATATTAATGCAAAAAAAGAATCCTAAAAATTTGGAAATCAAAAAAATATATAAATAATTATACGATAATATTAGAAATGATTATAGGAGTTGATTATTATGAAACAGACAAGGCAGATGTCAGAGACTATAAAACTTGGAATACTTCTTGCACTTTCAGGTGGATTTATGGATGCGTACTCTTACATACAGAGGGATCAGGTTTTTGCCAATGCCCAGACAGGAAATATGTTGCTGTTTGGTGTAAATTTGTCAGGGGGAAATCTTAGGGGAGCGCTTCATTATTTCTTCCCGGTTTTTGCTTTTGCAATAGGAATTGCCATAGCAGAGCTTGTTCGTGCCAAAGAAAGAGACCTTTTACATTGGAGACAGGTGGCTGTTTTATTTGAGGGAATTATACTTGTGGGCGTAGCTTTTATTCCACTTGACATGAACCTTATAGCCAACTCACTTACATCTTTTGCCTGCGGAATACAGGTTGAAAGTTTTAGAAAAATCAGAGGTAACGGCATTGCCACAACTATGTGTATAGGAAATTTGAGAAGTGGTACACAGAACCTTTGTAATTTCATTCGCAAAAAAGATAAGGAAGATTTTAAGAAAGCAGCATTGTATTATGGAATTATTGTATGCTTCGTAACCGGGGCAGTAATCGGTAACTTCTTTATACATATGTTCCACGAAAGAGCAATTCTTTGTTGCTCAGTAATTTTATTCTTTGCTTTCTTCTTAATGTTTATTGATTATGAAAAAGATGACGCTAGAGCAATTTAAAGAACAGTTTAATATAAAACTAAATAATCAACAGTTAAAAGCAGTGCAGTCGGTTCAAAATCCTACACTGCTTTTAGCAGTTCCGGGCAGTGGAAAGACAACGGTTCTTGTTACAAGACTGGGTTATATGATTTATTGTCTTGGAATAGAGCCTGAATCAATTCTCACTATTACATATACAGTTGCGGCAACTAACTACATGAGACAGAGATTTGAAACAATGTTTGGTGAACAGCTGGCGGCAAGACTTGAGTTTAGAACAATTAACGGAATTTGTTCAAAAATAATTAACTATTACGGAAACTGCATCGGCAGAAAGGCTTTCGACCTGATTACGGAAGAAGGCTTTAAATCTAAAATATTGTCTTTGATTTATCAGAAAGAACTTAACGAATATCCGTCGGAAAATGACTTGCAGACAGTTATTACCCTGATTACATACATAAAAAATATGATGCTTTCAAATGAAGAAATTGAAAGCCTTGGCAAGAAGGAAAACCTGCCACTTGCTGAAATTTACAAGGCATATTGTGGGGAACTTCGCAGACAGTCATTAATGGATTATGACGACCAAATGGTTTATGCCTACACAATGCTAAAGACCACACCACAGGTTTTGGAATATTTTCAAAATATGTACCAATATATTTGCGTGGACGAAGCACAGGATACATCAAAAATCCAGCACAAAATTATTGAAATACTTGCAATGAAAAATAAGAAGCTGTTCATGGTTGGGGATGAGGATCAGAGTATTTACGGATTTAGGGCGGCTTACCCGGAAGCATTGCTTTCTTTTGAGTCAACTTATCCTGAAGGAAAAATTCTTCTAATGGAAGAAAACTTTAGGTCTGACGGAGCAATTGTAAGTGCAGCAGACAGATTTATTCAGAAAAACAAATTAAGACACAAGAAAAATATGAAAGCTTCAAGGAATATGGTAAAAGATATTCGACTTATTGAAGTAAAAACAAGAAAGTCTCAGTATAGCTATTTAACAAAGGTGGCAGAAAACTGCAACGTAGATACGGCAGTTTTGTACAGAGATAATGAAAGCATAATTCCGGTTGTGGATATGCTTGAGAGAAGTGGCATTGATTACAAAATCAAAAACGCTGACCTGACGTTTTTCAATCACAAAATAGTTACAGACATAAAAAACATAATAAGATTTGCAGAAAATCCAAAGGATACGGAAATCTTTATGCAGATATATTTTAAAATTGGAACATATTTAAGCAAAATGGGAGCAATTGAAGCCTGCCGTATAAGTGAAGAAAAAGGCATTCCCGTAATTGACAGTGCATTAAGATATGGAAGAATCCCAAAAGGCACGGAGAAAAGTCTAAAGGCAATGAAGACTCATATAGAAAGCATTTTAGAAGAGTCGGCCTACAAAGCAGTTTATAGAATTGTTAATTTCATGGGCTATTCTGCTTATCTTGAAAGAGCAAAAATAAAAGATGGCAAGATAAGTATTCTCCAGGCTTTGGCAGCAAATGAGAAAACACCGGAAGATTTTCTAAATCGTCTTGATGAACTAGCAATGATTATAAAGAATAAAAAGAACAATTATGATTGCAAATTTACTTTGTCTACAATTCACTCAAGCAAAGGTTTGGAGTACGATACGGTATACATAATGGATGTAAAGGACGGAGTTTTTCCTGAAAAGGTGGTTGCCAACAGAAAGAAAGCAACAGATGAGGAAATAAAAACTTACGAGGAAGAGCGAAGACTTTATTACGTGGCAGTTACAAGAGCAAAAAATCAGTTGTGCATATTTGACTTTAAGGACAGCTCAACTTTCAACAACCAGTTGCTTGGCATAAATGTTAAAAGCAGTGCCGACAAAACTAAGTTTCAAAAATCGGGGAAAAAGGGTATAATAGCTACAGACAGGAAGACCTCCAAAGCAATAGAAATGCTAAGGTCAAAATCTTATCTAAGATAATTGGAAAATCTTTAATTAATAATTAGGAATAAATGATTCAAAAACTAATTAGGAATCTAGGGTTTCAAAAATAATCAGGAATCATTTTGAAAATAAAAATTACGAATGGAGTAAATATGAATAAAGATAATTCAAAAGTGGACAAGGGACTGCAGGGCAATGAAAAAATCGAAGAAGCCATTGCCACACTTCAAAGTCAGTCTACACCTGAACTGTTGGCACACGCACTTACAGTTATCAGAAGAAGAATGAAAGAACAGGGACAGCTTATTATTGCAGTTGAACCTTCACCATTAAGCAATGAAATGAACGTTCAGGCAGTAAAAACATCAGACGGAAAAAACTGGTGGGTTGCTTTTACAGGTTTTGATGAAGAGTTAAAAGGTGGCGACAGTGTAAAATCTACTTTTTTAACAGATATGGATAAGCTTTTTCAATCAGCATTAACAGTGGATGAAATTGAGGGTGTAATAATCAATCCTTGGAATAGAACAATAATGTTAAACAAGAGATTGATAAGTATAATCCTTGGAACAGCTGATAATTAGATAAGATTAGCAAGTTAAAACATAATTGCACGGCATATGTGGGATAAGACCTTAGACAATGTAATCTAAATAATAAAGAAGAAACGGAGAAAAGTATGAATGCAATAATTAACAAAACAGGAAATGTAATTCAAAAAATAATATGGGGAATCCTTGTGGCAATGTTTGGAATTCTATCAATTTTTAATATTTTGGGAACAACAAAAATTGATATGAAAGTTAACGATTACAAGGAATATGCAGAGTATAGCCTTAACAATATTCTTATGATAATTTTGTATGTGGTAACTATTTTTGCAATTCTGTATATTATTGACAGATATACAAAATTACTAAAAATGGATACAAAGAAGTTTGCCAATATTGCAACAATATATGTTATTGCAATTGGAATCGCATACATAGTTATGGCAAGGGCATACCCTATAAGTGACCAAAGTATTGTTCAGAGAATTGCATCAAGTTTTCTTGATGGAGATTACAGCGAGCTTACAGGTGAAGGATATTTGGTAGCATATCCGCAACAGCTTGGAATAATCGGCATTATCCAAATTATTTACTACATATTCGGAAAAGATAATTACATCGCAATAATGCTTTTTAATGTTCTTGCAATGGCAGGAATTTTCAATATGCTATATAAGATTCTAACCAAAATGACAGATAATATTAGAATCCACAATCTGTATTGGGTTATGGTCTTTGGATGTTTCCCATTGATTTTCTATAGCTTCTTTGTGTACGGAACAATATTTGGACTATTCTTCTCATTAGTAGGCTTCTATAATCTTATCCTTGCAAAAGAAAATGGAAAAATCCTTAATTTTGTAATAAGTTTTCTGGCTTTCTGCATGGGAACAATAAGCAAAAGCAATTGTTTGATTTTTGTAATTGCAGCAGTTTTGGTTACTTTATTTTATGGAATAAAAGAACAAAAATTAAAATATGTAGTTTTCTCAATAATCTTAATGGGAGCGTTGATGGCGCCTAAATGTGTAAATCTGTATTATGCAAAAAAGGCTAATGTAACTATTTCAAAAGGTGTTCCGGCGAAATGCTTTATAGCCATGGGATTGCAGAAGGGTACAAAAGAGTTAGGTTGCGGTGTTGATGGCTGGTACAACGCTTATAATTTGACAACTTTTGTAAACGCAGGTCGTGACAGTGAAAAAGCATCAGAAATAGCGGGAGAAAACATAAGTGAACGACTAAGTGAGTTTAAAAGCAAACCATTAGAGTTTGTGGATTTTGCAAAAAATAAAATCACAACACAGTGGTGCGAACCAACATTCCAAACTTTCTGGATGCTTCAGGCAATGGATAATCACGCAGAATGGTCAAAGGTAGCTAAAAGTATAGAAAAGGGAAAAGTAAACAAAATCATATTCGTAATAATGAAACTATATCTTATATTTATCTGGCTTGGAAACCTTGCATACCTTATAGCAAAAAGAAAACAGCTTACCATCTGGAACATGTTGCTACAGGTGGCAGTACTTGGAGGCTTCATATTCCATTTTCTGTGGGAAGGCAAGGCACTGTATATTATGCCGTACTATGTGATTTCCTTTGTGGCAGGAGTGCAGGGAATGTATATGTTATATGAGAAGATAAAAATAAAAACTTTAAATATACAGGAATAAAATAAAAAGGCTGTGAGTGAGGTGAACCAAAAAAGTTAGACTTCAATTAGTCTAAAAAAACAACACTTTCATTAATTAATCGAACACTTTACTTTATTAATAAAGGAAAAACAAGGCGATTTCAGTTGAATTTACAACGAAAATATGTATAATATCATATTAGGGAACTTTGTTTTTTAGTTCCACAAGGTTGATATAAGAGCCGGCGCAAGCAGGTTTTCATTATATTACTATATTTAAAGAAAAGAGGTTTAAATAAGATGGCAGAAATCAATTTAAGCAAGTATGGTATCACA
>OFME01001720.1_pt1 | contig 11155 bp, 9 predicted proteins | sample 1541381 | NCBI WGS metagenome assembly OFME01 (sample SAMN04209243, study PRJEB22552) | human gut metagenome | biome: gut; material: feces | host: Homo sapiens | place: USA: Oklahoma
TTTGTTACTTTCTTTTGGTCACAAAAGAAAGTAGCACCTCCCGGGAGGCTGCCGCTAATCCTTTAGCCGATAACCTCTCCGTGGCGGATCACTTTGACAATGTCCAGCTTGTCATTGACCAGCACGACATTGCCGTAACGGCCGGCGTCAAGGCTGCCGTAGTCGGCATCGACGCCGATACTGCGCGCCGGGTTCAGGGTGGCGGCGCGGACGGCGCTTACAAGGGGCACGCCCATCTCCAGAACGGCGCGCTTCATGCAGTCAAACAGGCAGGTCGCGCTGCCGGCGATCGTGCCGGGCTGCTCGGTCAGGGTGGCGCGGGGTCCGCGCACCGTGACGGCCTGACCGCCCAGACTGTACTCGCCGTCCGGCAGGCCGCAGGCCATCATGCTGTCGGCGATCAGAATCACATGGTCATCGCCAAAGGTGTTGAAGGTGAACCGCACCATGGCGGGGTGGATGTGTACATTGTCGGTGATCAGCTCGACCTCGGCACCCTCCTCCAGCGCGGCGATGATGGGTCCCGGCTCACGGTGGGTGATGCCGGGCATGGCGTTGTACAGGTGGGTCATGTGGGTGGCACCGGCGGCAAAGGCGGCCTTGGCCGTATCATAGTCGGTGCAGGTGTGCGCGATGGAAATGCGCACCTCATCGTGACATTCCTTGATGAAGTCGAGGTTGCCCGGCTCCTCGGGCGCCACATCGACCAGCTTGATCAGCCCGCCGCTGCGCGCCTGCAGGCGGCGGAACATGGCTGCGTCCGCCCCCATGACATACTTCGGGTTCTGGGCACCGACCTTGCGGGGGCTGATGTAGGGGCCTTCCATATTGATGCCGACCAGATCTGCGCCGCGCTCGTTTTTGTGCGCTGCGGCCACATCCATGATGCCGTTCAGGATCTCCTCGCTGAAGGTCATCGTGGCGGGGCAGATGGCCAGAACGCCCTTGCTCGCCTCAAAATCTGCGATGGCCTGCAGGCCTGCCGCATCGGCGTCGCAGAAATCATGACCGACCGCGCCGTGGAAATGGATATCCACCAGACCCGGCAGCGCGTAGGCACCGCCCGCGTCAATGACATCCTCGCCCTCCAGCGGGGCTGCGCCAAAGACAATGCGGCCGTCACGGATGATAAGGTCCTTCTCTACAAAGCGGCAGCCGTCGCTGTAAACTTTTGCATTTTTGATGATCATAGCAGTATTCCTCCGCTGATCAGATCTCGCTCAGGGCTTCCTCGTCACCAACCAGAATGAAGTCGGGGTGCATCTGCAGGATGCTGGCGGGGACCTCCGGCGTGACGGGGCCGAAGAACGCCTTCTTGACGATGTCGGCCTTGCCCTTGCCGTTGGCGACCATCAGGACCTTGCGGGCCTGCATGATGGTCTTGATGCCCATGGTGTAGGCCTGCTTGGGGACCAGATCGGCGTTGCCGTCAAAGAAGCGCTTGTTGGCCTCAATGGTCTCCTCTTTCAGGTCAACGCAGTGGGTGCCCAGCTCGAAGGCCTCGTTCGGCTCGTTGAAGCCGATGTGGCCGTCGTTGCCGATGCCCAGCAGCTGCAGGTCAACGCCGCCGACACTGTGGATGATGGCGTCATAGCGGGCGCACTCGGCCGCAGCGTCGAGGTTCGTGCCATCGGGCAGGTTGATGGCCTCGGGGCGGATGTTCACATGGTCAAACAGGTTGCGGTGCATAAAGCTCCAATAGCTCTCGGGGTGCTCCTTCGGCAGGCCGCGGTACTCGTCCAGATTGACGGTCGTGACCTCGGAGAAGTCGATATCGCCCTTGTTGTACCACTCGACCAGCTGTTTGTAGGTGCCCACGGGGGTGCCGCCGGTGGCCAGACCCAGTACGCAGTTGGGCTTCATGATGACCTGCGCCGAGATGATGTTGGCGGCCTTGCGGGACATGTCGTAATAATCCTTAGCACGGATGATCTTCATAAGAAAATACCTCCTGATATTTCAGAGCGGGTACGCTCCGTTATTCTTATTTGCATTATACCACGCTGCGCCATGGTATACCATGACCTAAATTTGAATTTTATACCAAAATTTCGTTTCCAAACAAAAGGCCGTGAGCGGGCGTAGGCCCGCCCACGGCGGATTTGATAAAGGGAACCAGACCTTTACCGAAAGATGTCGGAAATTACAGCATCTTCTTCAGCTCGTCATACACGAACTGAACCTTGGGTCCGATAACGACCTGGCAAGCAGTCTTGCTGGGGCGGATAACGCCGGCAGCACCAGCAGCCTTGACGGCCTTCTCGTTGACAGCAGTGCTGTCCTTGACCTCAAAGCGCAGACGAGTGGCGCAGTAGTCAACGTTGGCAACATTGTCCTTGCCGCCGACAGCAGCCAGAACGCCGGAGGCGATGGCGGTGAAGTCGTTGTTGGCGAGGGTGATGTTGGCCTCAGCAGCTTCGGCATCCTCGTCCTCACGGCCGGGGGTCTTCAGGTCGAACTTGACGATAGCGAACTTGAAGACCAGATAGAAGACAACGAAAGCGGCGATGCCCAGAGGGATGATCATCCAGGTCTTAGCATGTGCGGGCAGGCTGGCGGAGAAGATCAGGTCGGTAGCACCGGCGGAGAAGCAGAAGCCTGCGCGGAAGCCGGAGTAGTAGGTGATGATGGTGAAGATGCCGTACAGAGCAGCATAGACAACATACAGGGGGAAGCAGAGGAACATGAAGCCGAACTCGAACGGCTCGGTAACGCCGCAGACGAAAGCGCAGATAGCAGCGGAAACAACCAGACCGATAGCAGCCTTCTTGTTCTTGGCAGTCTGGACCATGGCCAGAGCAGCACCGGCAATACCGAACATCATGCAGGGGAAGAAGCCGGACATGTACATGCCGAGGTCCCAATTGACACCATTCTGACCGGTGACATCGCCAGCCCAGTAGTGGCTCAGGTCGCCCAGACCGATGGTGTCGAACCAGAACACGTTGTTCAGAGCGTGATGCAGGCCGGTGGGGATCAGCAGACGGTTCAGGAAAGCGTAGATGCCGGCGCCGATGCCGCTCATCTTGGCAATGCCGTTGCCGAGGGCAACCAGAGCGCCGAAGATGATGGGCCAGACGAACAGCAGAACAACGGAAACCACGATGGAAACAACGGCGGTCACGATAGCAACGCTGCGCTTGCCGCTGAAGAATGCCAGCCAGTCAGGCAGCTGGGTATTCTTGAACTTGTTGTAGCAGGCAGCACCGATGATGGCGGCCAGGATGCCGATGAAGGAGTTGCCGGCGATCTTGCTGAAAGCAATGTAATCGACGGTGCCTTCCTCCAGCGTGCGGACAGCGCCGACAACGCCGGGGCTGAGCAGCTGCTGCATCATCAGGAAGCTGACCAGACCGGCCAGACCGGCAGTGCCGTCGTGGTCGTCAGACAGACCAACAGCAGCGCCGATGGCGAACAGCCAGGCCATGTTGTCGATCAGGGCGCCGCCGGCCTTGATCAGCAGGAAACCGAGAGTGTAAGCGAAACCGGAAGTTGCGCCCTCAGCACCCATAACAGCGGGAGCGAAAGCGTAACCGATGCCCATCAGGATACCACAGACGGGCAGTGCAGCAACGGGAAGCATAAGAGCTTTGCCGAGCTTCTGCAGATACTTCATCATAAAAGCATTCCTCCAAATTTTTGAGTGGGTTTCTCCCAACTCGGTGCCGGGGCTGTCTGGTTCTGCAGCCGAAGCACTTTGTTAATTAGATATTAACATATTCTTCATAAAAAAGAAAGTGTTTTTAGCAGAATTGTCGAAAAGCTGAAAATACGACAGTTTTTTTGTGCATTATTCAAACACGCCGTTGATTTTTGCCCAAAATTCTTGAAATATTTAACCTTTTCGGGAAAGTTATTTTCATAACACAGCGCCTGTGAGCACCGGAATGAAAGAAGCCCCCTGACAGAGGGGGCTTCTCCGCTTACTTTACTGCCACATTTTTTGTGGCGATCACATCCACGCCGGTGTCGGCGGCGTTGGGCAGCACGACCTGCCCGATGGTCACCGGGGCGGCCACGGTCACAGCCTTGAGCGCCCGCACCACGGCAAAGATCTTGTCCTTGGGGGTGTCCGTCTGCGTCTTGCAGCTCACAGCGGCCAGCACGCCGCCTGTCACCCGCACCGTTGTCGTCACAATGCGGGTCGGTGCGGTCACCTCCTTGCGGGCGTAGGCATCGCCGCGCGGGCAGGTGTTGCCGTACACCGCCGTGACCGCGCCGTTTTCCAGCTCTACGGTCAGGGGGCAGCCCATAGGACAGCCGATGCAGGTCAATTCACGCTTTTCCATCGTCAGCCCTCCTCCAAAGTTACGGTCACGGCTTCGCCCGGGCCCTGCAGCAGCTCGGCCTTCAGGCGGACGGTCTCCATCTCGCCGGGGGCCAGCACGGGCCGCTTGCGGCTGTAGATGCAGGTATCACCGCGATACACCGCGATTTTCTTGTTTTTGTAGACATTGCCCACCCGGAACCGCAGCGTCACGGTATCCCCTGCGCAGCCGGGGCGGATGGTCGTGGGCACCGTGTACCGCACGCCGTTTTCGCACCGCACGGGCAGCACCGTCCCGCCGGGCTGCTCACCGCTGCGGATGAAGTCGGCAGCGTGTGCGCCGGCCGCCGCGGCCTCCTCGGAGACATAATCGACCAGATCATGCACATGCAGCACATTGCCCGCTGCAAACACGCCGGGAAGGTTTGTTTCAAGGCTCTCATTGACCGCCGGGCCGCCGGTGACGGGGCTGAGCGCCACACCTGCCGCGCGGCTCAGCTCGTTCTCGGGCAGCAGCCCGCAGGAGAGCAGCAGCGTATCGCAGTCGTAATGCTCCTCGGTGCCGGGGACGGGCTTGCCGTTTTCCACGCGGGCCAGCGTAATGCCGGTCACACGCTCCTTGCCCTGAATGTCCACGACCGTATGGCTCAGCCGCAGTGGGATGCCGAAATCATCAAGGCACTGTACAATATTGCGCTTCAGGCCGCCGGAATAGGGCATCAGCTCGGCCACGCACAGCACCTTGGCACCCTCCAGCGTCATCCGCCGCGCCATGATCAGGCCGATGTCGCCCGAGCCGAGGATGACCACCCGCCGCCCGGGCAGGTAACCCTCCATGTTGACAAGCCGCTGGGCCGTGCCTGCGGTAAAGATACCCGCCGGGCGGTAGCCGGGGATGTTCAGCGCGCCGCGCGGCCGCTCCCGGCAGCCCATTGCCAGAATGACCGCCTTGGGGTGCAGCTGGAACAGCCCGTCCGTCTTATTCATGGCGGTCACGGTCTTGTCCGCCGCCAGATCCAGCACCATGGTATTGAGCTTGTAGGCGATACCAAGCGCCTCGACCTGCTCGATAAACCGGGCCGCATACTCGGGGCCGGTCAGTTCCTCTTTAAAGGTATGCAGGCCGAAGCCGTTGTGGATGCACTGGTTGAGGATACCGCCCAGCTCGCTGTCGCGCTCAAGGATCAGGATATCCTGCACACCGCCCTTGCGGGCCGCCACCGCCGCCGCAAGCCCTGCCGGGCCGCCGCCGATGATGACCAAATCAACATTTTTCATTGACGCAGCCCCCTTTTAAAATGTATCCTTGTTCGTTCCGACGATGATTTTGGAATCTCCTCCGGATTTTGTGATCTCGCTCTGGTCCACGCCCAGCTCCCGCGCCAAAATCTCCATGACGCGCGGGCTGCAGAAGCCCGCCTGGCAGCGGCCCATGCCCGCGCGGGTGCGCCGCTTTACGCCGTCCAGACTGCGCGCGCCCGGCACACGATGGATGGCATCCACGATCTCGCCCTCGGTCACGCTCTCGCACCGGCAGATGATCTGACCGTAGGCCGGATTCTGTTTAATAAGCTCCGCCCGCGCAGCAAAGTCCAGTGTCTTGGGGTCCAGAATGCCCTTGCGGGTCGGGTCAAAGGCCGGGTTTTCTTTTAAGTGCAGGCTGTCCCGCACAATATCCGCCACCATTGCGCCGATGGCCGGCGCGCTGGACAGACCCGGGGATTCGATGGCCGCGCAGTCCACAAAGCCGGGCGCGATCTCCCCGATGAAAAAGTCGTGCCGCGCCTCATGGGCGCGCAGTCCGGCAAAGCTGGTGATGGTCTGGCGCAGCGGCAGATCCCTGACCGCCAGCCCGGCCTTGGCGCGCACCTCATCAAGGCCTGCCGCCGTGGTAGCGGTGGCCTCCTTGTCCTCGACATCAATGGCGGTCGGGCCGATGAGCAGGTTCCCATGCACCGTGGGGGTGACCAGCACGCCCTTGCCGTACTTGCCCGGCAGCTGGAACACGGTATGCCGCACATGCTGCCCGGCCGTATGGTCAAGCAGGAAGTAATCGCCGCGCCGCGCCGTGATCTTCATGGGTTGGTCGGCGTCCGCCATATTGTGCAGCACATCGGCGTAGACGCCCGCCGCATTGACGATGCAGCGCGCCTCCAGCGTGCCGCGGTCGGTTTCGATGGCCCAGCCGCGTCCGTCCGCAAGGGGGTGCAGCCCCGTGACCGCCGTGTTGAACTGAAACTGTACGCCGTTTTTTGCGGCGTTTTCTGCCAGCGCGTAGGTCAGCCCGAACGGGCAGACGATACCGCCGGTGGGCGCCCAGAGCGCTGCCACCGCCTGATCGGAGACATTCGGCTCCATCGCAGCAAGCTCGTCCCGCTCAATGATGCGCAGCCCCTCAACGCCGTTGGCGATGCCGTTTTCGTAGAGTTTTTGCAGCGCGGGGCGGTCCTCCTCGCTCAGGCAGACGAGCAGACTGCCGCACTGGGCGTAGGCAAAATCCAGCTCCTTGGCCAGCGCGGGCATCCGGCGGCTGCCCTCGACATTGAGTTTCGCCATCAGGCTGCCGTGGGCAGCATCATAGCCGGCATGTACAATAGCGCTGTTGGCCTTGGAGGTGCCGCAGCAGACATCCTCCGCCTTATCCAGCGCCAGAATATCCGCGCTGTAGCGCGAAAGCTCCCGCGCGCAGGCACACCCGGCCACGCCCGCGCCGATAATGATTATATCATGCATATGTTGTACCTCGTGTTGTTGGTTCGTGGGGAGGGCTTTAGGGGGTCAATCCTCCTTCGCCCAGCCGTAGGAGCAGCGCACCGCCTTGTTCCAGCCCTTGAGCCGCGCGGCGCGCTCTGCCTCGGTGATAGCGGGGGTAAACTTACGGTCCACGGCCCAGTTCTGCAGCACATCCTCGGTGGACTTCCAGTAGCCGACAGCCAGCCCCGCCAGATAGGCCGCGCCCAGCGCCGTGGTCTCCACGCAGCAGGGCCGCTTGACCGGCAGACTGCTGATGTCCGCCATCGTCTGCATCAGGTAGTTGTTGGCGCAGGCACCGCCGTCCACCTTGAGCGCCGTCATCGCAATGCCGCTGTCAGCCTCCATCGCGGTCAGCACATCGTTGATCTGGTAGCACAGGCTGTCGAGCGTGGCGCGGATGATGTGGTTTTTGTTGACGCCGCGGGTCAGCCCCACAATAGCGCCGCGCGCATACTGATCCCAGTGGGGCGCGCCCAGACCGGTAAAGGCCGGCACGACATAGCAGCCGTTCGTGTCCCGCACCTTCTGCGCCATATACTCGGAGTCCCTGGCATCCTCCAGCAGATGCAGCTCATCACGCAGCCACTGGATGGCCGCACCCGCCACAAAAATCGAACCCTCCAGCGCATAATTCACCTTGCCGTCCAGCCCCCACGCCACGGTGGTGACCAGCCCGTTGTGAGAGAACACCGGCTTTTCACCGACATTCATCAGCATAAAGCCGCCGGTGCCGAAGGTGCTTTTTGCCTCGCCCCGCTGGAAGCAGGTCTGCCCGAACAGCGCCGCCTGCTGGTCACCCGCTGCACCGGCGATCTTGATCTCACCGCCGAAGTGCATCGGGTCGGCGTACTCGTAAAACTCGCTGTTGGGCACGGGGTTGGGCAGCATGCAGCGCGGTATGTCAAGGATCTGCAGGATCTCATCGTCCCAGTCCAGCGTGTGGATGTTGAACAGCATCGTCCGGCTGGCGTTGGAGTAGTCGGTCACATGGATCTTGCCGCAGGTCAGCTTCCAGATCAGCCAAGTCTCGACCGTGCCAAAGAGCAGGTCGCCCCGCTCGGCCCGCGCACGCACGCCGGGCACATTGTCCAGAATCCATTTCAGCTTGGTTGCCGAAAAATAGGCGTCAATGACAAGACCGGTCTTTTCCCGGATCTTATCGGTCAGGCCCTGCGCCTTGAGCGCATCGCAGTATTCGCTTGTGCGGCGGCACTGCCATACGATGGCATGGCAGACCGGCTCGCCGGTGTCGCGGTCCCAGACGATCGTTGTCTCGCGCTGGTTTGTAATGCCAATGGCGGCAATGTCCTCCGCTGAGGCGCCGATCTGGTTCATGGCCGACAGTGCCACGCCCAGCTGGGTGGTCCAGATCTCGTTGGCATCATGCTCCACCCAGCCCGGCTGGGGGAAGTACTGGGTAAATTCCTTTTGCGCCACGCTGCACATCTCGCCCCGGGCGTTGAAAAGGATGCACCGGTTGGAGGTCGTGCCTGCATCCAGCGCCATAATGTACTTTTCGTTTGCCATCGCAATTCTCCTTGTGGTTCGGAAAACCGATTCTGTTGCCTATATTATACAGGATGTCTAAAAATAAATCGCGTGGCAAATGTACCAAAATTTTGCACGGTTTTTTGACAGAAAACCCGCCCGGCAGGCGCGGCCTCACAGGGCGCAAAAAAAGACCGCAGCCGGCGCATTCTGTCGGCTGCGGCTGCGGTCCTTTTTCTTTTCAGCGTTCTTTTTTCTGCTGTGCCTTGGGCAATTCCTCGGTTGCGGCAATGGCTGCGGCGGTCACCTCAATGGCACCGGCCTGCAGCAGCGCCGCCGCACAGGCGGACGCTGTGGCCCCTGTCGTGATAATGTCATCGACCAACAGCACCCGCTTGCCGGTCAGGTCGGTGCCGGGGCGGCAGGCAAAGGCTGCTTTCGCGCGGCACAGCCGTTCCTCGCGGTTCAGCTCCTTCTGCGGGCGGCCCGGATTCTTTATGTAGAGCGGCGTCACCACCGGGATTCCCAGCACTGCGCTCAACCGGCGCGCCAGCAAAAGCGGCAGCCCCGGTACGCCGGGCCGCGGCCTGTTGGGCGGCACAGGCACAATACAGCTGTACAGCGGCAGCGTATGCAGTCCGCGGTACTGCGGCAGCTCCCCCACCCTGCGGGCGGGCAGCGCGCCGAAGATCAGCACCGCCATCCGGTCGGCCAGCTCCTGCGCATACCACGGGCGGCCGCCGCGCTTGCAGCGCAAAATCGCGCCGCGCACTGCATCGGCGTAGTAGTAGGCGGCCGCAGCCTCCCCCAGCGCGTAAAAGGCATGCTCTCCTTCCGGCAGACGCGGCGGCAGATGCTGCAGCCGCATCTCCTCCGGCAGGCAGGCCGGGCAGACTGTCCCTTGCACGGCATCCGCCCCGAGCAGCGCCCCGCAAAAAGGGCACCGGCGCGGAAACAGCAGCGCCAGCAGCCGTGCGCGCGTCACCTCCGTGCGCCGCTCAATAGAAGCCACAGTCGTGCTTACCGTTCTGTTTTACACGGTACAGCGCCTGATCGGCGTCCTTAAAGATGCTCTCACCGGGGTTTTCGCGGTCGGTAAAGGCCACACCCACGCTCAGCGAAACAGCGGGAAGTCCGTCCGTGGGGTTGGACAGGGCGTCATTGATCAGCTCGATCTTGTCGCTGACCGTGTGGCTCAGCTCACGGCCGACATTCACCATGATCACGGCAAACTCATCGCCGCCGATCCGGCAGACATAGTCGATGCTGCGGAAGGTGGTCGTCAGCAGGCGCGCCACCTTCCTTAAGATCAGATCGCCGACCGTATGACCGTGCAGGTCGTTGACCTGCTTAAAAATATCGATATCGCAGATGATCATTGCAAAGGGCTTTTCGCCGCCCTCATAAATGTTCAGGATCTTTTCAAACGAGCCGCGGTTCAGCGCATCGGTCAGCGCATCGTGCTCGGCCTCATGGCGGATAAGCTTCTGCGTCTCCTGATTCTCGCGGTAGACCTCATTGTAGGTCAGCGCCAGTTCCTGCAGCTCGGCGGCGCCCACCACCGGGAAGATTTGCCCGCGCTGGATGCTCTGGCTGTATTGCAGCAGCGGCTTCACGACCAGATGGCGGGTGATGATGCAGATCTCAAGCATCAGCGCGACCAGCACAGCCGCGCAAAGCTCGATCTTGCGGTAGACATCGGTAAAGATCTGCTCGGCACGGTTCTGGCGTGAGCGGGTCAGCTCGATCAGTGCCGCCAGACTCTCGGAGATATTGTTCGTCACATCCTCACGCATATTCTGGTACTGGCTGTTGCTGACCAACTGCTGGGCCTTGCGCATCTTATCGGCGTCCGACATCGTCAGGTCGCTGTCATGCAGCGAGACCGCCTGTATCTCGGCCGGCCAGTCGGCGGTGTCGGCCAGCGTGGCCTGCGCCATCAAACGCATGGCATAGCGGTCGGTATAGCTCAGATACTGCGAGGTGGACATGGCAGATTTCAGCAGGGTAAACGCATCGGTATCACTGTAATTCTCAGCGAAATACTCCAGCGCAGTCTCGCGGCGGCGGGTCGTGTTCAGCTCCTCAAAGTAGTTGTCCATGTACTCCCGCTGGCCGGTCGCGGTGTACATCCGCACCTGCTCCACCAGATAATCCGACCCGCTCTGCAGCTGGCGGGCCAGCGTTTCACACTGGATATAATCGTCCGTGGCGCGCTGCATCTGCGTAAGCTCCCCGGTGCCCTGCAGCGAAAGGGCAACAAAAACCACCGCAAGCGCCAGCGTAATGATGATGTCAAACGCACTGACCCGTTGTATCCTAATTTTTTTCACCGCACAACCAACTTCCCAACCAGAATTTCAACGAAATTGCATGGCAACACCACACAAACCCCGCCCTGAAGCCGTCCCCGGCCCAATGGTTGAGAATTGCGCGATGCTGCCTTTGGTTATATAGTATGTTGTAACTAAGTATACAGAATCTGCGCAAACTTTTCAACGAAAACTGTTAGTCATTACCAACAAAAATGCACTCGGAAATTCTACACCCACAACATTGATTCGCCGCCGCTGCACCTTCCCACCGCCGTAAACTTATTATTATATCCTATTCACCATCACCATACCGTAGGGGCCGGGCATGCCC
>OFME01001740.1_pt1 | contig 11021 bp, 10 predicted proteins | sample 1541381 | NCBI WGS metagenome assembly OFME01 (sample SAMN04209243, study PRJEB22552) | human gut metagenome | biome: gut; material: feces | host: Homo sapiens | place: USA: Oklahoma
CAACGACTTCGCAGTTGTTGTAGTTTTCCTTCAGCCAGGGAATGATGATGGAGGTATCCAGACCACCGGAGTAGGCCAGAACGACTTTTTTGATGTTTTCCTTTTTCATAATAAACGCGCTCCTTTTAATAAAAATACACTTTTGTACCCTGATGCGCACTTTCCCTTCGCATCCTCTGTCTTTGATTCGCAGTTGATGCTTTTATTATACGCAGCGCGGCTTTTCCGTCAATGCTGAAAACTGCCAAACATGCCGCGCGTTTGCGGCAGGATTTGTTACACTTTGTATGTTTATGCAGTATTATTTGTTTATATTCAAATTTTATGCAGTTAAAATGTATATATGAAATGCAAAAAAGCGCCCCGAAGGACGCTTTTTTATGCCTGGTATCTTCCCAGGATCTCCTCCACCTGTTCCTGTGTCAGCGAGTGAGTGGGTTCCGGCTTTTCATTGCCCCTGCGCAGGGGCAGCCACCAGGTGGACAAGCCCAGCCAGCCGAACTTATAGGCAGTGTGGGGCTCACGGCCCACGCAGGTGAAGCCCAGGCGGGCATGGATACGCTCACTGGCGGGGTTGGGGTCTGCCACAAGGGCGTAGACATTCCAGTAACCCATCCCGTCCAGAATATCCAGCAGGGCACGGTAGAGGGTATCCCCCACACCAAAGCCCCGGGCATCGGGGGCACAGTAGATGGTGCTCTCCACCGCCCAGTCGTAGGCCTCCCGGGGGTGGTAGCGGTGGGCGCAGGCGTAGCCCAGCAGCTTACCGTCCCCATCCCGGGCCAGCAGCAGAGGGATCAGCGCACGGGTGTTGTCCACCCAGTCCTCATACTCCGGCAGGGAAGAGGGCGTTACCTGAAAGGTTGCCGTGTGGTGCAGGACATACCAGTTGTAGATGTCCAGGATCTCCGCCGCATCGGCTCGGGTGGCCAGCGAAAGCCGGGGCAGGTTCTTCTCAGCCCATTCGGCGCACAGGGTTTCCTTCTGCGCCTTGGTCAGCTTTTTCAGGGCTGCTTCCCGGCGCAGGGCGGCAGATTTGTCTGTGCACCGTTCCAGATACGCGAACCGCTGTGCCCCCAGCGCACGGGTGCACTTGGCCCCCTTCCCGCTCTTGTGGGCGTGCAGGCGGCTGGCCGGGTCATTTGTCCAGCCCGTGTAGAGCTGGCCGCCTGCGCAGCGCACCATATAGACATAGGCCCGCTCCGTCTTCTCCGCTTCCCCGCTCATATCACAGTCTCCCGTTGTTTTTCAGCACCTGACGGCAGGCGGCCAGCGCCGTCTCCTTGTCCTTTGCGGTGATGAGGAACCGGCTGGCGTGGCAGAAGCTGATGCCCTCGATGCCGCTCTTCTGCTCAATGATCTCCTGCGGCTGGCCCGCCCAGCTCTGGGGGAAGGGCAGCTTCGGCTTTTTGGTCTTGTGGTCGGTCACGCACTGGGCGCTCCACCCGCCGCGCTGGCTGGGGTAGATGACGAAGAGGGCATCGGTCTTGTACAGGCCATTCTTCCAGGGCAGGTAACAGGGCAGGATCACAATGCCGTCCCGGGAATTCTTATAGGCCTGCTGCACTTTCTCGTCGGCGCGGTTCACGGCGTTCGCGCTCTCGATCTGGTTTTCCAGGATCTGCTTTGCCACAGCCACCGCCTTGAAGAAGCAGGTATCCTGATCCTCCTTGGAATCCCACACCGGGTTGAAGAAGCCGATGGCATCGCACAGGCTGTTCTGCTCGCCGGTGTTGTCGTTCAGGTCAAGAGGCTGGATAAAGTTTTCATCGATGAGCCGGGCCTGACGCTCCCCCACCAGCCCCGGACCCAGCACCCGCCACAGCAGGCCGAAGGCCGCATAGGGGATGCCGTTGGCGCGGTACTCGCGGGGCTCCTGATGGTGATCGAACATGCCAAAGCCGATATCATACACGATGCCGTCGAAATCGTCCGGCACCACAAAGCCGCGGGTGATCCTGATGTCCGGCCGGATGATCTGCAGCAGCGCCGTTGCAAATACGTCGTCCGCATGGAACTTGCCGGCATGGGTGAAGCCATTTGCAGGAATTTTCATAACAGCAATACCTCGTTCTCTTTCTTTGGGAACAGTATATCACATTCTGAAGCAGGGGACAATAAAACCCCGGAACATGGAGCTTTCTTCCTTGTCCCGGGGAAATTCAAAGTTATTCTTCCAGAATCCATTTTCCCTTGCGGGAGCTCCCCATCCGTTTCAACTGCCCTTGTTCCTGCAACTTTCGGAAATAATATTTTACCGTATTCGGATTTAATCCTAACTGCTCTGCAACTTGTCTCTGTGAAAATTCCGGATTCTGCCGAATAACAGCCATGACAGCTTTGATCTGTTCCCACTGATCCGATCGGGTGGCGGATTGGGTGGCGGATTGGGTGGTGGATTGGGTGGTGGATTGGGTGGTGGAGCCTATTTCTTCTGTTTCACCCCCCAGCGGAACCAGGATACGAAAAATATCTCCTTCGACAAACTCCGGTTCTCTGCCGGAATAGTACCGACTATATTTAAACAAATTTCTTACGCCAGATCCCAATTGATCTGCATAGCCAATATTCCGAAAGAAAGATGCAATAATAGGATTTTTAGGATTTGGTTCCAGATTATCCAATGTGATCACCGCTGTCTGTGTTGCACGATTTGCATTTTCAACGTACATGCACTCTCGTTCTATCACGAATTTTGCTTGATAGGTGCTGGTATACTCCCTGTGGATCAAGGTATTGGCAATCATCTCACGTGTTATAATACTCCGCAGACTTTTGCGCTGGTCTCCTTCTAAAAAGAATTTATCCGGCAGATGTTTTCGTCCAAATTCCATCAATCGTTCATAACTTTCCACCAAATTTGTTTTTATGATCTCTCTGTCATCGTAGCGGTCTACATTTTCCCGTTTCAAAAGTGCATCTGTCACATAAGCAGGCACAACATCCATAATGAGATCATCTTTTCCAAGCAACATTACTGCGGCCAAATTGAACCCCTGCTGTCCTGTCATACGATCTTTACCATAAAGATGTGCACTCCTCAATAGTTCTTCATCCGTCATCCCATTCCACGGATGATTTTGACCACTGTTGTTCTCTGCCATTCTCCGCAGTCTTGGAAGCAGGTCCAAACGCAGATCTTCCGCCTGCACATAGGGATAAATTTTCCGTTCCGTGAAGATTTCCTGCTTTCTGATATACATTTGCGCAATTTGAGCAGTTGCTGTCACTTTAACGTCCGCATCATCTACACGGTCATAGATCACACGTTTATAGCTATGCACCTCAGCACTGGGCGGAACATGAACGTGAATAATCGTTTTTCCTCTATATTTCAGAATTTCCGGCGCAAGGTAAACGGTCGGTGTCAAAAGTGCCGGGTTACTGATACTGCTGATAAAGTTCTTCACCATATCAGATGCCGCTCTTTCCGGGATTCCCAAGACTGTGCCGTCATCCAGCACCCCCATAAAGAGATCCCCACCAAAGCGGTTCAGAAAAGAACATACCGTCTCATAAACATCATTTTCAATTCCGTTCCCACAGCGTTTGAATTCCACAGCAATGGTTTCTCCAATTTCAAAAACCGTTTTCAGCGTTTTAGTATCCATGCAAAGAACCTCCCTTACCTTGTGGGGCGTTTTGAATCTTATGAAATCAGTATATCACATTCTGAAGCAGGGGACAATAAAACCCCGGAACATGGAGTTTTCTTCCTTGTCCCGGGGCTGTTCTCTAGCTTCTGGTCACTTTCTCTTCCGTGCTGTCTTTGTAACGGCGCGGGTGGGGGTCTTGGTCACAGCCGTGGTGGGCTTCACGGCGGGGGAGAGGTTCGGCTTTTCGGTGAGGGCGGTGGTGGTGGGCTCGCCCAGTGCCAGCACCTCGGCCAGCTCCTTCTGCACCTTGGCGTTGACAGGGTCGTTCACAGCCAGCACATCGGAGTAGAACTGCTCCATCTCTTCGCGGGTGGAGAAGGTTGCAATGTACATCTGGTTGCCCATGGCACCGGACAGCGCCTCGGGGATGCGGTCCACCATCCGCATATTCTTCTGGTACTTCTGCATGATCTGCTCATGGCTGTACACAAAGTTCTTGCCATCGCGGCGGCCTGCAAAGGGGCAGTAGTAGTGCTCGCCCACCGGCATATCCGTGCCGCCGAAGGCGATCATATCTGCCCAGATCTTGTACACGTTGGTGGAGCGGGCAAAGTTGATCATATCCGGGGTAAAGCCGCCGCAGGGGCGCATATTGACCTCCAGCGCCACGAGCTGGCCCTTTTTGCCCATGCTGGCCTGATCCTCGGTCATGCGGAAGAACTCAAAATGGACGAACCGGCTCTTCACGCCAAAGCTCTTGACGGCGGCACGTCCGGCGGCGCGGGTATCCTCGGGCAGATCCTTGATGATATAGTAGATGGAGTTATCGTTGTCGTTGACGATGTCCATGATGGACACCGGGCTGACGTTGCCCGCCTCAAAGATGGGGTTGCCGCTGCCGTCAATGATGGCATCGTAGCTGTTGACCTCGGCGTGGACGAACTCCTCCATGATATAGGAGAGGTCGGGGTGATAGGTGCTCTTGTAGAGCAGGAAGCGCTTCAGCTCCTCATCGCTGGACAGCTTATGGGTATCGGAGGCACCCACACCGTTGTCCGGCTTGACCACCACCGGATAGCCCACCTCGTTGATGAACTTCCTGCAGCCCTCCAGGTCGTCCACCATGTGGTAACGTGCGGTGGCGATGCCGGCCTTCTGGTAATACTCCTTCATCTTGCTCTTGTACTTGATGCGGGGCATATCCTCGGTCTGGAAGCCAGACTTGATGTTGAAGTCCGTGCGCAGGGCCGCATCCCGCTCCAGCCAGTACTCATTGTTGGATTCCAGCCAGTCGATGCGGCCATACTTGAAGGTGAAGAATGCCACCGCCCGGTAGACCTCGTCATAATTCTCCAGACTGCCGACCTTGTAGTATTCGTTCAGGCTGTCTTTCAGCTCCGGCTTCAGCTCATCATAGGGCTGGTCACCGATGCCCAGCACGTTCATGCCGTCGTTTTTCAGCTCCCGGCAGAACTGCCAGTAGTTGGTGGGGAAATTGGGGGAGATAAAGATAAAGTTCTGCATAGCTTGATGATTCCTCTTTTATCCTAGAATATAAGGCATATAATACACGACCTGCTGATACCACCAATCCCAGTCGTGCTTGACATCATAGCCCCACAGGTCCACCCAGACAGGGATGCCTTTCTGCTCAAAGATCTGCTTGAGCTGCCGGGTGGTATCGGGCTGCTCCCAAGCGCCCTGACCGCAGCAGATGACCGCTTTCCTGCTGCGGTAGAGGTCCATATAGGGGTGATCGGTGGGGAAGTTGGCCATATAGTCCACAGGGGAGTTCTGGTAGACCACCTCGTCCATGTAATCGCCAAAGCCGTATTTTGCGGTGTAGATGCCGCTGAGGGCCAGACAACCATCGAAAAGATAGGGGAACCGCAGGTAGAGGTTGACGGCATGGGTCGCGCCCAGGCTGCAGCCAAAGGCGATCACGCCGGGGAGGCCGTCCCAGCCGTTGCGCTCCTTGGCGATATACTGGATCTTGGGCACGACTTCCTCCACGATGTAGCGGATCCACTGCTCATAGCGGCGGATCCGCCAGTAGGGGTCGCCGTTGGTGTCGGACCAGGTCTCCTGATCGATGGTGTCGATGGAGATGACCATGATCTGCCCGGATTCGATCCACGGAGCCAGCGTACCGGCCATGTGGAAGTCCTCAAAGTCGAAGAAACGGCCATCCTGACAGGGGATAAAGAGCATGGGGCGGCCTGCGTGGCCGTAGACCTTGCATTCCATCTCCCGACCCAGTGCGGGGCTGTAATCCTTGAAGTATTGTGTTTCCATGTAGTTCCCTCCTCTATAAAAACCTCTCAGGCGCTCCGCGCCTCTCCTACCAAGAGAGGTGACATCCCGAAGGGATGACGGAGCGGTTCAGTCCAACTCGTACATCAAAGTATGGAACACGAACGGCAGCTGCTTTTCCCAGCTGGCTTCGCTGTGGGTGCCGCCGGGCACCAGGCGGCTGGTCAGGTGGATGCCCCGGACCATGATCTTGCTGCACATCTCGGCAAATTCCCTGCGCATTCCCTCGTGGCTGCCCATCTCCTGGGAACCGTAGTCCATGTAGAGCACCGTGCCGGGCTCCAGCTTTGCGCGGCCCACCAGACCGCTGAACTTTTCAGGAGACACCCAGATCGACGGCGACAGGGCTGCCGCGCGGCTGAAGATATCGTTATACTGCAGCAGGGCGTACAGGCTCATCAGGCCGCCCATGGAGCTGCCGCCAATGAACGTGTGCTCCCGGTCCGGCAGGGTGCGGAAATTGTGGTCAATGAAGGGCTTGAACCGGTGGATGAACCAGCTCATGGTCGCCTGCCCCTTGCCGTCAAAGTGGCCATAGGTCGGGTCATCGAAGCGGTAGGGCGAATACTCCACAAGGCGCTCGTTGTTGGGGCCTGCATTGCACTCCACTGCCGCCACGATGAGCGGGGTATCGGTGTAGTCCAGATAATCCGCCACGCCCCAGCTCTTGCCGTAGGTGGCATCCGCATCAAAGAACACATTCTGGCCGTCGAACATATACAGCACCGGATACCGACGCTCCGGGTCGGCTTCGTACATGGTGGGCAGGTAGACATACACCCGGCGCTGCTCCACGCCGTTCACCGCAGGATAGCTGACGCTCCATTTTTTGACCATATTCCAGTTCCCTCTCGTTTCTGTTTTTCTGCACATAGTCTAGCACTGTGCAGGCGGAAAAGCAATCGGGAGACAAAACCTCTCCGTCAATACTTCGCATTGCCACCTTTCCTAGCAGGAGAGGCAAGAAAACGGTATCGTAAACTTGGCTCCCCTAACCAGGGGAGCTGCCGCCGTAGGCGGCTGAGAGGTTCTATGATACGGCAAACGCCGCCCGGCGGCATTCCCCACCCGGCGGCGTTTGCAAAAATTCTGAACAGAGAGAAGCGCGGGAAGGATCAATACTTCTTCTCAACCGGAACGATCCAGCCCTTGGTATCGGGGATCTTGCCCCACTGCATCCCGGTCATGGTGTCGTACAGCTTCTGGGTCACAGGGCCGATCTTGCCATCGCCAATGTAGGCGTGCTCGCCCTTCCAGACCAGCTCCTTGACAGGGGAGACGACTGCGGCGGTACCAGTGCCGAAGACCTCCTCCAGCTTGCCCTCGCGGGCGGCCTGCATGATGTCCGCAATGGCCAGCTTGCCCTCGATGACATCATAGCCCCAATCCTTCAGCAGCTCGATGCAGCTGCGGCGGGTAACGCCGGGCAGAACGGTGCCAACGGTTGCAGCGGTGTAGACCTTGCCGTCGATCTTGAACATGATGTTCATGCTGCCGACTTCCTCAACGTACTTCTTCTCCACGCCGTCCAGCCACAGCACCTGTGCGTAGCCCTGCTCCTCGGCCAGCTCACCGGCCTTGATGGAAGCAGCGTAGTTGCCGCCGCACTTAGTGAAGCCGGTCAGGCCGGGGGCGGCACGGATGTATTCATCCTCAACGTAGATGCGGACGGGGTTGATGCCCTCGGCGTAGTAAGCGCCGGAGGGAGCACAGATGATGCAGAAGATATAGTGCTTGGAAGCGTGCACGCCCAGACCCACATCGTTTGCAAAAATGAAGGGACGGATGTACAGGGAAGCACCATCGGTATGGGGCACCCAGTCGCGCTCCACATCCACCAGAGCCTCAACAGCCTGCACAAAATCCTCCTCCGGGATCTTGGGGATGCACAGACGGTCGGCGGAATCCTGGAAACGCTTTGCATTGCACTCGGGGCGGAACAGCTGAATGGTGTCATCCGCGGTGCGGTAAGCCTTCATGCCCTCAAAGATCTCCTGCGCATAGTGGAACACCACCGTGGCCGGGTCCAGCGGGAAGGGTGCATAGGGGACGATGCGGGCATCGTGCCAGCCCTCGCCCTCGGTATAATCCATCACAAACATGTGGTCGGTAAATTTCTTGCCGAAGCCCAGCTTGGTCTCGTCCTGGGGCTTCTCCTTGGGAGAAGTGGTACGAGTGATCTTGATATCCAACATGATATATTTCCCTCTTTTCTGATCTCACACAGCAGATTTTGCGCGGCACGCGCCCGCACCTGAAATGCCGAATGTTGTTTTCTATTATAGTAGCATGAGCCGGATTTGCAAGGAAACGCAAAATCTTTCATGTTTGGGGGCTGTAAGTTGTCGCAAATTGTGATAAAATGAAAACATAAGCCCTCTCAGTCAACGCCGATGGCGTTGCCAGCTCCCCCAAAGGGGGAGCCCATTGCGGCTTTTAGATTTTGATTTTGCGAAAACATTTCCCAAGAGGCAGAACAGCCTCTCCCTTCGGGAGAGGTGGCATTGCGAAGCAATGACGGAGAGGGTTATAATAAAAGGAGTTCTACCATGATCAACGGCGTGATTTTTGATATGGACGGCCTGATGTTCGACACCGAGCGGATGTGGGCTACTTTCTGGGAACCGGCGCTGGCGGCGCTGGGTCTGGAGTACAAGGAGGGCCTTGCCGAGGCTGAACGCGGCACAGCAGGCGAAACTTCCCGTAACATCGTGCGGCAGTTCTACGGAGAGGACTGCGATGCCAACGCCATCATCGACAGCCTGCACCGGGTGGCCGATGAGGAGTTCCAGAAACCGGTGCCCAAAAAGCCGGGGCTGGACGAGCTGCTGGCCTGGCTGGATGCCAACCACATCCCCATGGCGGTGGCATCCTCCAGCCGGGTCCACGTCATCGAGGGCAACCTGAACAACTGGGGCCTGACCCACTACTTCAAGGCGCTGGTATCCGGCCAGCAGGTCAAACACTCCAAGCCCGACCCGGAGATCTTCCTGCTGGCGGCGGAAAAGCTGGGCACCGACCCCGCCCACACGCTGGTGCTGGAGGACAGCTACAACGGTGTCCGCGCCGGTGCCGCCGGGGGCTTTGTCACCGTCATGGTGCCCGATCTGCTCCCCGCCGACGACGAGATGCGCGGCCTGTATACCATGGAATGCACCAGCCTGAACGAGGTGCTGGCCAAGCTGAAAACGGGAGAGCTGTAATTGAGGGAAAGCTCTTCAAAATCGCCCCGTGTTCCGGGGTTTTATTGTCTCCTGTGTTATGTTATAATAAAAGAAAAGAAAAAAGGAGACATTTCCATGAAGATTGCAATTCCTTATGAAAACGGTATGGTATTCCAGCACTTCGGCCACACGGCAGAGTTCAAGTTCTACGAGGTCGAAAACGGACAGGTGACGGCCAGCGAGATCGTTTCCACCAACGGGCAGGGCCACGGCGCACTGGTGGGCTTTCTGGCCCAGCACAATGCCAATGTGGTGTTCTGCGGCGGCATCGGCCCCGGGGCACAGAACGCCCTTGCACAGGCAGGCATCCAGCTGTTCGGCGGGATCAGCGGCCCGGCAGACGCGGCAGTAGCAGATTATCTGGCCGGAAAGCTCCGCTTTGACCCCAACGCCCATTGCGACCACCACGACCACGGCGAGGGCCACCATTGCGGTGAGCATCATTGCGGCGGGCACTCCTGCGGCCAGTAACCCATAACATCACAAAACCCCGGAGCGATGCATCACAGCAAACGCTCCGGGGTTATTTTATGCCTTAGAAGAACCGGCAGAAGCCAGGGCAGTGCTGTGAACGCTCTGCCTCATCTCGACAGCATTTTATTGGGACACAAAAGAGATGCTCTCGGTCTGCTTCGATGCGGCCGGGCGGGGCGGGTCTGCTTTGGTCAGCATCTGCTGGAATTTCCGCGCCGCCGTGTTCAGCGGGCGGTGGCGGTCGTAAACAAGGCAGATCGAACGGGTCGGGATGATCTCCTGCAGGTGGAGCTGCACCAGCTCGCCCCGCTCCAGGCTATCCCTCGCCATGGGTTCCGGCACAAAGGCAAGGCCCAGCTCGCTTTTGACCAGCGTGAGCATCTGGTCGGTGGTGGCAGCTTCCGTATCCGGCTTGAGGACCGCACCGTGATCCAAGAAGAACTGCCGGTATAAGCTGCGGGTCACGCTCTCGTCGCTGAGGGAGATGAGGGGATAGCTGCGCAGCTCCTTCAGGGTCAGGCTCTGACTTGCCAGCGCGGTGAAGGTCCTGCCGCCCACCAGCACCTCGTAAAACGGCTTCAGCTCCACCATTTTCAGCCCTGACTCGATCTCCGCCGGGGTGCTCACAATGGCAAAGTCCACCTCGCCGTTCTTCACGGCCAGCACTGCCTGCGGGGTGGAGTGGTTTGAGATGCGCAGCCGGATACCCGGATATTCGGCATGGAAATCCCGCAGCTTTTTGGAAAGATAAATGTTGAGCGCCGTCTCGGTGGCGCTGATGCTGATGGTTCCGTGCTCCAGCGTGGCACTGGCGCTCAGCTCCTCTTCGGCATCCTGGATCTGCACCGCCGCCGAAGCAATGCGGGAGTAGAGCATCTCGCCTTCCGGTGTCAGGGTCACACCCCGGTTGGAGCGGATGAACAGCACGCAGTTCAGCTGGCTTTCCAGCCGGTTCATCGAGTGGGTGATGTTGGGCTGGTTGTTGCCCAGAACCCGCGCGGCCTTGGTAAAGTTCTGATACTTCGCCACATAATAGAAGATCTTGTAATACTCCCAATCCACATACATGATGCGTCTGCCCCCTCCATGTAAAAATCGCATTGCAGCCTTGTGCAGGATACTTTTTGCACATTCTTTCCCTGCCCGTATCATAACAACTGCAATCGAAAATTGCAAGAGGAAATTGAAAAATAGTACACCTATCAGGACGAGCACGGCAAAAGCTGCGACAAATGGGAGAGCTTTCCCACCAAAGAGGAGGCGGTCAAACGCCAGAAGCAGATCGAGCACGAGCTGGCGACCGGTAATTTTCTGATTCCGTCCACCGTGACGGTGGCGGAGTTCCTGATGGACTGGCTACCCAACGGTCTGGCGGTGGAGCCGGTGCTCATCCGCAAAAAGTTCCTGAAATGGC
>OFME01001742.1_pt1 | contig 11010 bp, 8 predicted proteins | sample 1541381 | NCBI WGS metagenome assembly OFME01 (sample SAMN04209243, study PRJEB22552) | human gut metagenome | biome: gut; material: feces | host: Homo sapiens | place: USA: Oklahoma
TACAGCGGAAATGGGATATGATAAAATTGCAAATGGAGGATTGAAATTATGCATATCAGTAATAAATGTTCGATCGCGGTCCATTGTCTGATTTTTATTTTTGAATATGGTACAGAAAAGAAAGTGACCAGTGAGCTGCTGTCATTATCTACGGGATGCAATCCGGTAACCATACGAAATATCTTAAGTGCCTTGAAAAAAGACGGAATCATAGAAGTAAAATCAGGAACCGGAGGAGCCACCCTTGCGGTTCCACTTTCCGAAATTTCGCTGTATCGGATCTGCCATGCTGTAGATCCGGCAGCCATTGAGAAAATGATCAGTATACATGGAACCCCATCCCCTTTCTGCCCGGTCGGCAGAAATATCGGAACCGTGCTGAGCCAAACGTATGATACCTTAAAAAAAGATGTGATTTCCAGCATGGAGTCTGTTACGATGGAGAAAATCATAGAGGATTATCGGGCGCTGCTTATCAGGCAGTGATTCCAGAGAACTGTTTGCGGACTATGCGATTCATAAGGCGGAGTCCTTTGAAAAACATCTGAATCAGTATGATGTGATTCATTTTGATGTCCAGTGGTGCATGATGGATGCCGGAAGAATGGCACCGTATGTTGGCTTTACAGAAGCGGAAGTGCATGATTTATTCGCTGAAAGAAAAAGAGGGAATGCTACGGTTGTATCACCGAAAAGAAAGTATTGCAGAAGCAGCCTATTGCTCCTATTTTGGATTACGGCAGAAAAGCTATCGCTTTGAAGCGGAAACAGCAGGTCTGGTTCTTTATCAGAATCATGAGAATCATTTGAGGATGGAAATCGCAAAAAAGCAGGAACAGAAAGTTTTTCGTGTTGTAACGTGTATCAAAGGAACAGAAACGAAAGCAGCAGGAATTAGGGATTTTTCTGCAGTTTTTCCGGATGAATATACATATCGCGGAATTCCGTAGGCGTACATTGTTTGACAGAACGGAAGACGCGAAGAAAGGTGGAAAGACTGGAGAAACCAGACTGAAGTGCTGCCTCCGTGACAGGAATATCGGGATCGGATAAGAGCAGCATGGCATGATCAATTTTTTGGCGATTAAGGTATTTGTAATAGGTGGTATTTGTAAACTGCTTAAACAGTCTGGTAAAGTGGTATTTGCTGAAGCCTGCTGTTTTTGCAACGTGATCAAGGGAAAGATCTTCCGTGCAGTGTTCATCAATATAATTGCAGATGGAAAGAAAACGATCCAGATATTCTTTCTGTTTTTGCGGTCCGGCATCAAAACGGCAGGATGCAAAGGCCTGGTATCTGCCGATCAGAGAAAGAATATCAAGCATGCGCGCATAGATAACGGCTTCCGAAAGAAAGGAATCCTTTTCGTATTCCGAAAGAATCTGGCAGATGAGATGATAAATATCGGAATAAATATCAGGAGCAGTCTGTGGTGTAAGGGTGAGAATGGGGGAAATCAGCGAGAGAATGGAATTGAGATCACGGATTTTTGAGACAACAGACCATTCAATCTGCAGAATGATTCGTTTTCCGCTTTCCGGTGCTGCAAGAGAGTGGAGGACTCCTGGACAGATGAAAATAATATCACCTTCCTGAAGAAGAATGTGCTTATCCCCAAGAAAGACTGTGTAAGTTCCTTCCAGAGGCATAATGATTTCCATGGGAGTATGCCAGTGAATGGGATAATCTTCTGCTTCCGTATTTATAAAAAGCTTTACATTGCTGTTTTCTTTATATTTTACTGTCTCATGTATTCCATTCAGATTTTCGATCATATATACTTGTCTCCATACGGCTGATATTTATGCGCATTTGCGTGAATATAGTTATTATAGCACAAATAGCAATTTTTGAACATTGTGGGGCAACAATTAGAAAGAAAATACTGCATGAATCTGGTAAAATCATTATATAAATTAAAGGAGAAGTCACTATGAGTAAAAAAACTATAGAATATGCAAAAAAACTAGTATCGCAGATGACAATAGATGAGAAGATAAGTCAGATGCTGTATGAGTCACCGGCTATAGAAAGACTGGGGATACCGGAATACAACTGGTGGAATGAGGCTCTTCATGGAGTAGCAAGGGCCGGTGTTGCTACAGTATTTCCTCAGGCGATAGGTCTTGCGGCAACTTTTGATACTGACCTGATAGAAAAGATAGGAGATGTTGTATCAACGGAGGGTCGTGGAAAGTTCAATGAATTTTCAAAAAAGGGTGATCACGGAATATACAAGGGACTTACCTTCTGGGCACCTAATGTAAATATATTCAGAGATCCAAGATGGGGCAGGGGACATGAGACATACGGGGAAGATCCGTACCTGACAGGTAAGCTTGGCTGCGCATATATAAGGGGATTGCAGGGGGATGATCCGGATCACTTAAAATCGGCAGCCTGTGCAAAGCATTTTGCGGTACACAGCGGTCCGGAAGCCATAAGACATGAGTTTGATGCGAAAGCATCAAAGCATGATATATATGATACATATTTGTATGCCTTCAAGCGATGTGTAAAGGATGCAAAGGTTGAGGCTGTCATGGGGGCTTACAACAGGGTAAATGGAGAACCTGCCTGCGGAAGCAGGACACTGCTTAAGGATATACTGCGTGACGAGTTTGGATTTGAAGGTCATGTGGTGTCAGACTGCTGGGCAATACTTGATTTCCACGAACACCATCATGTGACGGATACAGTTGAGGAATCGGCTGCTATGGCTGTAAACAACGGCTGTGACTTAAACTGTGGAAGTGCATTTTTACATCTTAAGGATGCTTATGACAAGGGACTGGTTTCAGACGAGGCGATCACGGCAGCAGTAGAAAGGCTGATGGAGGTGCGTATCCGTCTGGGCATGATGAAGGATTATCCATCGCCATATGAGGACATATCGTATGAGGTTGTAGAATGTAAGGAGCATGTGGAGCTTTCTGTGGAGGCTGCCAGAAGAAGTCTTGTACTTTTAAAGAATAAGGACAATTTCCTGCCTCTCGACAGAAAAAATGTTAAAACTATTGCGGTTATCGGACCAAATGCCAACTCCAGGGATGCGCTTATAGGAAATTATTATGGTACCTCATCAAGATATATCACTCCACTTGAGGGATTGCAGCAATATCTTGGAGAGGATACAAGAGTGCTTTATGCAGAGGGCTGCCATCTGTACAAGGACAAAGTACAGGGACTTGCAGAGGAAAAGGACAGATTTAAGGAAGCACTCATCATGGCAGAACAGTCAGATGTGGTCGTAATGTGTCTTGGACTTGATGCAACTATAGAAGGTGAAGAGGGTGATGCCGGAAATGAATATGCAAGCGGTGACAAGCTGGGGCTTATGCTTCCGGGACTTCAGGAGGAACTTTTAGAGGCTGTTGCAGCAGTAGGAAAGCCGGTAGTACTTGTGCTGTCAGCAGGAAGTGCGATAGATCTTTCCTGGGCAGAAGAGCATGTGGATGCCATTATAGACAGCTGGTATCCTGGAGCCAGAGGCGGAAAGGCTGTTGCGGAAGCTATATTCGGAGAGTATAGTCCGAGTGGAAAACTGCCGGTTACATTTTATCAGGGCACCGAAAATCTCCCAGAGTTTACGGATTATTCAATGGCTCACAGGACATATCGCTATACAAATGAGAATGTGTTATATCCATTTGGATATGGACTGCATTATGGTGAGACAAACTATGATGGACTGTCAGTGGATAAAGCAGAAAGTGATGTAAACGAACCTGTCGAGGTGTTTGTAAATGTGACAAATGACAGCAGATATACTGTAAATGAGATAGTTCAGCTCTATATCAGGCACGTTGATGCTGCAGAGTATGAGCCGGGATATCAGCTAAAGGGGATTGAGGTTGTAAAGCTTGAGCCACATGAGACTAAGAAAGTAAAGCTGACTCTTTCGCCAAGGGACTTTGCTGTGATAGAAGAGGATGGAAGCTGTGTAGCTGTGCCGGGAATTTATGAGATATCCGCAGGAGGACAGCAGCCTGATGACAGAAGCACAAAGCTCACAGGCAAGAGGACAGAGCGCATTGAGATCGCAAGATGTGGAGAGAAAACAGGGGTAGATTATTAATAATAAATATGTTATTTTATAATTAATGATAAGTTAAAACAGACTTTAGGAGCGGGCATATGTCGGCTCCTTTAAGTGATTTCAGAGGAACTGTTTATGAGAAAATCAATATGGAATGCCATTGAGAGAAAGCTTGATGATTATTCACTCAGAAAAAAATTTTACATATTTTATGTACTGTGTGTCATGCTGCCGCTCATAGTGACTGATGCAGTGGTGCTTTCCATCGTAAATAATGCTGAAAAAGAAAGCAGCAGACATGAAATGTCGAGCATAGCAAGTGCTGTGGGATATAATCTGAGCAGCATGGTCAATAACGCAGGAGAGGCAGCTAAGAGTATCTATACCAGCAAGCGCATAGATGATTTTATATCAAAGGAATACACAAGCTCTGCTGAGTATGTATCAGAGTATCAGAGCTTCTTTCAGGATACACTTTTTGAAAACACACTTGGAATGAGCAATATAGTGTTTTTCCTGTATGCTGACAATCCTACAATAGTAAATGGCGGAAAAGTAAATGATATGTCTGCTGTAAGAAATACGGATTCTTACAGACTACTGGAGCAGAAGGGAAGCGGAGGACTTTTTTTTGTATATGAAAAAGGCGGAGCCGGATTGTCAGATGAAAGACGTATGATTTATATGCAAAAGCTGGATTTTTACTCATCTGATATCGAAAAGGTACTCAAGATAGAGTTTAATTATGGCAGCATGATGCGTACTTTTAAGAATATGAATTATGATAATGAAGTGCTTATCTGCCATGGAGATGACATAGTGCTGTCAAATGGGGCCTACAGTGGAGTCAACAAACCATTTAAGACATTGGAGGCGATTGGGAAAATAAGCGACTCCGTATACAGGCAGAAGCTCTCTTTGTATGGCTGTGATCTTGATATATATGTGTTTAAGACACGCAGTAATATATGGAGCATGCTTATGCACAATGCACCGATCATTGTTTTTCTGATGCTTATAAATGTATTCTTTCCACTTTGTCTGGTTAGTATCTTTAACCATTCCTTTACGAGCAGGATATTACAGCTTTCAAAGGTGTTTAAGTCGGTTGACAGCGAAAAGCTTGTATCTATGACTGACAGGGAGAGCAAAGATGAGATCGGCAGCATGATAAAAAATTACAACAGGATGGTAAGCCGCACAAATGAGCTGATCCAGACTGTATATAAGAATAAGCTAAAAGAGCAGGAGATGCTTGTAAGTCAGAAAAATGCAGAGCTTCTTGCACTGCACAGCCAGATAAATCCGCACTTTCTGTTTAATGCGCTTGAGAGCATACGAATGCACAGTCTGCTTAAAAGGGAAAATGAGACGGCTGATATGGTTGAAAAACTCGCAATCATGCAAAGACAGTATGTGGAGTGGGGAAATGATGCTGTAACCGTTGCAAAGGAATGTGAATTTGTAAAAGCCTATCTGGCATTGCAGAAATACCGGTTTGGCGAGCGGCTGAACTATAACATAGATATAGAAGCAGACTGCATGGAATGTCAGGTGCCAAAACTTACGCTTGTAACCTTTGTTGAAAATGCCTGTGTGCATGGCATAGAAAGTAAAGCTGCTCCGGGCTGGATATTTGTGCGTATATTCAAAAAAGCCGGGTTCATGCATATAGAGGTTGAGGATACAGGCAGCGGAATTGATCCGGATGCTCTTGAAAAAATGAAAAGTAACATGAAAAATGCAGATATCGATATGTTAAAGACCGGTGGCAGAGTGGGCGTGATAAATGCCTGCCTGCGTATCAAAATGGTAACGGAATCTAAAGCAGTATTTGATGTGGACAGTGAGGAAGGCTGCGGTACGACTGTGATGATAAAAATACCGGAAACATATTTATAGGAGATTTAAAATGCTTAAAGTATTATTGGTGGATGATGAGCCTTTTATAATACAGGGGCTTAAGGTGATCATTGATTGGGAAAATGAAGGATTTGAGATAGCAGGAATGGTCTCAAATGGAAAGGAAGCCCTGCAGTTTCTTGAAAATGAGAATGTGGATCTGGTCATAGCCGATATAAGGATGCCGGAGATGACAGGACTTGAGCTGCTTGAGACTTTGAGAAAAGAAAAAAAATCAGATGTGTATTTTGTGATATTAAGCGGTTATGCAGATTTTAGCTATGCGCAGCAGGCTATGCAGAATGACTGTACGGATTACATACTAAAGCCGGTGGACAAGGAGATGCTGCTTAAGGTACTAAACAAGGTTCTTGTGCTCAAAAACGAGAAAAACAAGATCGACGAGGATAACAAAAAGATGAAACAGGCATACCTTGCAGGACACCTGATATCTCTGATACGGGGCAAATATGATGAAGTAAACCTGAACTATGTAAAAGAAAATATGAGGTGTGAGGGTGGAGCAAGGTATGTTGAGATACAGGTGGAGCAGTTTCCGGCAGGTGATGAGATACTCGATAGTGATATGAGAAGCTTACAGCGCAAGATGTACGAAAGCTGTGTTGCTTTTCTGGGGGCTGATTCGGCACATTGTGTATTTGATGTATCGGTAAATGAAAAAGTGTATGACATAGGCTTTATATGCTCAGATTATATGGCAGAGGAAGCCGCAAAAAACGAGAGAAAATATCTGGAGGATCTGAGAAGGTATATATGTGATAATACACAAAAGAATATAGTTATGCTGGTCGGAAGAAAAGTATCAGATATATCAAAGATAGCCAGATCATACGGCAATGCATGTATGCTCAGGTCGTTTCAGGGATTTCGCATAGTAAAGAGCATATATTACTATGAGGATGAAGTAAAGATATCGGCAGATGGAATAGTGCTTTGTAAAGATAGTCTGGATGAGCTGCTTAGGACAGTGGAACAGAACAACCATGTTGAGATAAGAAATGCAGTTGCCACATTTTATGATGAGATGTCCAGCATGGGTATGAATGGGGAAAGCATGAACTTAAATATCAATTATCTGTTGTTTCAGTTCATACACCTGGCAAGTGAGCAGGATGATAATGTAAATCAGCAGGAGATTTTGCGACTCATAAGTGAGAGCAGCTTTAAGACCGGTATTGAGAGGGGAAGCCGTGCACATATGACAAGATTTTGCTGTGAGTATGGTGATTATCTGTCGCAGCTTAGAAAAAATGTGTCAAGAGGTGTGATCGGCATGGTAGAAAAGGAAGTAAGAGACAATTATGCCACGAACATCACGCTTAAGAGCCTGAGTGAGAAGTATTATGTAAACAGTGCATACTTAGGGCAGCTTTTCAGAAAAAAATACGGACAGTCCTTTAAGGATTATCTGAACAATTACAGGATGGAACGGGCGGCAGAGCTTCTGCTTAGGACTGATAAGAAGATAATACAGATAGCAGAGGAAGTCGGATATCATGATATGGATTATTTTGTGAACAGGTTTATACAGGTAAAAGGCTGCACACCGGCGCGTTTCAGACGGCAGATGCAAAGTGGAGAATAATATATATTACTGCAAAACAGGGTAAATTATAGTTTTTTCGAGAAACTATAGTTTACCCTGTTTTTGACTATAGTTACTCCGATTGTTTGAAAACTTAAAAAGTATAAAATTAAGTTATCAAAAGGGAGGACATTACAATATGAGAAGAAAAAAAATTGTAAGCATGCTGCTTGTGGCTACTATGGCAGCAACAATGTTTGCCGGATGTGGTAATGATAGTGGCAAAAAAGGTAGCTCTGGAGGTGCGAAAGAGTTTGATGCATTCTTTGCTGTACCGGGATCTGAAATCAATGATGATAATGAAATCCAGAAGATCATCGAGGAAAAGACAGGTGTAAGGGTAAAGGAAACCTGGCTTACCGGACAGACAGCAGATGAGGCAGTCGGAACAATGATCGCAGGTGGCGAGTATCCTGATTTCATTGAAGGTGCAAGTGGACAGAAGCAGTTATATGAAGCAGGTGCACTTGTTCCACTGGATGACTACATCGAGAAATATCCAAACATCAAAAATCTTTTCACAGAACTTGAGTGGGAAAAACTTCGTCAGGATGACGGACATATCTACTGGATACCACAGTTTAGCTGCATAAAGGGAGATGAGAAAGTCTGCACACACAATGACGAGGCATTCTGGATCCAGGCAAGAGTACTTAAATGGGCTAACTATCCGCAGATCAAGACACTGGATCAGTATTTTGACCTCATCGAGAAATATAATGAAGCAAATCCAACAATGGCTGATGGAACAGAAAATATTCCATATACAATCCTTTGTGAGGATTGGAGATATTTCTGTCTTGAGAATGCACCACAGTTCCTTGACGGATATCCAAATGATGGATCATGTATGGTAGATCCTGATACAAAGAAAATACTTGACTATAATACATCTGATACAGCAGTTAAATATTTCAAGAAGCTCAATGAAGAGTATAATAAGGGAATTGTAGATCCTGAGTCATTCACACAGACATATGATGAATATATCTCTAAGCTTTCTACAGGACGTGTACTTGGAATGATTGACCAGTGGTGGGATTTTGCATACACAGCAGGTGATGCAATTAAACAGGCAGGTCTTGCTGAGCAGGGATGCGATTACATTCCGGTACCTGTAACAATCGACGGCCGTGACAATCAGTGGCACAATGCAGGCGGTGCTTTCAACGAGGCAACAGGTCTTGCTGTTACAACAGCCTGTGATGATGTAGATGCGGCCATGAAGTTTGTAAATGATCTTCTTGATCAGGATATCCACAATCTCAGATTCTGGGGTGTCAAGGGTACTGACTATGAAGTAGATGAGAATGGTGAGTTCTACAGAACAGCAGATGAGAGAAAGCAGGCTTCTGATACAGCATACAAGGCTTCTCATTTATGCTCATACTCATACTTCCCACAGTACAATGGAACAAGTGATGATGGAATCAATGCCAACAAACCTGATGGACAGGCAAGAGAGTTCTATGATGGTCTTAACAGTGATGTACAAGAAGCTTTCGATGCCTATGGTGTTAAGACATATGTTGAAATGCTTGGAACAAACGATGCACCTGGAGATTGGTATCCGATGTGGTCATACTCTAACAACTTTAACACAAGCACTCCTGGTGGAGTAGCCTGGACAAAGATTGGCGAAGTTAAGCATGAGCAGCTTCCACAGGTTGTTATGGCAAAAAACTTTGACAAAGCATGGGATACATACATGGATGCATACAATGCATGCAATCCACAGGATTTCCTGGATGAATTACAGACTGAGCTTGATAAAAGATTAGAGCAGGCTGCTAAGTTCAAATAAAGCTTAAATGAAATTTAAGGCAGGCAGATGTAATAGCGTTTTATCTGCCTGCTGCCTTTTAAGGAGTGGTGTCATGTCATTAACGAGAGAAAATAAAAAAGAAAAGGTCAGAAAACCTAGAACAAAAATTACATGGAAAGAAGTCAAACGCCAGAAAGTGCTGCTGTTCTGGGCAGCAATAATGGTGGCATATGGAGTCGTATTCTATTATCTGCCGCTCGCTGGCTGGGCAATGGCATTTCAGGATTACAAACCAAGACTTGGTATATTTCATTCTGCATTTGTTGGATTGGACAAATTCAAGATGCTGTTCTCGGATATGACATTTATCCGTGTTATAAGAAATACACTCGCAATGGGCGTTATCAATCTGGTTGTAACTTTTGTCACAGCCATAGCATTTGCAATCTTACTTAATGAGATTGCATCAAAGGGTGGAAAGAAAGTAGTACAGACTATATCATATCTTCCACATTTCCTTTCATGGATCATTGTAACAGGTATTTTACACGATATGCTTTCAGGAACAGGTATTGTAAATGAGTTCCTTGTAAATATGCATATTATAGACCAACCGATAAACTTTTTCGCACATACGGGATATTTCTGGCCGATAGTGGCATTTGCCAATGTATGGAAAGAAACAGGATGGAATGCAATCATATATCTTGCAGCCATTACATCAATAGATCCTTCACTTTACGAAGCAGCATCTATTGATGGAGCGGGACGCTGGGCAAAGATCAAGTACGTAACACTGCCGGGAATCAAACCAACTATCATAATCCTTCTTCTTATGAATGTAGGTAATGTTTTAAATGCAGGATTTGAGATACAGTATCTCTTAGGAAACGGTCTGATACAGAAAGTATCACAGACTATTGATATTTATGTACTTAAATGGGGCATAAGCCAGGGAGATTATGCAATAGGTACTGCAGCAGGTATATTCAAGAGTGTGGTAAGTATAATTCTTATATTTATTGCAAATAAAATTGCCAAACATAATGGTGAAGAGCAGTTGTTTTAAGGAGGTCTTGTACGATGGCAGATATAACAGCAGGCTCTGTAAAGAGCAAAAAGAAAAAGAAGATAAGTATATTTCCAATTGTAAATTGCATCATTATGGTATTGTTTTTGATCATAACGCTTTATCCGGTGCTTAATACACTTGCGATATCGCTTAATGATGGTACAGATGCATTAAGAGGTGGAATTTACCTCTTACCAAGAAAGTTTACCTGGAAGAATTATATAACGGTTTTACAAAAAGATAATCTTATAACAGGAGCATACATTACTGTTGCCAGAACAATAATTGGAACAGTCTTAGCACTGGTGGCAAATGCAATCCTTGCTTTTATAGTCAGCAGAAAAAGATTTTTGTTCAAAAGAGGTTTATCCCTGTTTTGGGTTATCACAATGTATGTCAATGGTGGATTAATCCCTACCTTCCTCCTGTACAAGGGACTTGGGCTTACCAATAGTTTTTGGGTTTATGTAGTCCCTGGAATGGTCAGTGCGTTTAACATGCTTGTTATCAGGACCTATATGAATGGAATTCCTGACAGCTTAGAGGAATCAGCGCAGCTTGACGGTGCAGGATATACCACCATTTTTCTGAAGATTTATTCACCTCTCTGCAAACCGGTATATGC
>OFME01001744.1_pt1 | contig 11000 bp, 10 predicted proteins | sample 1541381 | NCBI WGS metagenome assembly OFME01 (sample SAMN04209243, study PRJEB22552) | human gut metagenome | biome: gut; material: feces | host: Homo sapiens | place: USA: Oklahoma
TGAGCAGCGCCTGCTGCACGCCCTCGCCGGACACGTCACGCGTGATGGAGGTGTTCTCGCTCTTCCGGGCGATCTTATCCATCTCGTCGATATAGATGATGCCCCGCTCGGCCAGCTCCACATCATAGTCGGCAGCCTGGACCAGGCGCAGCAGGATATTCTCCACGTCGTCGCCCACATAGCCCGCCTCGGTCAGCGTGGTGGCGTCCGCAATGGCGAACGGCACATTCAGCATCTTGGCCAGCGTCTGGGCCAGCAGCGTCTTGCCGGTGCCGGAGGGGCCCAGCATCAGCACGTTGGACTTTTGCAGCTCCACATCGCTGTTCTGGCCGGACAGGATGCGCTTATAGTGGTTGTAGACCGAGACAGCCAGCACCTTCTTGGCGGCATCCTGCCCGATGACATACTGATCCAGACCTGCCTTGATTTCGGCAGGGGTCAGGATATGGATGCTCTCGAGCGGATCGGCACCGTAATCTGCGCCGGGCTTCTGGGCCTGACGGCGGCGGTCACGGGGCGGCATACCGGCGCGCGGCGGTGCCGGACGCTCACCATCGCGTTCCAGCACATTGCAGCACATTTCAATGCAGTCCTTGCAGATATTGACGCCGGGACCGATGACCAGCTGCTCTACCTCGTTTTGGGAGCGTCCGCAAAAGCTGCAGATAAGCTCGCGTCCTTTTCCGTCCTTACCGGACGTTTGATTTGCCATGTTGTTCCCCCGAATCAGTGTTTATAGAGGATATCATCGATCAGGCCGTACTCCTTTGCCTGCTGCGCGGTCATATAGTTGTCGCGCTCGGTGTCGCGCTGGATTGTTTCCAGCGGCTGGCCGGTGTACTCGCTCAGCAGGGTGTTCATCCGCTCACGGATGCGCACGATGTGGTCAGCGTGGATCTTGATATCGGTGGCCTGGCCGGAGATGCCCTGACCGCCCATGAGCGGCTGATGGATCAGGATCTCGGAGTTGGGCAGCGCAAAGCGCTTACCCTTGGTACCGCTGGCCAGCAGGAAAGAGCCCATGGAGGCCGCCATGCCGACACAGATGGTGGAGACATCGCACTTGATGTAGTTCATCGTGTCGTGGATGGCCATGCCATCGGAAATGGAGCCGCCGGGGCTGTTGATATAGAAGTAGATGTCCTTCTCGGGGTCCTGACCCTCGAGGTAGAGCAGCTGTGCCACGATCACGCTGGCGGAGGAGGAGTTGACATCCTCGCTCAGCACAATGATGCGGTCGTTCAGCAGGCGGGAGAAGATGTCATAGCTGCGCTCACCGCGCGCAGTCTGTTCGACAACATAAGGTACAAGGCTCATTCAGGTTTCCCTCCTTAATAGCTTGCAGAAAAGCGGTTTTATGATAAAGGGACCGATACGGCGGCAAAGCTGCACAACCGTACCGGCCCTTTTACTCAATGTTTACGGAAAGGTGCGATTACTCGCCCTTCTCCTCTTCCTTCGGCTCCTCGTCCTTCTTGGCAGCAGCCTTCTTGGTGGTCTTGCGGGTGGTCTTCTTGGCAGGCTTCTTCTCCTCAGCAGCGCCCAGGACAATGTTAGCCTTCTCCTTCACGAAGTCGATGGCCTTGTTGACAGCCAGATCCTTCTTGACAGCGGCAGCGTCAACCAGGCTCTTGACCTTGTCAGCCTCCATCTGGTAAGCATCGGCAATGCGCTTGATCTCAGCCTCGAACTCCTCCTCGGTAGCCTCGATGGACTCCTTGGCAACGATGGCCTCCATAGCCAGACGCATCTTGACCTGCTTGTCGGCCTGCTCACGGAACTGCTCCTTGAACTGGTCCATGGTCATGCCCATATACTGCAGGTACTGCTCGATCTTGAGACCCTGCTGGGAGATGCGGTACTGGAAGTCCTGCACCAGCTCCTCGATGCGGCTCTCGATCATAGCATCGGGGATGTCGGCCTTCATGCCGTTCACGACCTGATCGATCAGGTCGTTCTCAACGCTCTGCTCAGCCTGCTTCTCGTGGTTGGCCTGAATGCCCTTGCGGATAGAATCCTTCAGCTCCTCGAGGGTGTCGTACTCGCTGACGTCCTTGGCGAAATCATCGTCCAGCTCGGGCAGCTCCTTGTACTTGACCTCATGCAGCTTGATCTTGAAGGTAGCGTCCTTGCCGGCCAGCTCCTCAGCCTGATACTCCTCGGGGAACTTGACATTGACATCAAACTCCTCGCCTGCCTTGTGGCCGACGACCTGCTCCTCGAAGCCGGGGATGAAGGAGCCGCTGCCCAGCACCAGAGAGTAGTGCTCAGCCTTGCCGCCCTCGAAAGCAACGCCATCAACGAAGCCCTCAAAGTCGATATCCACGGTGTCACCGTTCTGGGCCTCGCCCTCACGGGTCAGCAGACGGCCGTTGCGGTCCTGCATGCGCTTGATCTCAGCGTCAACATCGGCCTCATCCACAGTCTTGACATCTTTGTTGACGGTTAAACCGGTGTACTCGCCCAGCTCGACCTCGGGCTTGACGGCAACCTTGACCTTCAGGGTAGCGCCCTCCTCCTCGGACATGGAGACGACCTCAGGCTCAGGACGGCCAACAACCTCGATGCCGGCCTCCTTGACAGCGGCCTCATAGTTCTCAGGGAACAGATCGTTGATGGCGTCATACTGGAACAGATCCTTGCCATACATCTTCTCGATCATGGCCTTGGGGGCCTTGCCCTTGCGGAAGCCAGGGATGGCGTACTTCTTGCCCTCACGCTTGAAAGCGGTATTGACAGCAGATTTGAAGGTCTCCGCGTCAATGGAGAACTGCAGTTCGACCATGCTCTTTTCGAGCTTTTCACAGGAAATCAGTTTCATTTATAAATTCCTCCAAAAATAGATGTACATAAAAATACAAGTTATTATACCATGCCCGCAGAGAAAATACCAGCCTTATTTCAAAAATTTTAACCGATTTTGGGCAAAAAAGCCATGCAATTTTACGCTTTTGTGCGTTTTCACCTTATTTTATACGGGCAGAACGCCAGACCATCGGCAGAAATGAGCCGGTAGGTGATGCCGTCCCGCTCCCCCTGCGTGGCATAGCGGATGGATTTTCCGTGCAGATGACCGTAGTAGCATTCGGTCACGCCGAAGTCGTGCAGCACATCCACAAGCTCCTGCGCCGCAGCCCCCGGGTAGATGGGCGGATAGTGCAGAAATGCGATTCTCTGCGCGGCATCCCCGGCTGCCTGCAGGCTCATCCGCAGACGGCCGGCCTCGCGGGCCATCAGCTTTTCGCCCTGAGCGGCCAGATCGTCAAACGGCCAGCCGCGGGTGCCGCACAGCGCCGTATCGTCCACAATGCAGGCATTGTTGTGCAGGATATGCAGGGTGTCAAAGCCATTGGCGGCGAGGAAGGTTTCCATCTTACGGGTCGTAGTCCACCAGTAATCATGGTTGCCCTTCAACAGCCATTTTTGCCCCGGCAGGCTTTGGATAAAGGCAAAATCCGCCTTTGTGTCGTTCAGGTTCATGGCCCAGCTGGTGTCGCCTGCCAGAATGACCGTGTCATCCGGGCCTATCAGCTTGCGCCAGTTGGCTTCCAGTCGGGGCAGGTAGCCCTCCCACCCCGGGAAAACATCCATCGGCTTGTCTGTTCCCAGAGAAAGGTGCATGTCCCCGATTGCAAAGATGGCCATACAGCCTCACTTTCTAGTTGTTGTTGCTTATTTCAGGGCCGCGGCGCGGATCTCAGCAGGCTGCAGCACCGTCTTGAACCGCACCTCCTGCTTGTCCAGCTCGCGCAGGGAGGCCGGGGCCTCCGCGCCGGTTTTGGCGGTCAGCGCAGCCATGGCAGCGAAATCGCTGACCGGGGCCTGCTGCCCCAATGCCGCCAGCACATCGCGCGGGAATTTGAAGGGGCTGGCGGTGGACAGCACCACCATCGGCGCCTCGGTGCGCACGGTCTCAGCCACACGGAAGGCCACGGCGGTGTGCGTATCGCAGAGATAGTGATCCTCATCAAAGCGAGCCTTGATTTCAGCGGCCCCCTCGGCGTCATCGGCATAGCCCGCAGCGAAGGTTTCCCGGATCTTTTCCAGCGTCTCGGCATCCACCGTGTACTTGCCGGTCGTATTCAGCTCCTGCATCCAGCCCGCGACCTTTTCGCTGTTGCCGCTGACATGGCAGAGCAGACGCTCGAGGTTCGAGGAGATCAGGATGTCCATCGACGGGGAGGTCGTCTTATAGAAGGTACGGCGGGCATCGTAGGTGCCGGTCGTCAGGAAATCGGTCAGGACATTGTTCTTGTTGGAGGCACAGACCAGCTTGCCCACGGGCAGGCCCATCTGCTTGGCATAGTAACCAGCCAGAATATCGCCAAAGTTGCCGGTCGGCACACAGAAGTCCACAGGCTTGCCCCATGCCACTGCGCCCTGCTCCGCCAGACGGAAGTAGGCGTAGAAGTAGTAGACGATCTGCGGCACCAGACGGCCCCAGTTGATCGAGTTGGCGCTGGACAGGCGGATGCCGCGCTTCTCCAGCTCGGCGGCCACAGCTGCATCGGCAAAGACCTTCTTGACGCCGGTCTGGGCATCGTCAAAGTTGCCCTGCACGGCGTAGACCTGCACATTACCGCCCTTTTGGGTGGCCATCTGCAGGTGCTGGATCTCGCTGGTGCCATCGTTCGGGTAGAACACTTCGATCTCGATGCCGTCCAGATCAGCATAGCCGGCCAGTGCAGCCTTGCCGGTATCGCCGGAGGTTGCCACAAGGATGCGGGTGGTCTCGGTGCGGCCCAGCATCTTCTTGGCTTCCACCAGCAGCTTCGGCATCAGCTGCAGGGCGTAGTCCTTGAAGGCGCAGGTGGGACCGTGCCACAGCTCAAGGGAATAGAGGTTCTCACGGACCTTGACCGTGCGGCCCGCCTTGCCATCAAAGGCTGCGCCGTAGGTGGCGGCGGTGGCATTGTGCAGGAAGTCAGCGCTGTAATCGGTCAGAAAGCCCGCCAGCACCTTCTCGGCCAGTTCCGGATAGGAAAGGTTTTTCCAGCCCTCCAGATCGGCCTTCGGGAAAGCTTCCGGTACAAACAGACCGCTCTGCGGTGCCAGACCACGGACGATCGCCTCCTGTGCGGAAACGCGGAGCTCGGAATCTCTGGTGCTAAAATACTGCATACTGTACACCCTTTCTCTTATTCTCTTCCTCTATGTGTATAAGCCTTGTTGGCGCTATACCGTTGTGTGGGGCGCGGGGTGCGGGCGGATATGGAATCCGCCCCTACGGGTTGCGGGGGTCGATGCCCGTCATCGGCCTTGCTGCTGGGTTCCGCGGGCGACCAATGGCCGCCCCTGTATTTCATGCGTTGACGCCAGTGTTTCTCAGCACTCAAACGCGCCGGGAATACAATGCACCTGCCAGCCTCCGCCTGCGGGCGTGACCTCCACCACATCAAAACGAATGTCAGCCTCCCCATAGGGGCTGCGCTGCAAATACTGTTGGGCGGCCAAAATCAGCCGCTGCTGCTTGCGGGCATCCACCGCAGCCGCCGGGCGGTCCAGCATGGTTCCTGCGCGGGTCTTGACCTCGGCAAACACCAGCGTGTTTTCCTTATATAAAATAAGGTCGATTTCCCCCATGCGGGTGCGGTAATTATGGTTCAGCAGCAGCCAGCCGCGCCGCTGATAGTATTTGGCGGCAATGGCCTCGCCCTTATGACCGACTGTATCAGTCATGCCAGTAGCCCTGCTTTTTCAGGAAGCTGCGTCGGTAGAACGGCTGGATGCCGTACTGCGCGATCAGCTCATAGTGCAGCTTTGTGGGATAGCCCTTGTGCTTAGCCAGCTGGTACTGGGGATATTGCTTGTCCAGCTCGAGCATATAGCGGTCACGGCTGACCTTGGCCAAAATGGAGGCCGCCGCGATGGAGGCGCTGTTGGCGTCCCCCTTGACCACAGCCTCGGCGGGCTGTATCAGCCCCGGCGGGCAGCGGTTGCCGTCGATCAGCACATAATCGGGCGTTATTTCCAACCCGGCCACAGCCTGCGCCATGCCGTCCATTGTAGCCCACAGGATATTGCGTTCATCAATTTCCTGCGGTGTGATAAAGACAATTTTGTATGCAAGCGCACGATTTGTGATTTCCTCAAACAGTGCATCACGGCGCTTTTCGGTCAGCTTCTTGGAGTCGTTGACTCCCTCGATGGGATCATCGGGGTTCAGGATGACCGCCGCACAGCAGACAGGGCCGCACAGCGGGCCGCGCCCTGCCTCGTCCACGCCGCAGACCACACCATGCTCGGCACGCTTTGCAGCGTCAAAGGCGTAAAGCACTTCGTTACTGCTCGTCGTCCCAGTCGTCCTGCGGGGCATCGTCCGTCACCTCTTCCCGTTCTTCCTGTACCGCGCGCTGCGGCGGGCGCTCCAGCGAGAGCCGTCCCCATTTGCTGGCGCGGAATTCCCCTACCAGCATCTTGGCTGCACGCTCGGTATCGACCTCGCCGCCGGAGATCAGCATACCGCGCTTGGCGCCGATGGCCTGCAAAAGGTCGTAAGGCGGCAACGCAAGCGCCGACTCCTCCAGCTTATACCGGGCCAGCAGCTGCTGGGGATAGATGCCCCGTACGCTGGAAAGCAGGCCGCAGGCCAGCTCCTCAATATCCAAAATGTCATCGCGGATGGAGCCTATGAACGCCAGATTCGATGCCGTTTCCAGCGAGTCGAATTTTTTCCACAGCACGCCGGGCATATCCATCAGGTCGAAATTGCCGACACTGATCCACTGCTTGCCGCGGGTGACGCCGGGCTTGTTGGCAGCCTTGGCGCGGGTCGTGCCCGCAAAGGAGTTGATGAAGGTGGACTTGCCCACATTGGGGATGCCCACGATCATGACACGGATGGCCGCGCCGACCATGCCGCGATTGCGGCGGCGCTCCATCAGGGCGGAAAGTTCTTTTTCAATCAGGCTCTTGGTGGCCGTGGCACGGCCGCGCTGCTTCGAGTCCATCGCAATGCAGCCGGCGCCGGCACTTGTAAAGTAGGCCAGCCACTGCTTGGTGATCTCGTGGTCAGCCAAATCGGCCTTGTTCAGTACATACAGATGCGGTTTGCCTGCGGTAATGCGCTCGATCTCAGGGTTCAGGCTGGAAAGCGGGATGCGCGCATCAAGGATCTGCAGAACACAGTCCACATTGCGGATTTCCTTTTCCATCAGGCGCAGGGTCTTTGTCATGTGCCCGGGGAACCACTGGATCTGGCGGCTGTTGATAATGTCGCTCTGGCTCATTCGGCCGCTCCTATCTTGCCAAAGGGCAGTACGCGCAGCACGGCTGCGCCCATAATATCGCGTTCATCCACGCAGCCTACGCTGACATCGCGGCTGTCGGTGGAGTTATTGCGGTTATCTCCCATCAAAAACAGGCAGCCGTCCGGCACCGTAATGGGAAATTCCACGCTTTCAAACAAATAGGTGGGCTCGGCGGTGTATGGCTCCTCGAGTGCAGCACCGTTGCGGTAGACGATGCCGGCCTCAAAGTCGATGTCGATGGTATCCCCACCCATGCCTATGACCCGCTTGACCAGCGGCTTGCCGTAGTCGGTATAGCCGTCCACCACAACAATATCGCCGTAGTCCGGCGCCTTGAGCAGATTGATAAGGATGCGCTCTCCATCGGAGAGCGTGTGATCCATCGAGTGTCCATCGACCTTCACGATGCGCACACCGAAGGTAAACACCAGTGCAATGATCGCCACAGCCATGGCCAGAGCGTCATACCATTCCAGTGTTTCCTTGTTGCGGCGGTAGCGCGCTTTGAATGCTGCGCCCATGTCTTATCCCACCTTTTGGAAAAATACGAAAAAAGGGAGAACGCCAACCGTCCTCCCCTTTTCTCAGTATGCTCAGATACGTGCCTTGACCTTGGCAGCCTTGCCGGTGCGCTCGCGCAGGTAGAACAGCTTCGCACGACGGACCTTGCCGCGGCGAACAACGTCGACCTTCTCAACGAACGGGCTGTTGACCGGGAACACACGCTCAACACCGACACCGTAAGAGGTGCGGCGGACGGTGAAGGTCTCAGCGATGCCGCCATGCTTCTTAGCAATAACGGTGCCCTCGAAAGCCTGAATACGCTCCTTGTCGCCTTCCTTGATGCGGACGGAGACGCGAACGGTGTCGCCGACTTCGAACTGGGGCTTGTTCTCTTTGATCATACCCTCGGTAAAATGCTTCATTGCGTCCATGTTATGAATTCCTCCATTTTGTTGCGACGTTCATACACGATGTTTCGTCAGAGGACCGCCTGTATAATGATGTGTCATTATCCCGCCGATGGCTCGGCGGCATTAACGCTTTAGTATTATAGCATTGTACCGGGCGTTTGGCAAGGGGTTTTAACAGAAAATCGAAGATTTTTTTGCTTTTTGCCTTCCCACACGAGGGAAGGCTTTTCTTACTCGAAGTCTTTGCCCGCTTTATTATAAAGGTGCGTCCTCACCACGCGGCACTGCCAGACTGGGGCAGCGCCCTGCTCGCGCAGGAAGTCGGTCAGCAGCGCCGGGTTCAGGTTCAGTGCCTCGCCGGAGCCGCAGGGCAGCACGGCCGTAAAATGCAGCGTATCGCCCTCGACCGTATAGGCAATGCGGTCGAGGTATGCCTTCAAATCGAGCGTTTTCTGGCCGCGCTTGGTCTTTTTTGTAACCTCGGCATGCTCTGCATTGTTGTAGGCATCCAGCGCAATGGCGCTGCTTGCCGGCATAGTGACCTCATAGGCGGCGGTCTCGATCTCGCCGACCTTTTCCTTAGCTGGGGCGATCTTAGTGATGACGATGCCGCGCGGCATCAGCGGCTGCAGGGCATCGATCCAACGCTGCGGTTCGATGCTCTCCTGCTCCGTCTTGACCTCACAGCTCTCGCAAAGGCTCTCCTGCCCCAGAGACAGCGGGCAGGAAAAGGAGAGGTAGATATGCGGGTTGAACCCCTGCGTATAGTACACCGGCAGGCTGCTCATTTTAAGCATCCGATGGAATACGCGCTGCAGATCCAGCAGCGAAATGTAGGCGGCCTCACCGCACTTTTCAAAGAAGATTCTTACTGTAGTCAAAGCACGGTCCTCCGATCAGCTTGTTGGCACCGCAGGCGCTGCACTGGCGGTTGCAGGGCTGGGTGGTTTTGGCCTCCAGCGCCTTGTTGTACTCACGCACCAAATGGGCCTTCGTCACACCTACATCGAGATGATCCCAGGGCGTGACCTCGTCCAGACCGAGGGCGCGGTAGTTGTAAAAATCAGGGTCAATACCGCAGCTTTTGAACGCCTCGATCCAGCGGTCGTAGTTGAAATACTCCTCCCATGTGTCAAAGAAGGAGCCGTTCTCAAATGCAGTCTCGATCACACGGCCCAGACGGCGGTCACCCTTGGCAAACACGCCCTCCAGCACGCTGGTGGTGCTGTCGTGGTAGTTGACCTTGATCTTGCGGGAATGTACGCAGCTGAGCAGGTATTTCTGCTTTTCCTGCAGGGACTCGCGGCGGTCCTGCGCGCAGAACTGGAACGGCGTGTCGGGCTTGGGCACAAAGCAGGCCACACTGATCGTGACCTGAACGCCCTTGCCCTTCGGGCGGTCGGGGATCGTATAGAACAGATCCACCACCTGCTGGGCGGTGTCGGCAATTCCCTTGATGTCGTCCATCGTTTCGGTGGGCAGGCCCATCATAAAGTAAAGCTTGACCGAGGTGTACCCTTCAGAGAAAGCGATGCGGCAGCCGCGCTCGATCTGCTCCCATGTGACATTCTTATTGATGACATCGCGCAGGCGCTGGGTGCCGGCCTCGGCGGCAAAGGTCAGGCCGCTCTTGCGGACCTTGGTGGTCTTTTCCACAAGGGACTGCGAGAAGTTGTCCACACGCAGGCTGGGCAGCGAAAGACTTACATGGTCGGACTCCGCCCAGGAGTTGAGGTTGTCAAGAATATCCTCCAGCCGGGAGTGGTCGGAGGTCGAAAGACTCGACAGGCTCAGTTCATCATAGCCGGTGTTGCGGCAGAGCATCCGCGCACTGTCGCTGATAAGCTTGGGGCTGCGCTCCCGGAAGGGACGGTAGAGCTGGCCCGCCTGACAGAAGCGGCAGCCGCGGACACAGCCGCGCAGCACCTCGACACAGGCGCGGTCCTGTACTGCACCCACAAGCGGCACCACGAAGTTTTCCGGCGGGGTAAAGCTGTCCATATCCTGCACGATGGCCTTTGTCACGCGCGGCGGCACGCCGGGGCGGTTGGGCGTGACAGCCTCGATGCGGCCATCCGCCTTGTAGGTCACATCGTAGAAGGACGGCACATAGACACCGGGGATCTTTGCCAGCTCCAACAGCAGCTGTTCTTTATCCCAGCCCTGCTTTTCGCCCTGCTCAACGGCTGCGCAGATGTCCTGCAGCATCTGCTCACCCTCGCCAAGCTGCATGACATCAAAGAAGTCTGCCATTGGCTCTGCGTTGCATACACAGGGGCCGCCCGCAATGATGAGCGGCCACCGCTCGTCACGGTCGGCGGCCCGCAGCGGAATGCCCGACAGACGCAGCATTGCCAGAACATTCGTATAGCACAGCTCATATTCAAGAGAGAAGCCGACAATGTCAAAATCCGTCAGCGGGTCCTTGCTTTCAAGGCAGTACAGCGGGATGTCCAGCCGCTCCATCTGGACCTTCATGTCCGTCCATGGCATAAAGGCGCGCTCGCACCACCAGTTTTCGTGGCGGTTCAGAATATCGTACAGGATCTTCTCGCCCAGAAAGGACATGCCGATCTCATAGGTATCCGGAAAGCAGAACGCCATGCGCACATCCACCTTGGATTTATCCTTGTAGATGCAGCCCGGCTCGCCGCCCGTGTAACGGCCCGGCTTTTGTACCAGACTCAGGGCCTCTTTAAATTTTGGGGAAAATTCCGCCATTTTGGTGAACCATCCTTACCGTGTTATTTTCGCCGTCCCGTTGGAACCGCTGTTATTGTAAAGGCAATACCGCATAATTCTAAGTGCCGATACGGCGAGCGAGGTGCGGCAGCTG
>OFME01001747.1_pt1 | contig 10977 bp, 9 predicted proteins | sample 1541381 | NCBI WGS metagenome assembly OFME01 (sample SAMN04209243, study PRJEB22552) | human gut metagenome | biome: gut; material: feces | host: Homo sapiens | place: USA: Oklahoma
AGGCGAGGGCTGGGAGGAGGAAGAGCTTTCCCCTTTTGAGCAATGGCTGAAGGACAAGCTTGGGGATAAAATCAACGATATTCTGATTTATTTCAGTGTATTCATTTCCCTGCTTCTGGGTATGGGGCTGTTTTTTGTGCTGCCTGTTGCCATCGGGAATTTATTCAAAACCCTTGTGCCGACATGGGCACTGGGCATTATCGAAGGCTTGATTCGTATTGCGATTTTCCTTGGCTATCTCTGGCTGATTTCTCGTATGAAGGAGATTAAGCGCGTATTCCAATACCATGGCGCAGAGCATAAGACGATTGCATGCTTTGAAAGCGGCAAGGAGCTGACGGTGGAAAACGTACGCCCCTGCACAAGGCTGCATAAGCGCTGCGGCACAAGCTTTCTGCTTATAGTAATGCTCATAAGCATATTGTTTTTCATGTTTATCCGTGTGGATTCAAAGCCGCTGCAGTTATTGTTACGACTTGTGCTTATTCCTGTAATCGCAGGTGTATCTTATGAGTTTATCAGACTTGCGGGCAGATATGACAATCCGGTTGTCAACATGCTTAGTGTCCCTGGGCTTTTAATGCAGCGAATGACCACAAAGGAGCCGGATGATGAAATGATAGAGGTTGGCATTGCATCGGTTGAGGCTGTGTTTGACTGGAAGAAATGGCAGGAGGAAAACAATGTGTGTGCACATTGACCGCCGGATAGAAGGTATATATGACATATAGAGAAGCAATTTTACTTGGGGAAAGCATATTACAAAAAGCAAAGATAGTTGATGCAAAAAACGATGCATGGCTGCTTTTAGCCATGGCATGCAGGATAAATCACACATATTACTATGTGCATATGGATGAGGAAATGTCGCAGGAGCAGATAAGGGAATATCAAGCATTGCTGAGTAAGCGCGCTGAGCGTATTCCGCTCCAGTACATAGTCGGAGAGCAGGAGTTTATGGGACTCAAATTCCGTGTGAACAGCAATGTGCTCATACCGCGTCAGGATACAGAGACTCTTGTAGAGGAGGCACTCAAGGTGATAGAGCCGGGTATGAGAGTGCTTGATATGTGTACAGGAAGCGGCTGCATAATTATAAGCATCTTAAAGAACACGACTAATGTGGACGGTGCAGCCTGTGATATCTCAAAGCAGGCGCTCAATGTGGCAAAGGAAAACGCAAGGCTTAACGGCGTGTTTGTTGATTTTGAGAGAAGCGATCTGTTTGAGCATGTCGATGAGATGTATGATGTGATAGTATCCAATCCACCATATATAAGAAGCGATGAGATACCGCATCTGATGCCGGAGGTGTCGGTATTTGAGCCGCATGAGGCTCTTGACGGCTCTGAGGATGGACTTTTATTTTACAGGCGCATCATAAAGGATTGCAGGGCAAATCTAAAGCCACAGGGCAGGCTGCTTTTTGAGATAGGCTGTGATCAGGGCAGGCAGGTGTCAGAGATGATGCAGTTTGCCGGATTTAGCGATGTACATGTGATAAAGGACCTGGCGGAAAATGACAGGGTAGTATCGGGAGTGTTTGACAGCAAGGAGGAAAAACATGTTTGATAAGTTAGAAGATCTTATACACCATTATGAAGAGCTGATGAATCTGCTCAGCGAGCCGGATGTGGCAAATGATGCAAACAGATTTAAAAAGCTTATGAAGGAGCAGAGTGACCTTGCTCCTATAGTTGAGACATATAAGAAATATAAAGAGTGCAAGCAGAATATCGAGGATTCACTGGCTATTTTGGATGAGGAATCAGATGAAGAGATGAGAGAGCTTGCAAAGGAAGAGCTTAAGGATTCAAAGGAGCAGGTGGAAGAGCTTGAGAAGGAGCTTAAAATACTTCTTCTGCCAAAGGACCCTAACGATGACAAGAATGTAATCGTCGAAATCCGTGCCGGTGCAGGCGGAGAGGAAGCAGCACTTTTTGCAGCGGAAATCTACCGTATGTATGTGCACTACGCAGAGAACAGAGGCTGGAAGGTGGAGACACTTGATGCCGATGAGACAGGAATCGGCGGTATGAAGTCTGTCGAGTTCATGGTAAAGGGCTCAGGTGCATACTCTATTTTAAAGTATGAGTCGGGAGTACACCGTGTGCAGCGGGTGCCTGAGACAGAGTCGCAGGGACGTATCCAGACCTCTACATGCTCAGTTGCTGTAATGCCTGAGGCAGAGGATGTGGATGTCAAGATTGATGACAAGGATATCCGAATTGACGTAATGCGTGCTTCCGGAAACGGTGGACAGTGTGTCAACACAACAGATTCAGCTGTCCGACTGACACATTATCCAACAGGTATTGTCATCTACAGCCAGACTGAGAAGTCACAGATACAGAACAAGGAAAAGGCTTTTGCACTTCTTCGTACAAAGCTCTATGACATGGAGCTTCAGAAGAAGCAGGATGCAGAGGCAGAGGAGAGACGAAGCCAGATCGGTACAGGAGACCGTGCTGAGAAGATTCGTACCTACAACTTCCCACAGGGACGTGTGACAGATCACAGAATCAATCTGACACTCTATAAGCTTGACAAGATTCTTAACGGAGATATCCAGGAAATAATTGATGCCTGTATCGCAGCCGACCAGGCGAAGAAGTTAAGCAACATGGAGCATGATGCATAAATATTTAGTATAAAAGAGTCTGAGAAAATCAGGCTCTTTTATTTTATAAACTAATATGATATAATTGTGAATAAATATTTATACAGAAATGAGGAATAATATGAAATCCATTAAGAAAAAACCGATTATGATTTTGCTTATGGCAGCATTAATGGCTACGTTCATCGTTAGCTTATGCGCATGCGGCAAAAGCGACAGCAAAAAGGTCGCTTGTGTGGACGATCTGGAGGGTGCAAAAATAGGTGTCCAGCTCGGTACCACAGGAGATATCTATGTATCTGATTATGAGAACGACGGTTCAGGCACCAAGGTAGAGAGATACAATAAGGGTGCTGATGCAGTCCAGGCATTAAAGGTCGGCAAGATTGACTGCGTAGTTATTGATGAGCAGCCGGCACTTGCCTTTGTAAAAGAAAACAAAGGACTTAAGATACTGGACGAGGAGTTTACCAACGAGGACTATGCATTCTGCCTGAAAAAGGGCAATACAGAGCTTCGCGACAAGGTAAACACTGCGCTTGAAAAGCTGCAGCAGGATGGAACAGTTCAGAGCATCATCGACAACTATATCGGCTCTGAGGATCAGGTGGGAAAGACTCCCTACGTGAAGAAGGACATTGACAGGTCAAACGGAACACTTAAGGTAGGAACCAATGCAGAGTTCCCTCCATATGAGTACTATGAGGACAACAAGGTCACAGGAATTGATATGGATATCATGCAGGCCATAGCCGATGAGCTTGGCATGGATATGCAGGTAGAGGATATGCAGTTTGACGCAATCATTGCCGCTGTATCATCAGGCAAGGTGGATGTCGGGGCAGCAGGCTTTACAGTGACAGAGGACAGACAGAAAAATGTTGATTTTACCGATACATATATTACCACAAAGCAGGAGATTATCGTAAAAGACAGCCAGTCGGGTTCTTCTATCGGTATAAAGGAAAAGCTCTATGACAACTTTGTCAAGGACAATCGTTACATGTATATCGTAAAGGGTCTTGGCAATACAATAGTTATCACAATATTTGCCGTAATGCTTGGTATTGTGCTGGGATTTTTAATTGCGATAGTCAGAACCAGCCATGACAGAAACGGCGGTCTTGCCATATTAAACGGAATTTGCAAGGCATACCTGACTATCATCAGGGGAACACCTGTCATGATACAGCTTCTTATTATATACTATGTAGTGCTTGCATCTGTGACCAACAAGATACTTGTAGCAGTCATTGCTTTCGGCCTCAACTCAGCTGCATATGTGGCAGAGATTGTGCGTTCAGGAATCATGTCTGTAGATATAGGACAGTTTGAGGCAGGACGAAGCTTAGGACTCAACTACAGACAGACCATGAAGCTTGTTATCATACCGCAGGCTGTCAAAAATATACTTCCGGCGCTGCTTAACGAGTTTATCAGCCTCCTAAAGGAGACATCAATCAGTGGTTATATTGGTATGATGGATCTGACAAAGGGTGGAGATATCATACGAAGCAACACATACGAGGCATTTATACCGCTTATTGCTGTAGCCCTTATTTATCTGGTTATAGTGATGCTTTTAAGCCACGGAGTAAGCAAACTTGAGAGGAGACTGAGAAGCAATGAAAGATAATAACGTGATACTAGAGGTAAAAGACCTGCACAAGAGTTTTGGAGAGCAGGAGGTATTAAAGGGCATAAGCACAGAGGTGAACAGAGGTGATGTAATTGCCATCATCGGACCGTCAGGCTGTGGAAAGTCTACATTTTTACGCTCCCTCAATCTGCTCGAGACACCTACATCAGGACAAATCCTTTTTGAAGGAACAGACCTGACAGATAAGTCGACAGACATCAATGTGACCAGACAGAAAATCGGCATGGTTTTCCAGCAGTTCAATCTGTTTGCCAACATGACAATAAAAGCAAATATCATGCTCGCACCGGTGAAGCTTGGTGTGATGACGAAGGATGAGGCATCAAAGAAGGCAGATGAGCTTCTAACCAGAATAGGTCTCCTCGATAAGGCAGATGCATATCCGGCGCAGCTTTCCGGAGGACAGAAGCAGAGAGTGGCAATTATCCGTTCACTTGCTATGAATCCTGATGTCATACTGTTTGATGAGCCTACATCGGCACTTGACCCTGAGATGGTAGGTGAGGTGCTTTCAGTAATGAAGGAGCTTGCAGAGGCAGGCATGACAATGGTAGTCGTGACACACGAGATGGGCTTTGCCAGAGAAGTGGCCAACAGAGTGATGTTCATCAATGAGGGTACCATAGCTGAGGAGGGCACACCTGAGGAAGTATTTGGCGCACCAAAGAGTGAGAGATTACAGGAATTTTTGTCAAGAGTGTTATAGGAGAAATAAAGCATGGCATCAAAATACTATGCGGTAAAAAAGGGAAAGGTTCCCGGGATATATTTCAACTGGAATGATTGCAAAGCAATGGTTGACGGATATCAGGGAGCAGTGTATAAAAGCTTTAAGACGATAGAAGAGGCAGAAAAATTTATTAACGGAGAGAAAATTATTGCCGGAGAGAAAACCATTACGGGAATGAAATCATCCGGCGAAAATAGTACGTATGCGTTTGTAGACGGCTCCTTTAACAAGGTTACACAAACCTATGGCTATGGAGGCTTTCTTGTGACTGACCATGAAAAATACGTGCTGCAGGGGGCAGATAATGATGCCGAGATGGCCACAATGCGCAACGTAGCAGGAGAGATAAAGGGCGCGGAGGCTGCCGTAAAAAAGGCTATAGAGCTTGGAATTAAGGAACTGGTCATATACTATGACTACATGGGCATAGAGATGTGGGCAACAGGGGCCTGGAAGCGAAACAAGGCAGGCACTATAGCTTATCACGAATACATCATGTCAGTTAAGGATAAAATAAAGCTTACCTTTGTGAAGGTAAAAGGACACTCAGGAGTAGAGGGCAACGAAGAGGCAGATAAGCTCGCCAAGCAGGCTGTGGGGATACTGTAGCAGTTTCCCACATAAAAGAAACAAAAATATAGCATAACAGGAGAAAAAATGAGCATATTCAATGTAGAACTCAAAAAAGTAGTAGATGACACATATGATATTGAGATAGGCTACAACCTCTCAGACACCCTTGTATCTGACCTGGAAAATGGTCTTGCGGGCAAGATAAAGAAATTTGCAGTGATTACAGATACAAATGTGCGTGATCCTTATGCTCTTCCAATCTGTGAGAAGATAAAGCATGCGGGATACTCAGTGGATTTGTTTGTTTTCCCGGCTGGGGAAAAGAGTAAGTCGCGTGAGACAAAGGCAAAGATAGAGGATGCCATGCTTAAAAAGGGGTACAGAAGAGACTGCTGTATTATTGCAGTCGGTGGAGGTGTGGTAACCGACTTATCGGGCTTTATTGCAGGAACCTACGGCAGAGGAGTACCGTTTATCAACTATGCAACCACCCTTCTAGCGGCGGCAGATGCATCGGTAGGTGGAAAAACAGCAATTGATACACCTCTTGCTACCAACACCATAGGTCTGTTCAATCAGCCCCAAAAGGTATATATAGACATAGCTGCCTGGAAAACACTGCCACAGCGCCAGATGGCAAGCGGCATGGCAGAGACCATCAAGCATGCATGCTTAGGCAGCGAGGATATGTTTGAATTTATAGAGGAAAATCTGGATGATATATATTCATTCAAGAAATTTGCATGTGAGTATATCGCAGAAAATAACTGTCGTATCAAGTACAATGTGGTTATGAAGGATGAGCGAGAGGCGGGACTTCGCGAAACCTTAAATCTGGGCCATACAGTAGGCCGGGCAATCGAGACAGTCAGCGACTACAAGCTGTTGCATGGAGAGGCACTGTCGATTGGAATGGCAGCACAGGCACTTATGTCAGCACGGCTTGGCTATATGTCGGAGGAGCAGGCAGAGCGCGTGATAAAGCTCTATGAGAGAGCCGGTCTTCCGACACGTATACCTGACTATATAGACAGGGAAGAACTTGTAAAGAAACTCTACACCAATAAAAAGGTGAGAGACGGCAAGCTGCGCTTCGTGCTCCAAAAAGGCATAGGAGCCACTGTTGAGTTTGCACCGGGAGTGTATGCAAAGCCTATAGAGGAAAGTCTGGCGCGAGAAATTATAATGGAGCTGTAGATTAAATAATTACAACCCCATGTGTAAACTCATTTTGCTGTGAATGACACAGTCTGCCATACAAATCAGCGGCAAAAATATCCTTGGAAATAAGCTCGTACGGAGCATCAGCGACTTTTGTAATAATAGGCGTTGATGCTCTTTTTTTGAGGAGATGCATAAGCTCTCCTGATGATTTTTTGAAACCGAGTATGCGCAGATAAGGATTATCCATACATATATTAAAATCATCATTCTCAATACCAAGTAAAATATGCGTGAGAACCCTTGAAATACGCGTATAAGTCAGATTTTTACTCTTCAGTAAGTTACAAAATTGCGTAAAACTTTCATATTTATAAATGTTTTTAACTATCTTTGCAGAAAGCTCCTTTGTGCAGTCTGAATACTGCGCAAAGCCTTTATCCTTCCAGGTCAGCAGGCGATAGTAAAGCATTTCAGAAATATCATCCGGAAACACAATATGACCGCCTAAAATACAATTGACAAGAATATCGGCGCAGTCTGATGGCATTAGCTGACTGAACTTTGTGGAAATCCATGAATTATCAAGCTGTATATTAGTAATAGTGTTGTGTTTGTCTATATCAATTAAGGTCGAAATCACCCCGCGCACAGCTGTAGCGGAAGAAAATTCACTTGTCGAATCCGTGCTGTGATATCCTTCACCGATGCGCTGAATAGGAAATCCTGTAATATCACAGTCCATCAAAGCCTTCTCATACTCAATGGCCAGAATATTATTGGGTGAAGCTATGAAAGAATCTAATTTCTCGGAAGCGCTGTCATAGGTATCTTGAAAATATTCACATAGAGCTCTGCCCCTGGCCGCAGGAAAGCTCATCCCACTCTGAATCAGCCGGGCAAGAGAGGCGGAATACTCAGAAGGCGGATTCTTAAGCACGCCAGCAACAAGCTTTGTAAGTTCATGGTCCACAGACTCCACACCATAGCACAGCATGTCCACCACACCTGTGTTTTTGAGTACACTGACTCCGCCACCGGCAAAAAACTCGGCAGAAGCAGTGGCAAAGACCGATGGAAGCTCAAGCACCAGGTCGGCACCGCTCAAAAGCGCCATGCGTGTGCGCTCGTATTTGTCAATGATGGCAGGCTCACCTCTTTGCACGAAATCACCGCTCATTACTACGACGATATAATCAGCAGATGTCTGCCTTTTAATCTGCTCTAGCTGATATTTGTGCCCATTGTGGAATGGATTGTATTCGGTAATCACACCTGCAACCTTCATGTTTGATGCTCCTTTAATCAATAATGTATTTTTTAGAGTTCAAACCCATAATACCACAAAAACACCCTTGTCGCATTTGAAAAATAAGTTTATACTAACAATAGTATTGTAATTTTAAACCAAAGGAGACAAAACAATGAATGTATTAGTAATTAATTGCGGTAGTTCATCACTGAAATACCAGCTCATCAATTCAGATTCAGAGGAGGTACTTGCAAAAGGACTCTGCGAGAGAATCGGAATCGATGGCAGACTTGTATATCAGAAAGAGGGTCTTGATAAGGAAATCACAGAGGCACCTATGCCAACACATAAAGAGGCCATCCAGATGGTACTCGATGCACTTGTAAATCCAAAGACAGGCGCAGTAAAATCACTTGCAGAGATCGATGCAGTAGGACATCGTGTAGTGCATGGCGGAGAAAAATTCTCAGACTCAGTAGTCATCACAGAGGAAGTAATCGCACAGGTAGAGGAGTGCAACGACCTTGCACCTCTTCACAACCCTGCAAATATTATCGGAATCAGAGCATGCCAGGCACTTATGCCAAATGTACCAATGGTAGGAGTATTTGATACAGCCTTCCATCAGACAATGCCTGAGAAAGCATATCTCTACGGCCTTCCATATGAGTACTATGAGAAGTACAAGGTAAGAAGATACGGCTTCCACGGAACAAGCCACAGCTTCGTATCAAAAGAGGCAGCAAGCTACCTTGGAATGGACTTAAACAACTCAAAGATTATCGTAGCACACCTTGGAAACGGAGCTTCAGTCAGCGCAGTATTAAACGGTAAATGCGTAGATACATCAATGGGACTTACACCACTTGAGGGACTCGTAATGGGAACACGTTCAGGTGATATCGACCCATCAATCATGGAGTTTATCGCAAAGAAAGAAAACCTTGACATCGATGGTGTGATGAACGTACTCAACAAGAAATCAGGAGTAGCCGGCATGTCAGGAGTATCAAGCGACTTCAGAGACCTTGAGGCAGCCTACAATGAGGGCAACAAGCGTGCCATCGCAGCAGTAGAGGTATTCAGCTACAGAGTAGCAAAATACATCGGATCTTACGCTGCAGCTATGAATGGTGTAGATGACATCGTATTTACAGCTGGTATCGGTGAGAACGATGATTATGTAAGAGAAGAAGTATGTAAATACCTTGGATACCTTGGAGTAGACTTCGATTCAGAAGTGAATAAAGGACTCAGAGGAAAAGAAGCTGAGCTTACAAAAGAAGGATCAAAGGTTAAAGTATTCGTTATTCCTACAAACGAAGAGCTTGCAATCGCTCGTGAGACATTAGCGCTTGTAAAATAATTGAAGAAATCTTAATATGAGAAAGTGTATACGATGGTGATCTGTAAAGATTATATCGTATATGAGCGCAGGACTGAGGTGCCAGGAGAGCAGTTCAGTCCTGCTTTTGCGCATAGAAGAAGCAAAAATGTATCCAATACATTTTGCTCTTCACAATATTTTTAATAGAAATTATAAATATCTGTTGACAAACATTTTTTCCATGATATAATAGTTTAGGTATGAATAGGAGAAATACATTATGTTGATTAACCTATCAGACGTTTTGTCAGACCAGCATAAGACGGTTGAAGAAACTGTGCGGCTGGAGATGGAAGAGATCCGGATGAAATCCGGAACCTACCCCATTATCAGTAAAGAGCCGGTTCATGTTAGAGTGGAGCATATAAGGGGAAAAGAACTGCTCGTGAACGCTGAGACCAGGATTGTAGTCGCGATACCATGTGACAGATGCCTGGATGATGTGAAAAGGGAGTTTGTACTTGATTGTGCAAAGCATGTGGACGTAGGCCTCTCCGACGCAGAACTGACAGAGGAGCTGGATGAATCAAACTTTATTGACGGATATCATCTTGACGTGGACAAACTGCTCTTTCATGAGATTTTGTCGAGCTGGCCGACGAAAGTACTTTGCAGGGAAGACTGCAAGGGATTATGCAATGTATGCGGTCAGAATTTAAATACGGGGTCTTGTAACTGTGAAGATACAGGGCTTGATCCGAGAATGTCAGTTGTCCGTGACTTATTTAAGAATTTTAAGGAGGTGTAACCTATGTCAATCTGTCCAAAGAATAAATCTTCAAAAGCAAGAAGAGATAAAAGAAGAGCTAACTGGAAGATGAGCGCACCGAATCTGGTGAAATGCAGCAAGTGCGGCGAGCTTATGATGCCACACCGTGTATGTAAGGCATGTGGATCTTACAACAAGCGCGAGATCGTTTCAGTTGACTAATGATCAATAAGATATTGAGTGTACTGCGAACAGAACACTTGAGGGCGTAAAAACTTTGTGTTTTACGCCTTTTTTTATTGATTTTTATACTGATATCCAGTAGAATAATTTCAGTAGCGCAAGGAGGAAATGATATGTCAGAGATTACAAGGGTTGCTCTTGATGCCATGGGTGGAGACAATGCACCAAGAGAGATGGTAAAAGGTGCCGTAGAGGCAGTGCAGAAGAGAAAAGATATCAAGGTACTGCTGACAGGTAAGGAAGATGTGATTCGCAAGGAACTCTCCGCTTATACGTATCCAAAGGAGCAGATTGAGATTGTGAATGCTACAGAGGTTATTGAGACGGCAGAACCTCCGGTGAAAGCAATCCGTGGTAAGAAAGATTCATCCATTGTTGTTGCGATGAAGATGGTGAAGAAAGGGGAAGCAGATGCTTTTGTATCTGCAGGAAGTTCAGGAGCTGTTCTTGTTGGAGGACAGGTTCTTGTAGGCAGGATCAAAGGTGTTGAAAGACCACCGCTTGCACCACTGATTCCTACATTAAAAGGTGTTTCACTTTTGATCGATTGTGGAGCTAATGTAGACGCGCGCCCATCTCACCTGGTACAGTTTGCAAAGATGGGATCCATTTATATGGAAAGCGTTATGGGAAAGAGGAATC
>OFME01001762.1_pt1 | contig 10897 bp, 10 predicted proteins | sample 1541381 | NCBI WGS metagenome assembly OFME01 (sample SAMN04209243, study PRJEB22552) | human gut metagenome | biome: gut; material: feces | host: Homo sapiens | place: USA: Oklahoma
TAGGAGCCGTCGTCGGTCGTGACGAAGGTCTCGCATTCGTCGCGGAAGTCTCCCTCAAGGATAACGGCGCCCTTATTGCGGAAGCCGAGGATGGCCGCAGGCTTTGCGCCCTGCTTTACCGCCTCGCGCACGCAGCCGAGCATGGGGGGCACGCCGATGCCGCCGCCGATGAACACCGGAGCGCTGCCGAGCGCGCCGACGTCAAAGCCGTGGCCGAGCGGGCCGAGCACATCGAGCTCGTCGCCGGTCCTGCGCTCGCTGAGCCACTTCGTGCCCTCGCCCTTCACCTGAAAGACGATGCGCAGCTCGGGCGCCTTCCATGCACAGATCGAGATCGGGCGGCGCAGCAGATGACCCTCGCCGCAGGCAATGTGAACGAACTGACCGCACTGCGCCAGCTCCGTGATCTTCGGTGCGTGCAGCACCATCAAAAATAAACCGTCGCCAAGCTGCGTATTTTCCGCAACGCGGCAAATTTCCTGCACTGACATAACATTACTCCCTCCGGTATTCGTCTGTACCGTTCGGGTACAGCCTTGTATTTACGCTTGTACTGTCATTATAAAGGAAAAACGGGAAAAAGAAAAGAGCGGAATTGCCGCAGGCGAAAAAACAAGGCCGCCGTATTAGGTATAAACGGCGGCAGAGCGTGTATAATACGAAAAAAAGAGATGCTGAACGCAGGAGGGAGGAGGACACGATGGAAGAGAAGCGTTTTCTGACCATACACGACGCATCGCGCCTGTGGCACATCGAGGCTGAAGAGCTGCGCCGCCGCTGCGCGGAGGGCAGGATAAAGGGCGCAAAACAGGTTCGCGGCATCTGGCTGATTCCGCAGTAGAGGACTGCCGCGCGGCTGGCAGTCTGACGATAAAGTCCGTTTCAGGCAAAAGACAGATTGTCGGAAAAACGATGGTTTTTCGACAGTCTAAAGCCCCGCAGAATTACTTCTGCGGGGCTGCTTTATATTGGACTGCGCATCAGACAGGCTTTCTGATGTGTTTTTCGGGGGTGCTTAGTACAGCTTTGCGCCTGCCGGGATGTGAGGATCGACCATCAGCAGATGGAGCTTTTCCTCGCCGTTTTCGTGGTGAACGGCAGAGATCAGCATGCCGCAGGAGTCGATGCCCATCATCGGGCGCGGCGGCAGATTGGTGATAGCGATGCAGGTCTTGCCGACCAGCTCCTCCGGCTCGTAATACTCATGAATGCCGCTCAGAATAACGCGGTCCTCGCCGGTTCCGTCATCCAGAACGAACTTCAGGAGCTTCTTGGACTTCTTCACCGCTTCGCATTCCTTGATCTTCACAGCGCGGAAATCGCTCTTGGAGAAGGTGTCAAAATCAACGAAATCCTGGAACAGCGGCTCGATCTCCACGTTCGAGAAGTCGATTTTTTCCTCCGCCTCGGGAGCTGCCTGAGCAGCCTCCGCCTGAACCGGAGCCGCCTTTTCAGCCTTCTTGTCGGAGTCCAGCGGCTTCATTGTCGGGAACAGCAGGACATCGCGGATGGAAGCGGCGTCGGTGAGGAACATGACCAGACGGTCGATGCCCATGCCCATGCCGCCCGTGGGAGGCATGCCGTACTCGAGCGCGTTGATGAAGTCCTCGTCCATCATGCCCGCTTCCTCGTCGCCTGCGGCGCGCAGCGCGACCTGACGCTCGAAGCGGCCCTTCTGGTCGATCGGGTCGTTCAGCTCGGAGAATGCGTTGCACAGCTCGCGGCCGTAAATGAAGCACTCGAAGCGCTCGGTCAGACGCGGATCGGACGGCTTGCGCTTTGCCAGCGGAGAGATCTCGACCGGATAATCGGTGATAAAGGTCGGCTGCATGAGGTTTGCCTCGACGTACTCGTCGTAGCACTGTGCCATCAGGTCGCCCCAGCTCTCCTTGCCCGGCTCGATCTCGAGACCCTTGGCCTTAACGGCCTCGAGCGCCTCCTCCGGAGACAGAGCCATGAAGTCGATGCCGGCATATTCCTTGACCGCCTCGGCCATGGTCATGCGCTTCCAGCCCTTGGAGAAGTCGATCTCAACGCCCTGATACATGACCTTGGTGCTGCCGAGGACCTTCTCGCAGACATGGATGACCATGTCCTCGGTGATGTCCATCATGCCCTGATAGTCGGTGTAGGCCTGATACAGCTCGATGGTGGTGAATTCCGGGTTGTGACGGGTGTCCATGCCCTCGTTGCGGAAGATACGGCCGATCTCGTACACGCGCTCGAGACCGCCGACGATCAGGCGCTTGAGGTGCAGCTCGGTCGCGATGCGCAGGTACATATCGATGTCGAGCGCATTGTGATGGGTGATGAACGGACGAGCAGCTGCGCCGCCCGGGATGGTGTTGAGGCACGGGGTCTCAACCTCCATAAAGCCGCGGGAATCCATGAAGTTGCGGATCTCGCGCACGATGGCGGAACGCTTCTCAAACGTGTCGCGCACACCCGGATTTACGATCAGGTCAACGTAGCGCTGACGATAGCGCATATCGGTATCCTTCAGGCCGTGCCACTTCTCGGGCAGCGGATTGAGGTTCTTGGAGAGCAGGGTCAGCTCGGTGACAGCGACCGAGATCTCGCCCTTCTGGGTGCGGAAAACCTCGCCCTCGATGCCGATGATGTCGCCGATGTCGAACTTCTTGTAGCCCTTGTATACGTCCTCGCCGACATTGTCGCGCTTGATATAGAGCTGAAGGCGGCCGTAGCGGTCGGTCATGTCCGAGAAGGACGCCTTGCCCATGATGCGCTTCGACATCATGCGGCCTGCGAGGCGGACGGTCTTGCCCTCGAGCTCGTCAAAATGCTCGTGGATGTCGCTGGTATAGTGATCGCGTTCGAAGCGAACCTGCTGGAACGGGTCGTTGCCCGCGGCCTGCAGCTCGGCCAGCTTCTCGCGTCGGATGCGCTTGAGCTCGTGCAGCTCCTCTGCGGTCTGCTCGTGCTGCTCCTGCGCCTGATGCTGTTCTGCCATAGTTTCCCCATCTTTCTGTATCATTTATCTGCGTTTTTAAGGAAACGCGCCTGTAAACGGAATTTTTCCGCGCTTACTTTTCGATCTTGACGATCTGGTACTTGATCACGCCGGCCGGAGCCTCGACCTCGACGACCGTGCCGACCTTCTTGCCGAGCATTGCCTTGCCGAACGGAGACTCGTCCGAGATCTTGCCGTCCATCGGGTCAGCCTCCTGCGAGCCTACGAAGTGGTACTCCTCCTCCTCGTCGAACTCCAGATCCTTTACAACAAAGCGGCAGCCGGGAGAGACCTCGTCTGCGGCATAGGTATCGCCGGTAACGACGACCGCCAGCTTGATGATCTCCTCGAGCTCTGCGATGCGGGAGTAAAGCTTGCCCTGCTCGTTCTTCGCCTCATCGTACTCGGCGTTCTCGGAAAGGTCGCCGAAGGAGCGCGCTTCCTTGAGCTGCTCTGCGACTTCGTCCGCACGGGTAGTCTTGAGGTATTCGAGTTCTTCCTTATAAGCGTCCAGGCTTTCCTGTGTCAGCTTGATTTCTTTAGCCATATCTGCAAACCCTTCTTATTCATCAATAATCAGTCTCCTCCGGCGCGCAGACGCTGCCAAAGGGACTGTACAGTACATTTTATTATATGTAAAGCCGCGCGATGTGTCAAGGCAGCAGACGCATTTTCCACATATTCGGCAGAAAAAACTGTCTTTTGCCCTGTCTTACAGGTCAGTTTTTCAGACTCTGCACCTCGCTCAGCGCGCGCTGAAGCTGCGGATCGCCGTCCGTCCCGAGAAAATAGAAGTTCGCGGTCTGCTCATCGGTGAGCGTGATCTCGATGTCGGGGGCGATGCCCGTGTCCGCGAGGCTTTTTCCCTTAGGTGTAAAATATTCCTCGACCGACAGGTTGACCGCCGAGCCGTCCGAGAGCGCATAAGTGCGCTGTGCGCGGCCCTTGCCGGTGGTATGCGTGCCGACGAGCGTCGCGCGCTCGTATTCCTGCAAGGCCGCCGCGAAGAACTCGGCCGCCGAAATGCTCTGGTCGTCGATCAGCACCGCGATCGGCAGGTCGATCATATCCGCGTCCGAGAAGTAGACGGTCTCGTGGCCGTCCTTCTCGCGCAGCGTCATGATCGTGCCCTCCGGGAGCAGCGGATCGAGTATCTCGCTCATCTCCTTGACCTTGCCGCCGCCGTTGTGGCGCACATCGATAACGAGCGAGGTCATGCCCTCGCCGGTCAGTGTGTCGAGTACGTTCCGGAACTGCCCGGACACGCCCGTGTGGAAGTTTTCGATGCGGATATAGCCGGTACCCCCCGACAGCATCTCGCCCCACGCCATCTTCTGCGTTACGGTCGCGCGCTTCATCGCAAGCGTTTTCGTTTCGCCGGCCGCCGTCCGGATCGTGACCGAGACGTCCGTGCCCTCCTCGCCGCGTATCGCGGAGATGACCGCATTCGCGCCGTCCTTTTCGACCGTGAGACCCTCCGCGCCGAGGATGTAATCGCCCTTGACGATGCCGGCCTGCGCCGCAGGCGAGTCATCGTAGACGATCGAGATGCGCACCGTGTCCGCTGTGCTCGTGACCGAAACGCCGATGCCGCAGCCCGTACCCTCGCTGCTCATGCGGTAGGCCTCGTACTGGTCGGCCGGGATGTAGCTCGACCACTTGTCGCCCAGACCGGTCACATAGCCGACCGCCGCGTAATCCGCAACGCTCCCGCTGTCGGTCTCTCCGATATATTTTTCCGAGACCAGACGGTCGATCTCGCGCAGTTTGGTCTCGACAGCGCTCGTTTTCCAGCCGCAGAGCAGCCTTTCTGCGCCGAGCGACGCGCCGGCGGATACGAAGCACAGCAGCACGGCCGCCGCGAGCGGCACCCGTATTTTTCGCAGATTTTTCAATCGTTTTTCCTCCATGAAAGAAGGGAGAGCGTGGACCGCCCTCCCCAAGAATTGATGTACTTAGCTGAAATAGCTCATCGGGTTCTGCGTTGCGCCGTTGACGTAGACCTCGAAGTGCAGATGCGGACCGGTGGAGTTGCCGGTCGAGCCGACCGCACCGATGGTCTGACCTGCGGAGACCGTCTGACCGACCGAAACGTAGATCGCGGACTGATGGCCGTAGGCCGTCATGACGCCGCCGCCGTGATTGATAACGGTGTAGTTGCCGTAGCCGGAGACCCAGCCTGCGGTCGTGACCGTGCCGGAGGCCGCCGCGACGATCGCGACGCCGGTCGGCGCCGGAATATCCTCGCCCTTATGGAACTTGCGCGTGCCGAAGATTGGATGGGTGCGCCAGCCGTATGCGCTCGAAGCGTTCGTGTAGCCCGGCAGCGGCCAGGTGAACGTGCCGCTGTAACGGGTAGCGGAGCCCGAGCCGGTCGTCGTGACCGGACTGCTGCCCGAGGAATTCTTCTGCGCCTTTGCCGCAGCGGCAGCCTTGGCGGCCGCCTCAGCCTCCTTGCGCGACTGCTCGGCGATCTGGTCGCTGACCGTGTCCATCTCGCTCGTGATGCGCTCGTACTCGGCCTTCTGCTCCTTCTGGTAAGCCTCAAGGCTCTCCTGAAGCGCCTTCTGCTGCTCCTCGCTGGACTTGAGCTCCTCGGCCTTGTAGTTCAGGTTGTCCTGATACTGGACCTGCTCGTCCTGCGTTTTCTGGAGGTCATCGCGCTTCTGCTGAATGTCCTCCTTGGCTGCCGTATACTCCGCGACGATCTTCTTGTTGTCGTCCATGATGGTCGACACAATGTCGAGACGGTTGAGCAGATCGGAGAAGCTCGACGAGTTGAGCAGCACCTCGAGATAGCTGATGTCGCCCTGCTCGTAGGTCGTGCGGACGGTCTGCGAGAAATTCTCTTCCTTCGCCTCGAGCGCCTTCTGCGCGCTCTCGAGCTCGGTGGACTTGACGTCGATCTGCTGCTGGAGGCGCTCGATGTACGCCTTTACGGTCTCGATCTCCTCCTTGGTGAGGGTGATCTCCTTCTGGAGCGCTGCACGGGTCTTTTCGACGTCGCTGACCTTGTTTGCAGTCGAGTCGAGCTCCTTCTTGATCTCAGCCTTCTGGTCCTCGAGCGAGGAGAGCTTGTCCTTGAGCTCTGAGCTCGAGGCCGCGCCCGCATAAACGATGCCCGAGGCAACGACCGACACGAGCATTGCGCCGACCAGAATGCCTGCGACAGCGCCGGATATCAGGCGCACGGTTTTCTTTTTCATCATAAGATCGTTCTCCTTGTTCTCAGACATCCATGAACTTGCGGATGCTCGTTACCGAGCCGCCGATGCCGAACAGCGCGCCTGCGCCGGCAAAAACGGCGAGAACGAGCCACTTCAGGCTTTCAAACGGCAGAATTTCGAAATAGGGGATGACGCCGCCTGCGACGCTGTACAGCTCGGTGTACAGACCCCACTCGGCCAGGAACGCCAGACCGCCGGCCACAAGGCCGATGATCATGCCCTCGATGACGAACGGCCAGCGGATGAACCAGTTGGTCGCGCCGACCATCTTCTGAATGGAGATCTCCTCGCGGCGCGCGAACATGGCGAGCTTTACGGTGTTCGAGATGATGAAGATCGAGATGACCGCAAGGCCGACCACCATCGCGAGAGCGACGATATTGAATACGTGCTGGATCTGGATGAGCTTGCTGATGACTGCCTCATCCGCGCGGACATTTGCCACGCCCTCGATCATTTCGATGTCCGAAATGGTCTCCTCAGCCTGCGTCGAGTCCTTGAGGGTCAGGATGTAGCTGTTGCGCAGCGGGTTGTTCGAGGAATTGTAGTCCTCGAGGATGCTCGCGTCCGCGCCCAGCTCCTCGCGGTATTTTTCGAGCGCGACGTCGCGGTCCTCGAACTCCACGGTCGCGATGTTGCTGATCTTCTCAAACTGCGGCTGAAGGTCCTTCGCCTCGCGCGTCGTGAGGTTTTCGTCGATCCAGACGACGATCTCGTTGGACTGCTGGAGATCAACAATGCTCAGGTCGATGTTGTACGCGATGAGCGTCACCGTGCCGGTCAGGATCAGACAGGCGACCATGATGGCGATCGCCGCGATCGACATGAACCCGTGCTTGAAGATGTTGCGCAGGCCTTCCTTCCAATAGTAACCAAAACGTCTCATGCCTGATAGTACCCACCTGTCTGGTCGCTGACGACCGAACCGTGGTCGATCATGACGACTCGTTTTTCAAACTCATCTACCAGACCCTTTTCGTGCGTGACGATCAGGACGGTAGTGCCCAGCTCATTGATCTTCTCGAACAGCGTCATCAGCTCGAGCGAACGCGCCGGGTCAAGGTTGCCGGTCGGCTCGTCCGCGATGATGAGGCGCGGGTTGTTGACGAGGGCGCGCGCGATGGCAACGCGCTGCTGCTCGCCGCCCGAAAGATTCATCGGCTTTTCCTTCGCCTTGTCCGCGAGGCCGACCAGATCGAGCACATAGGGCACGCGCTGCTTGATCGCCTTGTTCTTCGCGCCGATGGTGCGCATCGCGAACGCGACGTTTTCGTAAACCGTCTTGGTCTTGATGAGACGGAAATCCTGATAGACTACGCCGAGTGTGCGGCGCAGATACGGGATGCGGCTCTTTTTCATCTCGCCGATATTGTAGTTGTTGACCAGCACCTTGCCCTCGGTCGGGCGGACCTCGGCCGTCAGCAGCTTGATGATGGTCGTCTTGCCCGAGCCGGACGCGCCGACCAGAAAGACAAACTCTCCCTCGTCCACACGCAGGCTGGCTTTATTCACCGCGCGGATACCGTTGTCGTATACGACGGTGACATCGTTCATCCGGATCAAAAGCGTTCCTCCTCGATGACTTCGTAACAAACAAAAAAATACAGAGGTGTGCATTTCCCCACACACCTCTGATAATTATAACAGATAAATGCCCGATGCGCAAGAAGCGAAACAACGCAGATTTTGCGCAAAATGACGATTTTCAGTGAAATTTTTGTGAACTTATGCCGGCTTTTGTCCGTTTTGCCTGTCAGCGCACGCCTTCCTCGCGGCTTGCGAGATACTTGCGGACCATGAGAGCGACCTTGAAAACGATGGCGTGATCGAACTCGCGCAGGTCGAGACCGGTCAGCTTTTTGATCTTCTCGAGACGGTAGACCAGCGTGTTGCGGTGTACGAACAGCTTGCGCGAGGTCTCGGAAACGTTCAGATTGTTTTCGAAGAACTTCTGGATGGTGAACAGGGTCTCCTGGTCGAGCGAGTCGATCGAACCCTTCTTGAACACCTCGCTGAGGAACATTTCGCACAGCGTGATCGGCAGCTGATAGATCAGACGGCCGATGCCGAGGTTTTCGAAGCTGATGATGTTCTTTTCGGTGTCGAATACCGCGCCGACCTCGATGGCGGTGGTCGCCTCCTTGAAGGACTTTGCGATGTCCTTCATCTGGGAGGATACCGAGCCGATGCCGATGAGGCACTTGACCGACAGCTCGCTCATCAGCGTCTCCTCGATGGAGGAGGCGAGCTTGACGAGCTCCTTGGATTCGCTGCCTGCCTTGACCTCCTTGACGACAACGATATCGCTCTCCGAGATATGCAGAACGAAATCCTTCTGCTTGTCCGGGAACATGCCGGTCACGACGTCGATCGCCGCTACATCGGCAGGCTCCTGCTGACGGATGAGGAAGACCACGCGCGGCACATCGTTGCCGAAATGCAGCTCGCGGGATTTGATGTAAATATCGCCGGGCAGGATGTTGTCCAGAATGATATTCTTGACGAAGGTCGCCTTGTCGTGCTTTTCGTCATACAGCGTCTTGATATTGTTGATTGAAACCGCAACCAGCGAGCAGATGCTGCGCGCCAGCTCATCCTCGCCCTGCACGAATACCGCATACTCCAGACGCGAGGAACGGTCTCCCGTAATATGGTAGGTATAACCGCCGAACCGGACGATCTCTCCTGCGAAGCCCAGCTCAGTGATCGCCTCCTCGCGCATTTCACCGATACGGGGCAGATCGGTGCACGCGACGACCGCGCCGCTCGCATCCACAATGCCAATGGTGCGATCCACCGTGTCCTTCATCTGTAAAACAATCGACTGGAACAATCTCGAAGCCATTTCCATCACCTTTCCCGTCTTTTTCAACTTCTTCTGTCATGCAAACGGCGCTCTCCCGCGCCGTTCGATGTTCCCTCTATGAACATTCTCTACAAGAACATTCTGTGTTTCGTGTGTATTTTAAGACATTATATCACATGTCTCCGCGTTTTTGTACAAAATATTTAAAATTTTTTGTCGATTTTTTGGTAGACGCCGATTTCAGCCTTTCTTTTACAGGCCGTCCGGCGGCCGCAGCGCGCCGAGCTCCTCCTCGGTCAGCTCGCGGAATTCGCCTGGCGCAAGGCTTTCGTCAAGCCGCACGCCGCCGAGCTGCACACGCTTCAGAAACGTGACCGTTGCGCCGCACGCCGCGATCATGCGCTTGACCTGATGGTACTTGCCCTCGTGCAGCGTCACGCGCACGCGCCCGTCCGGCAGCAGCTCGAGCAGCGCCGGGCGGCAGACCGTGCCGTCGCGCAGTGTCAGTCCGGCGCCGAAGCGCTCCGCCGCGTCGGGGACGAGCATGCCGTCGAGCTCGGCCTCGTAGACCTTGGAAACGTGCCTCGACGGGCTCATCAGCGCATGGCTGAGCGCACCGTCGTCGGTCACGAGCAGCAGGCCTTCGGTGTCCTTGTCGAGCCGTCCGACCGCGAACAGGCCGCGCCGCAGGCTCTCGGGGAACAGCTCCAGCACGGTGCCGTGCCGCTCGTCGCGGCTCGCCGTGATGACGCCGGCCGGCTTGTTGAGCATATAGTAGCGCTGTGCGCGATAGGTCTGCTCGCGCCCGTCGAGCGACACGCGGTCCGCATCAGGATCGACCTTGGCTGCGGGGTCGCGCTCCGCCGTGCCGTTCACCGCAACGCGGCCTGCACGGATGAAGCTCTGCACTTCTTTTCGGCTGCCGCAGTTCAGGTGACTGAGCAGCTTGTCCAATCGCATCTTCGGCATTTTGTCTCCCCCGCCAATCGAATACTGAATATAGTATAACGCTTTTTTGCATTTTGCACAATAGGGAAATATAAAAAAAGTGCAATCCCCCGAAAATGTTCTATACATACGCTAATATGTCGAACACGTTTTCGTTGAATTGCACAGATTTCCAGCAGTTGTGCATTTTGTCGGCGGCCTGTCAGGGGGTATCCTGCGGTTCGGACGGATGCTCGCGCAGACCGTGCACGAAGCCGTCTGCCTGCGGCGAGGATACATCGGCCGCGATCAGCTTCCCGCGCCGGACGAGCAGATTTGCTGTAACGCCTTGCTCGCCACTCGGGTGGTTTGTGATCTCGTAGGTGTAGAGCGTCGCACGCCTGCCGCGGCAGGGAGTGAGGTCGAGCCCCTGCGCGAGCTGAATCTGGTTATAGCTTTCGTAAACCTCGTCAAATTCCTCGGGGATCTGCACCTCCCGTTCTCCGCGCGGCTCCTCGATGACCTCCCAGCCGCAGTCGCGCAGGAGGGCAACGCGCTGCTCATTCGTGCGCAGTTTGACGTCCAGGCGCATATTCTCCGAAGCTGCCGCCGCCGGCTGCGCGTCCGCCGGCAGGAGCACAGCCGCCCCTGTCAGCACCGTGCCGGCTGCCAGCACGCACGCCAGGATTTTTCTTACCGAAACCTTTGCCGCAATTACGATCATGGAACGTCCCTCCTGCTTTTGGTATATCCTATGCGGGGGAGGCGGCGAGTAGAACAAAAGCTCCCCCGAAAAAACGGAGGAGCTCAGTCTGTCGATAAAATCCATTTTTCACGATGCAGAAGCAGCCGCGCGGCAGCGCACATGAAATAGCGTTTGCGCTGCAAACGCATAAAAACCGGGGGCGTGCACCTCGGTTTTTATACTTCTGGAGGGAGAAAGTTTCCGCATGGGAACTTTCGGAC
>OFME01001768.1_pt1 | contig 10813 bp, 16 predicted proteins | sample 1541381 | NCBI WGS metagenome assembly OFME01 (sample SAMN04209243, study PRJEB22552) | human gut metagenome | biome: gut; material: feces | host: Homo sapiens | place: USA: Oklahoma
TATGTATCTCTCATCCAGCTCCGGACTGTTCCCACCTTTCGAAAAACGGTCGTTCCGGGTCATATAACGGGATGCCGTTGATTTATGAAAACCAAACTCCGTTTCCGCATACTCCCAGATGTTTTTATAACCTTTCTCCTCATACAGCCGCGCATCCCGAATCTGCTTCAGGTAATAGCCGATCTCTATCATGCTCCCCGCTGCGCTCTGGATAATCCGCTTTTCTGCCTCCGCCAGAGAGAGCCCCGCCTGCTGCCCGGCTGCTTCCACGCCTGTTCCCGGTGTTTTCTTTAATTCTTCCATCTCCCTACCTCTTTACCCTAATCCAGACCGATTTGCCATATCCCACACCATTTTGTCATAGTCATATCCATGCTCTTCCAAATTGTGGAACCGGTTCTTCGGCGCTGCCTGCTGCCTGTTTCTGTCAGTCCGCTGGCGGCTCTGAAGAAGCAGCGTTTCAAACTGTTTCCGGAATTTGCCAGTGCTGCGGATATTCGTTTTCCAGAATGAATCCGTAACAGCGTAGTTAAGAGCTTTCTGAATTTCCTCTTCACTCCGTTTATCAATCCGCTTCATCTTTTCAATTTCCACAGCCCACTTCTGGCGCTCTGCTGCCGTCCTGGGTACCTTGGCTCCTGGCATATCGTTCACCAGTGCATCCATCAGGCAATTAACACAGCGCATTTCGAAACTATCTTCCGGAATCAGCTTTCTCGGCGGCGTTGCAGGCGGTTCGCCGTTTGCAACGAAGAATACGTTAGTATTCTTTTTACTTTGCTTTACTTTACTTTGTTCGATTCTGACGTCATTTTTTATCATTCTGACGTCAGAATGGTCGATTAAGACAACATTTCCCTTGATTTCGGCATCACTTAATAAAAGGTATGCCTTTTCCATTTTTACAACCTTACGTTTATACACGATATCCAGATACCGTTTCTGGATTCCCCTGGAAGTCAGGATTCCGTATTTTTCGTATAAGGTCTTGGAAAAGATACCCCGCCTGATAGAAGCCGCCACTATATTGGCTATTAAATTGTTTCCCGCGTCGCTGGATGAAAGGCATTTCTGTCTCGCAAAGAGTAACGCTATATCATCATTCCATTCGCAGTAATAACCATGCCCGCCGTAGATTCTCTGGAAGAGCTTGACGACTACCGAAAATGCTTTTAATCCGTATTCTGCTTCTATCAAATCAAATTTTTCATCTAAGTGACAATCAAGTGGAAAATAGGTAATACCCTCTTTGATACCTTCCTTCATATTCTCCACCTCGTATATGCCGCGGCAGAAAGGATATCCCCCCTGCCGAAGCATCACTTTGCAGCTCGCTAAGACAACCCATCCGGACGGTCAGAGAAAGCCAATTATATTTTAAGGAGTCCCCGGAGTACGACAATCTCCGGGGCAGATGCCAACCAATGGCACAGTTCGGTAATATATAACAACAAATTATCTCCACAGGAGAATGTTACTTTTTCTTTCGGTTATCCGATAACCACAATACGGTTTCTGATTTCCTCCGGCATTTTACCCAGTCCGTCCAGAAGATAATCTTTAATATTGGCGATCGCCTCATACTTCCAGATTCCACCTTCTGCTTCCACAAGTTTGAACTGTGGGGTCTCTTCTCCGCTGATACGGAACACAAATTTACTGGATGGCTGTTTCACCTCCATAAATGTGCGGAAAGGCGTCAAGTCCACCGGGTTCGGAACCATCGCATCCGCTTTCGATGCAACGCCCACGCTCATGGTTGCCACCTGGGATACTCCATCATCCGAAAACGTTTGCTTATTCTTCTTTTCGATGTTTCCAGCCAGCATCATAACCGCCGCCAAATCGTCATTCGGCTGAAAATTCGACTGCAACGCAATCATGAAATTCTCCTGTTCGTACCAGCTTCCAAAACGAAACGCCGATATCTCCGCTTCAGCCTCAAACAGGCATTCTCTTCCACGCTCTGAATCCAGCTCTGAAATAAAGCGGACTCTCTCCGGGCTCTCAACATGAATTGTCATTTTCTTACCAGCAAATTCGCCCGCACATTTCTCAATGTACTCCAGAAGTGAAACCAGTGAATGAGTATGAATGGCTGCTGCCTTTTTAGGCGTGTCATACCGTACCAGATTGCGGTTCGCATATGTTTTTCCGGCAATCGTTACAACCTCTGTTTTTTCCGCCTGTACCGCCAGCTCTGCTACGCGGTCAATCGCTTCTTTTAATCCTTCCATCTTTCTATTCTCCCTTCTTCTTTCTTAAATCAATCGGTCCAGACTGCGGCTCGTAAATTTCTCCCGTATCCGGATCGAAATTTTTCTCTGTTTCAGCCTGCTGCCGCGGCGCTGTCTGAACTGCATCATACGCAGCCACTTGCGGACGGTTATTGCCATACTCTGACATTTCGATCTTTCCGGTCCGCATATCCTGTCCAATCAAAAACGTTGTTTTCGACTTTTTCGGACCAGCTAACTTTGCTTCACAAACATAGATCGTTTCGATTGTTCCGCTTTCATTCGGCTTGAAGTTAAGTTTGATTGTAATTCCCCGCGCAGCCTCTGGATCCATATTCGGGTCAATAATGTTTCGCCCCACCTGTGCCATCGCCTGCCTGAACTGCGCCGCCAGCGCCCCGTTCCCAATCGTCTCGAACGATATTGCCATCGCTTCCTCCTTCCTGGCACCGGTATCTTTCAATACCGTACACCTTATATCTACTCATAAACCGCTGCCATCCCAAACTGTGTGCCAGGTTGTGATGGTTCCGGCAAAGAGCCGCTATCTCATTCTGCGAATCATCATAATGCCGCCGGTTATTTCCCATACCGATCGCATCCACATGATGTATGTCCGCCAGCCGGCCGCAGATACAGCACCGCCGGTACCGGATGCACTGGATCAGATAAGTGTCAATGTCATCCGTCCGCATCAGGCCGGATTCATCCATAATAATCCCCTCTTTCAGGGCATATTCCAACAATGTATTGATGAATTCTCTTGCTTTCGTCACGGAACAATCTGCCAGGGAAAAATATTCATAGTCCCCTGTCCGCATCATGTGCTCTACTTTCATGATTCCCTTGATTGCATCCATCGTGTACCCGGTATACTCCCCGATGTCCCGCAGCGTGGCATACGCTTTTCTCTGCTGCAAAGGTGTGATGCGGCGTCCATCCTCTATGCCAATCGCCACATAACGGACATTCCTATTCCGAATTATCCTGGCAAGCCGCTCATCCGCCGCAAATTCAATCACCTGCTGCCCCGGTGCCGCCGGACGAATCCGCTGCACCTCCGCTGTAAAATGTTCCATACTACCACCAATACTCCGTCGATGTATTGCTTTCCTTACTTGCCATATAAGCTGCAGACTCCATCAAGCCGGAAAAGCGATCTGCTTCTCCCTCTTTCATCCGGGATATAAAAAAGCTGTCTCCCGAACTGCACAGGCACTGGCTTTTCGCATACAGCTTTCCATCCCGCCCGATAAAACCTATCACCTGATACAAACTTGTCAGCGGACCTCCCCTCGGCAGCGCTTTTGACTCTGCAATAAAGCAGCCCTGATACAATGGCAAGAGCAGGTGCCGCCCATTCGTCTCCTTGATAAGCCGATAGGGCTTCAGCGGGCGCCCGTCCGGTCCCGCTGCCGTAATCGCATATCCTCTCTTGCTTCTTCCATCAAACCCGCCCGCCGCCCACAGCGCAAATCCTTGTCTATCCTCCATCTGCACCTCTATGTACCGATATGGCGATACCGCCTTTGTCTGCACCCGCTCCACTTCATCAACTTTACTCAGTCCCTCTTCCAGGGCGCTCCGCAGGTTCTCTTCCTGACCTTCTGGCAAGATAAGGCGCGCTCGGATGCTCGCGGCGAGAATCTCTACCTTGTCCACCTGGCTCATAGTTTCTCTCCCTTCTACAATCACATGACTCGCCCGGATCCAGATGCGCTCCACACCGCGGGCAGATTTTAAAATACCTCATTTTTCGCCTCTCCTATTCCGTATAAGCCAGCGCATCCGGAGCTATCTGCACTTTCAGGCGATGAGCATAATAGTAATCAACCGCCAGTCCAATTACCGCATCCACTGACACCTTGTGTTCTGGAATCCCCAGCTTTTTATATGATGCAGCGCTTACCTCTGTCATTTTTCGCGCCTTTTCTTCCAGTGCGGTATATACATTTTCTTCCACCAGGATTTCTGCCTTTACCTGTTTCATAAAAACTCGCCTCCCTTAAAAGATCCCCGCCGCCTGCGACATCACCAGCGCCGCCCCGGTCGCGATCCCCGCAACCGCCGACATCACTACCGCTACCTCTGCCATCAGATGCAGATGCTTGTCTTTCTGCCGCAGCTCCGCTTCCAGTGTCTCGATCATCTGGTTGCGCTGGCTGCGCAGGTTCATGCACTCGATGTTTCTTTCTTCTTTCATCACGCTTCCTCGCTTTCTTCTTATAATCCTTGCACGGATATTCCCTATCCGATTCCATGCACCGCCAGAAGCTCCGGCAAGTGCTACACGATTTTCTCTTCTTTTCCCCGCCACACATAACCAGTCATTTCCCAAAATAATTTCGGACTGATATAATAATTGGTCCGTTTTCCTCGATCCACCTGCTCCATGCTGGTAACCTGTTTCATATCCTGCGTCGCTCTTCCGATAGGAAGCCATCCGCAAATGATTCCCGCCTGCACCCAGGTAGGATCCTTTCCCATCACTCTGGCAGCTACCGCCACCGGTACACCGCCAGTGCCAAACTCCGGCACACTACCTGCTGCCATGAGCATCCGACAGACATGCTCTGCTATTTCCTTCGACCGTGTAAGATCTTTTGCCGTCTCTGCCATAACCTCACTCTCCTTTACCATTGCCTTTTACCCTGCTTTACCGTATACTGTACCTACAGGCTTCTTTCAAAGCTGAGTACATCTTAAAGGAGTTTTTATGAACATTATTGTTGAAGCTCAAAATTTACATCCACAAAAGGACAATGTAAAACTTGAAATTTCAATCCCGTATACTTGTCCAAGATGTGGCGTTGCCTATAACGAATCCCCCCCAAAATACATATCTTTTCGAACATGATGATCCTTCTCGTGCCATCGGAACTTTTGCGTACTCTTTCTATTTTTGTCCCCACTGTGGTAAAGGTTTTTTAGTCGAATACGACGTAACCGGCAGCTATTATGAGCCCAATTACCTAAAAACCTTTAATAGCCGGATGTACCCCGCCCCTACCTTCAATAAAATTTTTTCTAAGGAACTTAAGACGTTATCTCCAAATTTCATCAAGATATATCATCAAGCTGAAAAGGCGGAAAGTAACGGTTTATCAGAAATATGTGGCTTAGGATACCGAAAAGCTCTTGAATTTCTTGTCAAAGATTATGCAATTACTTTTTACCCAAGCGATGAAGAAAAAATCAAAAATATGCCTCTATCCCAATGCATAAACGCATACATTGACAACCGCCGGATAAAGGCTCTTGCAACTGCCTCTGCTTGGATTGGTAATGATGAAACACATTACACACGTAAACACGAGGACTATAATCTTAGTCATCTTAAAGCCTTTATAGCTGCCGTAGTTTCATGTATTGATTCAGAACTCTCGTATGTACAAGCCGAAAAACTTCTCAATTCTCCAAAATAGATTTTTTTACTGCTTCTGCTTCATGTTCTATCAACGGAACGCAATGCTCTAAATCCATTTCCGCCAAGAAATTCCCATCAAAATCCCAGTATTGAGTCACTACTCTTGCTGGGTCTTTTTCTGTTCCAAGCCCTCTAAGTGCCTTTGTTTCGATGACCTGAATTACTTTAACTTCTTTTACTCCATCTGGTCTTTTCATTCTTTCCGCCTCCCTCTTATCTGCCAGCTTCACCCCAGCAGCTCACTCACAGGAACTCCCATCCGTTCAGCCACTTTTTGTAAAGAATCCGACCTTGGATTTCTATCTTCCCAGTCCACAGTTTTTTATTGCCTTTTCTTTTTCCTTGTCCTATACTTGTACTTACAGGCTCCTGCCAGAGCCGAGTACATATCAAAGGAGTTATATAATCATTTGAATTTTTTTGTACACAACCCTAAAATACTATCAATAGTAATTTTCTTTTGTTTTTATGTAATCGGAATTATAATCGCAGCACATCGCATTATAGAAATCGATACAATTTTAAGTTTACTGCACAAATATCTCAGCTCCATTCCGCAAAATAATTTTCCTTATATGACCATAGATGATCTTGCTTTGCGAAGTCCCACCTATCGTCAAGCACTTTTGAATGTTCTGGAACATTATCCTGTTATTCAAAAATACGAATTTTATTACATTGCACCAATGAAATATGGACAGTCAGATAATGAAAATTACACGGCTGCTATCGAGCACTATAATTACTTGTTAATGAAACGAAATTATATTTATCATGATCTAAGAGCCGCCTTTAATCCTTTGATAACTCTAAAAAATATATTTTCGCTTCCTAGCACTTTTTTAGAATGGGTTGGCTTTTCGCCTAAAGAAACCACATCCAAACTTTTCAACATAGTCTCTTGGCTTCTTGCTTTTTTCTGCGGTTTATATAGCGATGAAATCAAAAACTTCTCAACACTTTTATTCCATCACCTGTTTAATACATAAATAAACAAGAAGCCACAAACAAGTTTTTCCATATGCTGTTACGCTATCGCTACTTATCAGAATTAAAAATTCAATTATGCGATAGCATAACAATGTGATGAACAAGTTTATAAGGTTCTTCTTCAGCTTTCTCACCTCCCTCTATCTGCCAACTCACTCACAGGAACTCCCATCCGTTCAGCCATCGTATTATCACCTTCTGTCTAATATGTTAGACATTTGGTTCAAAAAGAATATCGCTTACCTTTTTCCCTAAACACCCCGCAATTTTTAACAGTGTTTCGGTAGTGGTAACCGATATTGTTCCGCTCTCCAATCCAGAAATTATCGTCCTTGAAACTCCAGATTTTCGAGCAAGTTCATCCTGAGACATGTTTAATTCCTTTCGGAATTCTTTAATTCTGTACTGCATCTCTTACTCACTCCCTTTATGTTTAATTTGTTGTACTTGAAGTCTAACATGTTGAACATATTTTGTCAATACTTTTTGTTCAGGATATTTGACATTTTTTCATTACTTATGTATAATATAGTAAACAAAGTGAGGTGACAACATGACTTTAGGCGATATCATTAAACAATATCGAACTTCCCAACATTTAAGTATGGATGCTTTTTCTGAAAAAAGCGGAATCAGCAAAGCATACATTTCCTTATTAGAAAAAAACAAGCATCCAAAAACAGGAAAAACTATTGCCCCATCTATTCAATGTATTAAACAAGCAGCTGATGGGATGGGAATGGATTTTAATACTTTGTTCAGTATGATAGATGGTAATATTTCTCTTGAAGAAAACGCTTCGCCATCTCCAGAGCTTACCGCCCGCGATGAGCGCGATATAAAGAAAGATCTTGATAACATCATGGATAAAATCCGAAGCGGCGAAGATGGACCTCTGTATTACGGCGATTCAGAAATTGACAGCGCCTCCCTGAGCCTGCTCCAGAACGCATTCGAATACGCGCTTAGGGAAACAAAAAAAGAAAATAAAGTAAAGTACAATCCAAATAAGAATAAAAAGTAGGTGGTACTTTTTGGAAACAATCGATCATAAAATCCGCAGGCTGATCCGATATTACGAACGCATGACCGGAAGCCGGAATCCTATAAAGATTGCCGAATATGCCAATATTCGCATAGCGATTCTCCCACTTGGAAACATTGCTGGAAACTACAAACTTATAAACCGGAAACGCTGGATCTTCATCAATGACAGCATCCCAGTGGACAGTCCGATCTTCGAAGTAGTCGCGGCACACGAACTCGGACACGCGCTTTTACATAGAAAAGAAAATTGTGCGTTCATAAAAAACAAAACCCTGCTTCTCACATCTGGAATTGAACGAGAGGCAAACGAATTTGCGGCTCATCTGCTCATATCAGATGATTTGCTGCAGGCTTATTCTGGATGCACACAGAGCCAGTTCTGTGATTGCACGGGATATCCGATGGAACTGATTGAATTGAGGTTAAAATAGCTTATTTATTTTTAAAAATTATTTTTTTAGAATACTTGACAAGATTTTTGCATATGATATAATGCTAATATTAGCGAATGACTGCTGGGCGGTCGCAAAAGGGTCTTGGGATTGTATTCCAAGGCCTTTTTTGCATATAGGAGGAAATTATGGCTGCTATAAACTACATGAGTATAGAGGATCAGATTGAAAAATTGAAATCCCAAAACCTAACTTTTTTTGATGTTGATTCCGCAAAAAAATATCTTGAAATATACGGATATTCAAATATTATAAAAAGTTACCGTGAGCCATACGTGATTACCTCCAATGGTAAAAAGATCTTCCGCTCTGGAGTTTCCTTTGAACAGGTGTGTTCTCTCTACATATTGGATAAAAATTTGCGAATCGCAGTAATGGCTGCAATGCTAGATTTGGAGGAATACATAAAAGAAATTACCGCCAATGTCATTGCTCAGTCTTTCGGAACTCATCAGGACCAGTATTTAAAATACCGAAATTATCAAAACAAACGAAAACGAATACACCGCTTTTCATTGCCAGGCATTTTAGATACGTTAAAAAATACCTTAGATACAGATAAGGAACCTATCCATCATTATATGGAGAAATATGGAATGGTTCCACCGTGGATCCTTTTTAAAAGCATTTATTTCAGCACCATCGTCAACTACATAGATTTGTTAAAAACGCCGGAGCAGGCAAAAATTGTCCATCAAATCTATAATCTTGATGATCAATTATCCGAGGAAGCGCAAATCAAATTGATGATGGATACTTTATTCGTTGCATTAGAATATCGAAATATAGCAGCTCACGGAGGACGCATATATAATTATCAATGTAAACGTGAAATTCCTGCTGCTTCTTTCCGAGCTGATTCCTCCGGTAAGGGTTTTGCTCAACTTCTTCAGCCCTTGAGATTCTTAAACTATACCGCGCCAGTTACTTATTTAGACTCTGTGTTAAATCGTGAAATCAATCGGCACTGCCAGAAATTTCCAAATGATATTACTTACTTGGGTCAAATATTTAATGTCAACATAACCGCTCATAATCTCGTATGGGTAAGTCAGAAAAGTAAAATATACCATTCTACCCCACATTGTAGCGGTATGAAGAATGCTCAGGAAATGGATTTAGAAAAGGCAATCAATTTAGGATTCTCTAAATGCCATAAATGTTGTCAATAATTGAAAAACCGCCCGGTATTGGCGTACCGAACGGCTTTACATAGATTTTCTCTTGCCGGATGCTCCGGAAGACATAATCCAGACATTGAACACCTGAATTATATCATTCTCCGGGCGTCCTGGCAAGAGGGCGTTATTTCATATACCCATTTTTATGTTGCGACATCGCAACAGGAAGGAGAATGATCGTATGGCACTGATAAAATGTCCAGAGTGTGATCTGCAGGTTAGCGACAAGGCTATCGCCTGCCCGCACTGCGGATACCCGCTTGATAAATCGGCAATACAGAAAAAGGTCCGGAAAAGCAAGAAACGGATGCGGCTGCCGAACGGTTTCGGTTCCATCACACAGCTCAAACAGAAAAATTTGAGAAATTCTTTCTGGGTCAGAGTCTGTGTAGGACGGAATGAACTTGGAAAGCCAATCTTAAAACCGCTCAAACCAAGAGCCACCTTTCCTACTTACAATGAGGCATACGCCGCACTTGTTGAGTACAATCGAAATCCCTATGATCTGGATGACGATATCTCCGTTAAAGAATTGTATGATCGCTGGACCGAGGACTATTTTTCAACCATTTCAGAAGCATACCAGCGAACCATACGCTCATCCTGGGCCTTCTGTTCCTCGATTTATAATATGCGCGCCAAGGATCTTCGCGCCCGGCATATAAAAGGGTGTATGGATGAAGGCTTCCGGATCGAAACTCAAGGGAAAAAGAAAGGTCAGCAAATCTTTGCAAGCGCCGGAACAAAAGCCCGTATAAAGTCCATGTTTAACCTGATGCTGGACTATGCGCTTGAATATGAAATTGTTCCAATGAATTATGCCCGGACTTTTGACGTTTCGGAAGAAATTGTAAAAGAAAAAGAAGAAGCTAAACGTTCTCACATTATTTTTAGCGAGGATGAAATGAAGATTCTTTGGGAAAATGTTGGAAAAATGCCTTATGTTGACTGGATCCTGATGCAATGTTATATGGGCTGGCGTCCCCAGGAACTTGCCACTCTCCGCCTGGATGAAATCAATCTGGACGAATGGTATATGCAGGCAGGGATGAAAACTCCGGCCGGAAAGCAGCGAATCGTCCCCATACATACCAAAGTCCGCGATCTTCTGATGAAAAATTATAAATTTGCTTTATCTATCGGAAGCGAATACCTGCTCAACGATAAGGGACAGACTCACGCCGGTTCCTGGAAGCTCACTTATGATAAATATGCACACCGGTTTGCAAAAGCCATTGCTCAACTCCATCTAAATCCAGAGCATCGCCCTCATGATCCGCGGAAGACTTTCATCACGCGCTGCAAGAAAGCCAAGGTGGACGAATACGCTTTGAAAGAAATGGTTGGTCACTCAATCCAGGACATTACAGAATCTGTATATACGGTTCGGGATGTCGAATGGCTGCGAACAGATCTTGAAAAAATGCAATAGAAAAGGGATCGAAATCGATCCCTTTTCTCACTCTTCATAGGTTAACA
>OFME01001770.1_pt1 | contig 10811 bp, 9 predicted proteins | sample 1541381 | NCBI WGS metagenome assembly OFME01 (sample SAMN04209243, study PRJEB22552) | human gut metagenome | biome: gut; material: feces | host: Homo sapiens | place: USA: Oklahoma
TGCAGCAGCCACGGATGACCAAATACCTGTTTCGGAAGCGGCAGATCGAGTGCCATCAGGAAGATCGGCCAGTAAATGGTATGGAAACGGATGATGTCTTTTCCGATCAGATGCAGGTCTGCCGGCCACAGCTTGTTGAACTGCTCGGAGCTGTTTCCGTCACAGTCATAACCGATTCCGGTGATGTAGTTGGTCAGTGCGTCCAGCCATACGTAGGTAACGTGCTTCGGATCGAAGGATACCGGGATTCCCCAGGTGAAGGAGGTTCTGGATACACAGAGATCCTGCAGTCCCGGAAGAAGGAAGTTGTTCATCATCTCGTTCTTTCTGGAAACCGGCTGGATGAACTCCGGATGAGTGTTGATATAATCGATCAGTCTCGGTGCATATTTGCTCATTTTGAAGAAATATGCCTCTTCTTTTGCCGGGGTAACCGGGCGTCCGCAGTCCGGGCATTTTCCGTCTACAAGCTGGGACTCGGTGAAGAAGGATTCACACGGTGTACAGTAAAGACCTTCATAATATCCTTTGTAGATATCTCCCTGATCGTACAGTTTTTTGAAGATTTTCTGTACCTGTGCCTCGTGATCGGCGTCGGTGGTACGGATGAATTTGTCGTAGGACGTATTCATCAGATCCCAGATTCTCTTGATCTCGGTGGATACGTTGTCTACGAATTCTTTTGGCGTGATACCTGCCTCTTCTGCTTTCAGCTCGATCTTCTGGCCATGCTCATCGGTTCCGGTCTGGAAGAATACATCGTAGCCCTGCTGACGTTTGAAGCGGGCGATGCTGTCCGCGAGTACGATCTCGTAGGTATTTCCAATGTGCGGTTTGCCGGATGTGTAGGCAATCGCCGTGGTGATATAATATTTCGGTCTGATTTTTTCCATTGCTTTCATTTCTCCTTTCAAATAAAAAAACTGCCTTATTCCGCTCTCTTGTAGTCGGAAGAAGACAGGTTTGTTTACCCGTGATACCACTTCTTTTCGTCCCTGCCTCACGGCAGAAACCTCTGCAGGTACATGTGCTATACCTCTCCGCTGTAACAGGCGGAACCTGTCGCAGCCTTACCGTTTCAGGTTGTTGTTCTCACGGTTCGGTGCGCCTCTCGGAAGCCATGTTCGATCTGCCGCTCCTCCTCCCCTCTCAGCCTGCAAAACCGGAATGGTTTTCGGGGGTGTTCTCTGTAAATTCGCACATGCAGATGTACTCTCTTCGTCACTGTGTTTTGTTTTTATGCACTGGTTTTATGCTAACACATTTACATCAATTTGTAAACCGCAAAAAAGCCCGCCGTACGGGGATTTTTTCATATTCTCCCCATTCGGCGGACCTTTCATTCATCGTAACAATTATCTGTGGTTTGCTTTGATCACAGACATTGCTGCTTCATCTGCTACAACTGTCAGATCGTTGTGAAGCTGCAGGATGGAAGCCGGAACCTGCGGAGTAACCGGTCCGTACAGAACTTTGTCGAGGATCTCTGCTTTTCCTTCGCCGCTGACGATCAGCAGAACTTTTCTTGCCTGCATGATGTTCTTGATTCCCATGGTGTATGCCTGGGTCGGAACATCCTCTACTTTTTCAAAGAAACGTTTATTTGCCTGAATGGTGCTCTCGGTCAGGTCAACGCAGTGTGTCTCTTTCTCGAATGCTGCGCCCGGCTCGTTGAATCCGATGTGGCCGTTGTTTCCAAGTCCAAGAAGCTGCAGGTCAATGCCGCCGACGCTGCGGATGGTTTCGTTGTATGCTGCACATGCTTTTTCGCTGTCCGGCTCCAGTCCGTTCGGAACGAAGGTGCGCTCTTTGTTGATGTTGACATGATTGAACAGGTTGGTGTTCATGAAGTAACGATAGCTCTGATCATTCTCCGGAGAGAGTCCTTTGTACTCGTCCAGGTTTACGCTGGTGACATTTGCGAAATCAAGGTCGCCTTTGTTGTACCACTCAACGAGCTGTTTGTAAGCGCCGACCGGGGTAGATCCGGTTGCAAGGCCGAGCACTGCGTGTGGTTTCATGATCACCTGCGCGGAGATGATATTTGCTGCTTTTCTGCTCATATCATTGTAATCTTTTGCTTCAATTAATAACATTTGTTTTTCCTCCAAATTTCTTCTATATAATAAATTACATAATAACCTGTTTCAGGTTCAGTTCGTCGTCCACCAGAAGTACATGCGCTTTTTTGCCCGGTGCAATGGATCCTACTTCATCGTAGATACCGATGCTCTGTGCCGGATTTCTTGTTGCCGCAAAAATGGCATCTGCCAGCGGAATATCAAACGAAACTGCTTTTCTCATGCAGTCGTACAGGTTCGTAGCGGAACCCGCGATCGTCTCGCCGTCAGTCAGTGTTGCTTTTCCGTCTTTCATCCAGACAGCCTGTCCCCCGAGAGAATACGTTCCGTTCGGCATTCCCGTTGCCATCATGGAATCGCTGATGAGAACCATGCGCTCACTTCCCATCATGGAGAAGGTCGCGCGGACAACCGCACCGTGAATGTGATAGCCGTCACAGATCAGCTCCATGCGGCACTCCGGATCGTCGAATGCGGCGCCGATGACACCAGGGTTACGGTGTGCGAACGGCGGCATGGCGTTGTACAGATGGGTGACATGGTGTGCTCCTGCTTTCATGGCAGCCAGCGCGGTGTCATAATCTGCTGTCGTATGGCCGATGGAAACCATGACTTCATCGGAAACCTCTTTGATAAATTCCAGTGAGCCAGGCATATTCGGGGCCAGGGTTACGAGACGGATTTTTCCGCCGCTCGCCGCATTGCATGCGCGGAAGAACTCAGCGTTCGGAGCCACGATGTTCTCCTCTGCCTGTGCGCCTTTTTTGATCGGATCGATGAACGGTCCTTCCATGTTGACGCCGGCGATCACTTCTGCTTCCGGCTCATCTTTGATTGCTTCGATGGTTCCGAAGATTTTCAGCAGATCGTCTTTTGGCAGTGTCATGGATGTCGGGCAGTAAGAGGTGATGCCGTGCGCTTTCTCGTAGCGCAGGATCTCTTTTAAACCTTCCACGTCTCCGTCTGAAAAATCATGTCCGGCAGCGCCGTGGCTGTGTACGTCAACCAGTCCCGGCAGAACCATCATGCCTTTCGCATCGATCACTTCCTGATCGATCACTTCTTCTTTTGTGGAAACGAAACGTTTTCCTTCTATATAAAGATCTTTTTCCGCAAACGTTCCGTCTTCCTGAAATACACGTCCGTTTTTGATAATCATTGTCTTGCCTTCTTTCTTTGATCTGTTCTGATTATAATTTATGTTGATTTTATTTTCAACTATTTTTATATTTTAGAAATTACTTTCACGTCATTAAAGTTCTTTCCATTTTTCCGCCCGCTTTCCCGTGCAATTCACACACAATTGAAAGTTGATTCACCACTCTGCCTGTGATACAATAAAGCAAGAACTGATCTGAATTTTTTTCAGATATTTACAGATACCAGGAGGACTTACGTTCCATGGAACACTTTGAAAAATCGATTATTCCTGTCATTGAGTCTGTCTATCCCTCGTTCACTCCCCTGGAACGGACGGTAGCAGATTTTTTTATTCATAATACCGACGAGTCAGATCTGTCCGCGCGCCACGTTTCGGAACTGCTCTATGTTTCGGAGGCTTCGCTCTCCCGCTTTGCGAAAAAATGCGGCTACACGGGCTACCGCGAATTTGTCTACCGTTACCAGGAAGGTCTAAACGCCGCACTGCCTGGCACGGACGATCACATCAAACAGGTGCTGAATACGTATCAGGAGCTGCTGAATAAAAGCTACTCGCTCGCCGACCGCGCGCAGATTGACCGCATCTGCCATATTCTCGCTTCGAAGCGTCGGGTGTATGTTTACGGTCTGGGAAGCTCGGGACTTTCTGCGCAGGAGATGAAGCTGCGGTTTATGCTTGCGGGCGTGGATATTGAAGCAATTACCGATATTCACATCATGAAAATGAACGCGGTTCTGCTTGATGAGAGCTGTGCGGCGATCGGCATCACCGTCAGCGGACGGACGCCGGAGGTGCTGCGGGCACTCGGCGCTGCAAAGGAAAAGGGAGCCTCGACGATTCTCTTTACCTCCCGCAGTTCGAGCGATTACGATGCCTTCTGCGATGAGGTGCTGCTGCTGGCAGTCAAGGAGCATCTGAAGAACGGCGGCGCGATCTCTCCGCAGTTCCCGATCCTCGTGATGATCGACGTTCTCTACTCGCATTTTCTCACGACCGACAGTGAACGCAAGGAGGCTTTGTATGAATACGCCGTCACCAAACTTCATGAAACGTGATCCCGGCCGCGGCAGCGCGTATCTTTCTTTTCTGAAGAAACGCTGCCGCGATTTCTTTTTCTTCTGCCTGCTCCTCGGCGTTTACGTCGCCTTCATCACCCTCACAGGCATCGGCTGTCCGATCCGGTTTTCCACCGGCATTTCCTGCCCGGGCTGCGGGATGAGCCGCGCGGTACTGCTTCTGCTCTCGGGTCATTTTCAGGCGGCGTTTCGGATGCATCCGCTTGTCTATGCCGTGCTGCCCGCAGGTGTCTGGCTCTTCTTCGGGCCGGAACAGACGGCGGGACTTCGGCGTTTTAAAAAAGGGATCATTACGGTGCTTGTCGTGCTGCTTCTCGCCGTTTATGCCTGGCGCATTTATTACCACGACCCGCTCCTTTCTATTGACCCCTCTCTCGGGCGCGTGCTACAATGGTTCTATCTTAATTAAAGGGGGTATTTACAAATGAATGTAAAAGACAACCGCAGTTTCTGGGTCTATCTTCTGCTTTCGATTGTCACCTGCGGACTCTACTCGATCTACTTCTGGTATGTTTATGTGGAAGACCTGAACACCATCTTTTACGGTGACGGCGAAGACAGCCCGAACTACATTATTGTGCTGCTTCTGTCCTGGGTTACCTGTGGAATTTACGGCGTTTACTGGCGTTACAAACAGGCGAACCGCATGTACCGCGAATCCTACGACCGCTACGGTGTGATGATTGAGGAAAACGGTTCCGCCATTCTTCTGTGGACGCTGCTTGGCTACCTGACCGGCGGCATCGGCCAGCTCGTTGCCGACTATTTCATGATCCAGAACCTGAATAAGACGGCACTCGTTTATAATTCACGTGCATATTAAGCAGGGGAGGCGTTTTTTATGGCAACATCTATGGTGAAGGGAAATCCGATGAAGCTGATGCTTCAGTTTGCCTTTCCGCTTCTCATTGGAAATCTGCTGCAGCAGACGTATAACATCATTGATGCGGCGATCGTCGGCCAGACGCTTGGCCCGGAGGCGCTCGCCAGCGTCGGTGCAAGCAGCAGTGTACAGTTTCTGGTGCTCGGCTTCTGTATGGGAAGCTGCACGGGATTCAGTGTTCCGGTTGCAAAGTATTTCGGTGCCGGAAAGCTTGATAAAATGCGCGATTATATTTTTAATGGTGCTGCACTTGCTGTCCTGATTGCGGCCATTCTGACCACACTCTGCAGTTTACTCTGTGCACCGATTCTGCACCTGCTGTCGGTTCCATCCGATATTTTCGCGGATGCTTACGCATATCAGCTTGTGATTTTCCTCGGGATTCCGTTTTCGATTCTGTACAATTATCTTTCCAGCATCCTGCGTGCCGTCGGGGACAGCCGCACGCCGTTTCTGTTTCTGGCATTTTCGGCAATCCTGAATATTTTCCTTGATCTGTTCTGTATTATCATTCTGCATCTGGGATGCGCAGGCGCGGCGATTGCAACGATTTCCGCCCAGGCGATCAGCGGACTCTTATGTCTGTTTTTTATTTCCCGTAAGGTAAAGCTCCTGCTTCCGACAAAGGAAAACCGCATTCTGCGAAAGGATGCCGCGCAGGAACTCCTCGCAATGGGCATTCCGACGGGACTGCAGTTTTCGATCACGGCGATCGGCAGTATGGTAATGCAGTCAGCGAATAATGGACTTGGCAGTGTTTATGTTTCGGCGTTCACAGCTGCTATGAAAATCAAACAGTTTATGATGTGCCCGTTTGATGCGATCAGTACCGCGGCTTCCGTCTTCTGCAGTCAGAATCTCGGAGCAGGCCAGGCAAAGCGAATCCATCAGGGACTCCGCCAGGGTGTGCTTGTCGGTGTCGGCTATGGTGCGTTTGCGGGTGTCATCATGATTCTGTTCGGACTGCCGCTGACAAAGCTCTTTATTGTCAGCTCTGCTTTTGAAGCAATCAACGCTTCTGCAAAATATCTGCGCTGCCTCGGATTTTTCTACTGGATGCTTGGTATTTTGAATGTCTGCCGTATGGTAACGCAGGGACTTGGCTACTCGGGAAGAGCCGTTTTCTCCGGCGTAATGGAGATGCTGGCACGAACGATTGTCTGCCTGGGATTTGTCGGTGCGTTTGGCTTCACCGCAATCTGCTTTGCGGACCAGGCTGCATGGCTCGCCGCCTGCTGCTATATCGCACCGACATGTCTGTACTGCGTGAAGAAATCTACGAAGATGATTGCGGATCGCGGTGCGAAATAATAACGTTATTTTCTGTCTTACAGCAGCTTCCAGATACTTCTCAGGTTATCGCGGCAATCACCAAAAACTTGTTCCATCACAGATTTTGGTTCATTGCCCGCAAAATCAAGAAAAAGATACTATTCTGCATGGAATCATCTTCCCCGCAAAACAGTATCTTTTTTCTTGTTTTTTCAGCGTTACCGCTCGATTCCATCTCTTGCCGCAAGACCCTTGTCAAACGGATGCTTGATTTTTTTCAGCTCCGAAACATAATCCGCCCGCTCAATCAGCGCCTCCGACGGTCCCTGCCCGGTCAGAATCACTTCCAGCTTCTCCGGCTTGTGATCCAGGAAATCCAGAAGGAGCTGCTCATCAAACAGTTTGCTTCCAATCGTATAAACCAGCTCGTCCAGAAACAGTACATCGTATTCTTCCTGAACTGCTTTTTCTGTCACTTTCTGAAACTGCTCTTCATAATACCGTTTCTGCTCTGCCTTCTCCTCCGGTGTCATCAGAAACGAAAACTTTATCTTGTCCTGCCCCGGCACAAACGTCACATTCGGCGACAGTAAGAGCACCTTCCGCTCGCTCGTGCTGTTATCTTTCATAAACTGATAAATCAAAACACGGTATCCATACCCTGCCGCACGCGTGCAGAGTCCCATACCACAAGTCGTCTTTCCTTTTCCATCCCCACAGTAGATGTGGACACAGCCTGTCTGTTTTTCCATGGTGAAAACCTCGCTTTTTCTTTCTATGTTCATTTGTAAACAACGGAAAAAGGAGGGCAGATTTTATTCCGCCCCCCAAAAAGGTTTCCTGATTATTTACCGAAATATCTAGCCAGCAGACCAGCGAATGCTTTTCCGTGTCTAGCTTCGTCTCTTGCCATCTCATGCACGGTGTCATGGATTGCATCAAGATTCAGGGCTTTGGCACGTTTTGCAAGATCTGTTTTGCCAGCGGTTGCTCCGTTCTCTGCTTCTACACGCATCTGCAGGTTCTTCTTGGTGCTGTCGGTTACGACTTCGCCGAGAAGCTCTGCGAATTTTGCTGCGTGCTCTGCTTCTTCGTAAGCTGCTTTTTCATAGTACAGACCTACTTCCGGATATCCCTCGCGGAATGCTACTCTGGACATTGCCAGGTACATACCAACCTCGGAGCACTCACCCTCAAAATTGGCTCTCAGATCTTTTTTGATATCTTCCGGAACATCGGATGCTACGCCAACTACGTGCTCTGCTGCCCAGGTCAGATCCTCGCCCTGCTCGATAAATTTCTCTTTCGGTGCTTTACAGATCGGACAGACTTCCGGTGCTTCTGCTCCTTCATAAACATATCCACATACGCTGCATACAAATTTTTTCATAGTCTTTCTTTCCTTTCTTTTTGTTGTGTATTTAATTTTATCATTTCCAATTTTGTGGTTTATAACAGTTTTTTATTTTTAATATTAGTAACTGTTACTGATATTACTTTAGCATAAGCTTCCCTTTTTGTCAATGCCTATTTTTAATTTTTTCTTTCTTCCTGGGGATGCTATACGTTCCCCGGGTGATTTTTGCAGTTCTCGCAGATGCCGTAAAAATTCACAGAGTAATCTTCGATCGTACCTCTGAAATTTTCCGCTGCTACGTTCTTGATTTCGCTGATGTCACGCATTGTAAGGTCTGTCACGCAGTGACATTTTCTGCAAATGAAATGGTGATGCGTGGAAGTATCTCCATCGAACCGGTCCGGGCCATCTCCTGTTGTAAGACGCTTGATCTCTCCTAATTCAGAAAGAAGAGACAGGTTCCGGTATACTGTGCCAAGACTGATATTGGGAAATTCTTTCCGTACATCGGTATAGAGCATATCTGCGGTCGGGTGATCCTTTCGCCCCTGAAGGCAGACTTTGATGCTTTCTCTTTGTCTGCTATACTTGAGTGTTGACATAGTTTTTTTCCTTTCGTATCTTTCGATAACAGTAATTGTTATTATATTTATACTATAAGGCTGCTTCTCGCAAAAGTCAAGAAAAAGATCACTACCCTGTCTACACAGATTTCCGTCTGTCCCAAGATCAAAAATTTCCCAAAAACGAGGAGTGCCCAGGAACCTCTCGGCGCCTGGGCTATTATTATGAAAAAATCTTAATTGTGTAGTGATTGCATACACGCTGTTCCTTTGGAACTGAGATAACTATACCAATTAATTATGAACAAATTATGAACGTGCAGTGAATCTTCTGTGAATATGTACATTTTTTAGAATTATTTTATACTTTCTTTGTGTATTTATCACATATTTTATTTCTAATTCTGTCCCTTACTCTCTACTCTGTCTAGAAATCGTTTTTCTCCGTTAATTTTTCTATTCGTATTGCCCATCCCCGATTTTCCCTGTCATTTCTCTCTCATTTATGTTAAGATTGATGTACAGCCAATGCGGCAGAATGGAGGATTTTTTATGAGTACCGGAAATCAGGAATATATACGAGACATGAACCGCGCCCTGGTTCTCGAGGCAATCGCCAACCATCCGCCGCTTTCCCGCGCAGATCTGGCGAAAATGCTGCATCTGACAAAAGCAACTGTATCCACCATCGTCCAGGAACTGCTCGACCGCCAGCTCGTCATAGAACTCGGCAGTGCCGAAAAAACTTCCATGGGTCGAAAACCGATTCTGCTTACTTTTAATAATCGCTGCGGTTCCATCATCGCCGTCGATCTCGGCGTAAAAAAGATCACCATTCTCACCGGAGATCTGAAGGGAAAATCATGTACTGTAAAAGAATACCCGATTGATCCATCCCTCTCCCTGGAGGAATACCTGATTTCCCTCCTCCACAAAACCAAATCCGACCTCCCCAAAACACCGTGCGGCCTCGTCGGAATCTCCATCGGAATCTACGGCGTCGTCTGCGACGACCTCGTTTTATTCACACCCTACTACGATCTGAAACACTCCAACCTGAAAAACTACCTCGAAGAAGAATTTCAGGTCCCTGTCATCGTAGAAAACGAAGCCAACCTCTCCGTCATCGGCGAAGCCGCCTGCGCAGAGCACTTTAAAAATATGATCTTCCTGAACATCCACGAAGGCGTCGGCATGGGAATCCTCATTGACGGCGAACTCTACACCGGCCAGAACGGCTACGCCGGCGAATTCGGCCACACCATCCTCTTCCCCGATGGCCGGCCCTGCCCCTGCGGCAACCACGGCTGCCTCGAACAGTACATCTCCGAAGCCGCCGTCCTGAACGATTTCGCCGCCGCTGAAGGCCTAGAAAACGTCTCCGTCGAACGCTTCATCCAGTATTACCAGGAAGGCAGCCCCAACGCCCGCAAAGTAATGCAGGATTTCACCCACTACATCGGAATCAGCCTGAACACGGTTCTCCACACCTTCAACCCGGACGTCATCGTCATCAACAGCTCCTTCACGACCTATTTCCCGGACATCGCACAGACCCTGGAAAAATCCCTCAACAACCGCATGGGGCGCCCCTTAAAAATCCGTCCCTCCCATCTACAGGACACGGCAATCCTCCTCGGCGGCATCTATGTGGTCCTGAAGGAATTTCTCAAGGTGGAAAATCTCCGCCTGAAACCCGCCGTCACGGAAAACGACATGTAAAAAGCTCTGAACCTTAAGATTTTCTCTTAGATTCAGAGCTTTCTTTTTACTCACTTAATGCATTGGCAAGAGCTGCGAACTGCTCCAGCGTCAGGGCCTCGCCGCGGACACTCGGGGAAACACCCAGCGTCGCAATGGCTGCTGCCACCTGCTCCTTCGTGAAATCCAGTTCCTGAGAGTTCACCAGGCCGTTCTGGAGCGTTTTTCTACGCTGGTTGAAGGAAGCCCTGATGAGACGGAACAGGAGCTTTTCGTCCTTGACCTGCACCGGTGTCTCCCCGAAACGGGTCAGACGGATCACCGCGCTGCCCACGTTAGGTCGGGGCATAAAGCAGTTGGGTGGCACATTTGCTGCCAGATAGGGGCTCGCATAATACTGAACCGCCAGAGAAAGAGCGCCGTAATCCTTGGTGCCGGGGCCTGCCTGCATCCGGAGGGCCACCTCTTTCTGAACCATGACCGTCAGGCTCTTCAGGGGCACATGGCTTTCAAAAAGGCTCATGATAATCGGGGTCGTGATGTAGTAGGGCAGATTTGCCACTACTTTGATGGGTTTGCCGCCGTTTCTCTCCTCAGCCAGTTTCCTGAGATCCACCTTTAAGACGTCCTCGTTGATGACGCTGACGTTGTCGTAAGCGCTCAACGTATCCTCGAGAATCGGGATCAGCGTGCTGTCGATCTCCACAGCCACGACT
>OFME01001775.1_pt1 | contig 10775 bp, 6 predicted proteins | sample 1541381 | NCBI WGS metagenome assembly OFME01 (sample SAMN04209243, study PRJEB22552) | human gut metagenome | biome: gut; material: feces | host: Homo sapiens | place: USA: Oklahoma
CCGGAAAGCGTAATGCCGTCGTCCGCCATATCCTTGCCAAGATAGGTTTCTTCTTTCTGCGGCAGACTTGCAATTTTTTCCCAGAGTCCGGCGCGGATGAGTGCTTCTCGGCAACGGTTACGATCGGTCTCTTCCAGTGGGGAGCAGCTCACATTTTCTGCAATCGAAAACGAGAGTGCAAACGGGTCCTGAAAGACCGCCGCGATTGCTTTGTAATACTGTGCCGGATTCAGACTGCCAAGGGGAATGCCGTTGATGGTGATATTCCCTTCCGTTGGCTGATATAGCCCGCAGATCAGCTTGACAATGGTGGATTTTCCGGCGCCGTTGATGCCGACAAGTGCCGTATGCTCGCCCGCATGGAGTGTAAAACTGACATCATCGAGGATCCTTTTATCGCCGCCCGGATGGGAAAACGAGACGTGGGAAAAGCAGATTTCCAGCGGTTTTTCTTCCGCAAGTTCCGGCCGGAACGGCAGCGTGTGGCCTGCAGGGAACGGGAGATCGAAGAATTCCCGCAGCCAGCGGATCTGCTCGAGACAGAGCACGGATTTGGAGAGCGCGGCGGTGATCTCGTTAAAATATGAAGAAAAACCGGAGACGGCACCGAGCGCAAGCACAAAGCCGGATACGGTCATCGTGCCGTGGGATAGACGGTAAATCAGAAAGCCATAGCAGATTCCGTCGCGCAGAAGCTGTAGTGTAAGTGTCAGCAGATCATTTGCAAAGTAGGCGCTGCGGATGCGGAACAGAATTTTATGATACCGCTTGTTGAGCTGGCGATAAACACCATCGAGCCATCCGTTCAGCTGATACAGACGGATATCCTTTCCGGCGGATGTGTTGTACGACTGTTTCTGGAAATAGCGCTGCGATACTTCAATTTCAGACAGATCGTCTCTGCGGCGGACTTCGTAAGAAGCCGCGCGGCGGTAGCTGAGAAACTGCAGAACTGAGAGCACAAGCAGCAGAAGAATGATAGCCGGATGGACGGTTCCGATCAGTCCTGCGTAGAGAATCAGCCCAAGAAACGAAGAATAAATTGTGACATCGTATCGGAACATGCCTTCCACGCCGACCCAGTTGCTGCAGGTGGCTCCGACGGCTTTTTCGGCGAGCTGCAGCGTTTTTGGTTCTGTCAGAACCGCATAATCTATCTGCATGAAATGACAGAGAAGGCGGCGCGTAAAAAAGCCGGTCCGGAATTCGGTATACTGCCAGGCGTTCCGCGATTGCAGAAAGGTGTGGCTGACAAAAACAACGGCATAGCAAAGAAAGAGAACGAGCGTTCCAAGTGCAAATCCGGAAAAGCCGCTGCTCTGTTCCAGAAACAGGAGAATCCCGGCAGGAAGCAGAATCCCGAAAAAGCCGGTGAGCACCTGTGAGACGATTTCGAGTGCCTGAAAGAGAAACGGCTTTTTGCTGTAATGCCACAGCTCCCGATGAATATAAATGTAGTTAGACCATAATGAATACATAAAGACCTCCTCTGTCACATGTCTTTCGTGAACTGTAGTTATCCTACCATATTCATGCAAAACACGGGGGAAAAGTACGTAAATGGAACAAAAAAGAACGCGAACAGCAAAAAAAGTGTTCACGTTCTGCAAAATTTTTCTGTAGAATCATCGGACAAAATCAAAAAATTCTGGAAAGAGCTTTTTACAGCGGCAGCATAATCTCCGTCACGAAAACGCCGGGCTCGTTCTGCCGGTTGATATATCCTTCGTACTTTTCCACAACAAGATTGATCCGTTTCAGCCCATGCCCGTGATTTCCGCGCTTCGTGGTGATATACTCGCTGTCCAGCTTCCGCACAGTATCCTTTGTTGCATTCGTAACGGAAATATACAGCTGGTTTTTCAGCACACCAATATAAAGCCGGATATAGGGATCCGCAAGGCCCTCGCATGCTTCCACCGCATTGTCAATCAGATTTCCGATCAGCGCGCAGAGATCAATATCACTCACCGTAAGATTGGCCGGGCAGGCTGCCTTGTAATCCACGCGGATGCCGTTCTTTTCGGCGAGTGAAATTTTGGAATTTAAAATCGCATCGAGATTCACATTCCCCGAGTCGCAGAGCTGGTTGACCTGATCGAGATCATTTTCGAGCAGCCCGAGATATTCCTGCAGCTTATCATACTGTCCCATCTCAACATATGCCTTCATTGACTGCAGATGATTGTGGTAATCATGGCGCCAGCCGCGCATTGTCAGATAGATATTCTGCACTTCCTCGACCTGGCGGGCGAGAAGCTGGTTCTGGTATTCGATATTTTTGCGTTCCAGATAATGGGATAAAAAAGGAATGTGCGCCATGAAACATCACCTCGGTTCGTTCGGAATTGGAAATTAAAAAATGCAAAACCTTTAAAACGCATTCGGCCGGTAAAACTGCAGGAACGCATGGTTGAGTGATGCATAGCATCCGCGGCTGACCGGAATTTTTGTTCCGTCCGACAAGAGACATTCCGTCCGCGTGATCCGCTCCACATGAGCGAGATTCACAAGATAACTCCGGTGTGCGGCCGCAAAACATTCCCCCGTCTCACCAGAAGCCTGCCATGCGGCAGAAAGTTCTTCGCGGAACTCCGACAGATTTTTCTTAAAAGTTTCCATTCCGGCGGCTGTATGCAGCGTCAGATAATGATTATCGGATTCCACAAAAAGCAGGTCGGAGAGAAACAGCTTCTGCGTCTCCCCGCCAAGTGAAAGCAGCAGATGCGGCTTTTCCTGTCCGCGCATCGCCTGCAGCTCCTCGAGCAGCGGAAACAGTGTATCCTCTGTCACCGGCTTTAAGAGATACCGGAACGCCTGCACCTCATATCCTTCGAAAACATATTCTTTATGATTCGTCAGAAAGAGAATCGGCACCTCACTGTCCGTCCCACGGATTTTCCGCGCCAGCGCCATGCCGTCCATTCCGCCGAGATCAATATCGAGAAAGATGAGATCAAACGGATACGAGCCGGGATACTGGAACAGAAAAGCGGCGGAGTCTGAAAAGGCTTCCACGGTCAGAGGAAGCCTTTTTCGCTCCGCAAAGGTGCGGAGCAGCAGTTCCATCCGGGAACGCTGCGCCGGTTCATCTTCGCAGTAAGCAATTCTCATGTTATTCACCCAAACATTTTTTGAAGAAGTTATCGTAAACGGTAATCATTTCCTCGGTCCAGAATGCGGCACCGCCGTGGTCTGCGCCGCGAAGAAGATACAGCTGTACATCTTTTCCGGCATCCTTTAATGCGTGGTAGAGATCGACACTCTGCTGGCAGAACACCATCGTGTCCTTGGTGCCGTGTGCGATCAGCATCGGCGGGAAATCCTCGTTCACGTATGTTTTGGAGCAGGCTGCCTTAGCCTCCTCAAGATGCTCGGTAATGTCATAGCCCATCAGCATGCCCTCCGGGCTGTCTGGTTTCTGATGGTTCAGCGTTATCGGATAGCCGTACGGCAGTGTCACATCAACAGCTCCGTACAGATCGATAATACCGCATACCTCGCAGCTTTCCTCATTGATCGGCTCGTCAAGTTTTCCGCTCTTTGCGGTCATGCCGGCAACGGAAGAAACCTGTCCGCCGGAAGAATCTCCCATCAGGAACATCTGCGATGGATTCAGCTTGTATTCCTCCGCATGCGCACGCAGAAAACGTACCGCATTTTTTGCGTCGATGATCTGCGCTGGGAAATGTGCGATTCCGCTGTGACGGTATTCGACGATTGCAACAACGTAGCCGCACTGCGCCAGACGGGCGATCATGCCGACCTTCTGGTAGACATACTGTTTCATCCAGGCGGATCCCTGAATAAATGTGATGCACGGCCAGGTGCGCTCCGGGTGCGCCATCTGGAATGGTGTGAAAATTTCCAGATGAAGATTGTGCGCCTCGTCGTAGACAACTTCATGCGCATAGCGGATCTCAATTTCCTCTCCGGTCACCGGAATTTCCACGGCGCCGTCTACCGCGTCTGTGTAGTCCGGCATTGTCTCATACGTGTAGTTTGATGGTTCAATGATCATGTGTAAAAACCTCCTTTTTCTAAAACCCCTTTTTCGGTCCGAAACAGCAATCCACAGGATTTACAATTTCTTCGACTCCTCATATGATTTTAACTCGGAAAGCGCCTCACCTGCAAGTGGATACAGTGCAATAATGTTGAAAATTGTCATCAGCCCGATGCCGACATCACCAAGATCCCACACAAAAGTGTATGCGGCAATACCGCCGATAAACAGCATTACAAGTGCAAGAACCTTGTAAGCGGTCTGGAAACACCACTTGTCACCGAACAGGTAGGCAACGTTGCTTCTGGCATAGAACAAAATGCCGAGAAACGTGGAAAAGCTGAACAAAAACAGCGTAAGCGCAATAAAAATCACACCGAATTTTCCCAGATGATACTGCATGGCGGTCTGCAAGAGATCCATGCCGGAAAGGCCATTAATCAGATCCTTTGGTGCAAGCAGCATAATCATTGCGGTGCAGCTGCAGATGACGATTGTGTCAACAAAAACGCCGAGCGCCTGTACAAGGCCTGCTTTGGCCGGACGGTCACATTCTGCGGCAGCAGCGGCGCATGGAGCGGAGCCGGAACCGGCTTCATTCGAAAACAGACCACGCTTTACACCGTTCATCAGAACAGCACCAAAACCGCCGGCTGCCATCTGACGAAGTCCGAAGGCTTCCTCAAAAATGCGTGCAAACACAGAAGGAATCTGACGGAGGTTGACTGCGATGATAAACAGTGTGATAAAGAAATAGCAGACTGCCATGACAGGAACTACAAAATCCAGTACCTTTACGGTTGCATTTTTCCGAAGTACAATAATTGCAGCAAGAACAACAAGGATGATGGTCGTTGCCAGTGGCGGGATGGAAAATGCATTTTCAAAGGCAGAGGTAACAGAATTGCTGATCACCTGACTGATGCCGCACCAGCAGATAAGGCCGGAAATTGCAAAAAGTACAGCAAGTACGGAGTATTTGCGATAAGTACCGTCTTTTCTTTTTGCAAAAAAATGATGCATATAATAAGCAGGTCCGCCATGGTATCCACCATAGAGCGGATCTTTTTCTTTGTGGAGTTGTGCCAGGGTACCTTCAATAAAAGCAGTAGAAGAACCAAGCAGTGCGGTGATCCACATCCAGAATACAGCACCGGCACCTCCGGCTGAGATAGCTGCCACAACACCTACCAGATTACCCATGCCGACGCGGGTAGCCGTGGAGACGATCAGTGTCTGAAATGAAGACAGACCGCCGTGTTTGTCTTTTTTTTCATTTAAGGCACGAACCATATCCGGAAAAAGGCGGATCGGCAGAAATTTTGTCCGAATGGTAAAGTAGATTCCGGTTGGAATCAGTAAAATAACGAGAAGCGGAAGACCTAATGTTCCGCCTCCGGGCAATGGAAGAGTGACCAGATCACCCCATAAAAAGTTGTACACAAGTTCAATAATTGTTGTCATAATGTCCCCCTTAGTTTTACAGATAAATAATGAATCGGTTTTGTATTTCATCGGAAAATCCGCTGTTCAGATTTTGTTTCATATCTGTAATTAGTAAATGATAAAGGCAAGTATAGCATATATCTCTGAAAACATCAACACTTTAAAGCGCGAAACTTTAAAGCAAAAAACTATATGCTATAGTTTACTCGTGCCATTCGCAAATTCAAGAATGTCTCTGCAATCCTGCCGGAGATAAAAAACGAGATTCCGAATGCGGTTTACATTCGGAATCTCATTTCCTAATTTACAGATACTTCTCCGGCAAGGACTTTTTTGTAATCCTCATAATTCTTCTTCAGAAGTTCCGGGGTATTCAGTTCATATGGACATTTTTTTATGCACTGGCCACATTCCAGACAGTTCTCAATTTTTTTCATTTCTTCCTGCATCTGCGGAGTCAGCCAGCCGGCACTCGGTGCGCGGCGCAGCATGAGGGACATGCGGGCACACTGATTGATCATAATGCCAGCAGGACATGGCATACAGTAACCGCAGCCACGGCAGAAATCACCGGTCAGTTCCAGTTTTTCTTTTTCGATATAAGCAGAAATTTCTTCATCCATGGAAGGGGTATTTTCCATATAAGAGAGCCATTCTTCCAGTTCGGATATTTTCTGGATTCCCCAGATTGGCAGAACATTATCAAACTGTGTCATGTAAGCCATGGCAGCCTTGGAGTTGTGGATCAGCCCTCCAGCAAGTCCTTTCATGGCAATAAATCCCATGTTCTGTCTGGAACAGGCTTCTACCAGATGAAGTTCCTGTACAGAGGAAAGATAGCTGAACGGGAACTGCATGGTTTCGTACAGACCGGAAGCGACACATTCTTCTGCGATACCGATCTTGTGTGCAGTGACACCGATGTGGCGGATCATCCCTTGTTCTTTTGCTTTCAGCATACATTCATACATTCCTGTTCCGTCTTCCGGGCGGTAACACTGGTTGACACAGTGGAACTGGTACAGATCCAGATAGTCTGTCCGAAGTAAGTGCAGGGATGTTTCTAACTGACGCCAGAATTCATCCGGAGTCGTTGCGGCTGTTTTGGTGGCAATATAAATTTTATTGCGCATGTGTCCGAACGCTTCTCCCATTTTTTCTTCGCTGTCGCTGTAGGCACGGGCAGTGTCAAAAAATGTCATGCCGCCTTCGTAAGCACGATGCAGGATTTTGACTGCTTCTTCCGTGGATACACGCTGGATTGGTAATGCACCAAAGGCATTTTGTGGTGTCTTGATGCCGGTGGATCCTAATGTAATTTGTTTCATAATGTTTCACCTCATAAATAACTATTTTTTATTCTGAAATTTTTTATTATTTTATTCAGAAGATATTATCAGTTACAGATATTGTATACTGACAGGAAGCATGATGCAAGTTCAAGTCGAACCTGTTTATAAGATCTGAAAAGCATAAGATATATCGAATGCTCATCAAGCAAAGACAAATGTACGTTGTATAAAGAAAAAAGCTTGCATATTGCAAAAACCTGTGATATGCTCTTATACGGATTTGTTGTTGAAATCAGATGCATATTTTTGGCATCGCAGACAAGTTCACTCTGGAGAGTCTTCGCATATGCGAAGCGCCGAAGGTGTCGCGGTTAAGTGATCGGATGATCTGTGTGTATCGTATGGATCGGTCCTTTCAGGTTATGACCGCTTATCTCTCAGGCAAAAGGACAGAGCATACCACAATATATGCATGTTCTACTCTTTAGAGGCTGATAGTTTATCAGCCTTATTTTTTATATAAAAAGGGAGAGAAGAAAATGGCAAAATTATTTAATCAAATTCTTACATCAATCGACGGTTTTGTATGGGGCGTTCCCCTGATCGTCCTCATTCTGGCAGTCGGTGTATTTTTGACCATAAGAGTCAAAGGTCTGCAGATCCGGCTTCTGCCACGTGCAATCAAAGAACTTTTTGTAAATGAAAAAAGTGGTGACAGCGGAGAAGTATCCAGTTTCGCAGCATTATGTACTGCATTGTCCGCAACCATCGGTACCGGTAATATCGTCGGTGTTGCAACCGCGTTGGTAGCCGGAGGTCCGGGTGCGTTATTTTGGATGTGGGTAGCTGCATTTGTAGGTATGGCTACAAAGTATTCAGAGTGTCTGCTGTCAGTGAAATACCGTACCGTTGCAGAGGATGGTCATATTGTGGGTGGCCCGTTCTACTACATTGAAAAAGGTATGGGAACAAAATGGAGATGGCTGGCAAAGATTTTTGCGTTTTTCGGTGTCTGCGTAGGTTTGTTTGGTATCGGAACATTTACACAGATCAATGGTATCACAAATGCCGTACAGACATTTTTTGATCCGGATAAAACATGGACTGTGCATATGTTTGGAATGGATTATTCCTGGACAGTTGTAATCGCAGGCGTATTGTTATCTATCTGTGTCGCACTGGTAGTTATCGGTGGTATCAAACGTATTTCCAGTGTTTCGCAGGTTGTCGTACCGTTTATGGCGGTTGCATATGTAGTAGTTGTATTAATCATTCTGTTAACACATCTCGGAGAGATTCCGGGAGCGTTCAGGACAATTATTGAGAGTGCGTTTGGTCTGCGGGCAGCAGCAGGTGGAGCGCTGGGAGCTGTATTGATAGCAATGCAGAAAGGTATTGCTCGTGGTATTTTCTCCAATGAGGCAGGCCTTGGTAGCGCACCGATCGCAGCAGCCGCTGCACTGACCGATTCTCCGGGACAGCAGGGTCTGATTTCTATGCTTGGAACATTCATCGATACAATCGTAATCTGTACAATGACTGGTCTTTCTATCGTAATTGCAGGTACATGGAATATCGGTCTGGAAGGTGTGGCAGTTACTACAAAAGCATTCCAGATGACATTACCGTTCCCGGAACAGTTTTCATCCTTTATTTTGATGATCTGTCTGGTGTTCTTTGCATTTACGACGATTCTTGGATGGGATTATTACAGTGAAAAATGTCTGGAGTATTTATCCAATGGAAATCAGAAAGTAGTCAAAGGTTATCGTTGGTTATACATTTTGGCAGTATTTATCGGACCGTACATGACAGTTTCTGCTGTATGGACCATTGCGGATATCTTTAATGGACTGATGGCGATCCCGAACCTGATTGCACTGGTGGCACTGAGTGGTGTGGTTGTCAGTGAGACAAAGATTTATCTGAAACGTATTGGAAAAGTGTCATAAAAATTACTTTCATAACTTTAATATATGAAACGAAAATGTGGTATTTTACCTTCGCAGCTAACAATCGCCTGCTTAGGAAAAATACCACATTTTCTTTACTTGCGTTTTCTGACTTTATTCCGTAATATTATATTTTTTTAATTTATAATACAGTGATGACCGGTCGATATTCAGCAGCCGGGCCGCCTTTGCCTTGTTTCCGTTAGTCTGTAACAGTGCCTGAATAATAGCTTCCTTTTCTGTATTCTGTATCTTACGGGACAGATCATTCCAGGACAGTTCACTGGTCTGAGAGGAAGTGCTGATCGGTACTTTGGACTGTGCGGCAGAAATATTCGGTGCTGTCGACAATGGTGTCTGTAAACCGGATGGGGTCAAAGCAGAAGCGGAACCATCCGGATTTGCATGAACAGACTGCTGAACCAGCTCCTGCAGGAAACCACAGCTTTTCATCGTAATGGTACGGTTGTTGTTGATGGTGCACAGGCGTTCTACAATGTGCTCCAGTTCCCGGACATTTCCCGGCCAGTCGTAAGTCTGGAAGAGGTGAAGTACATCGGTATCAATGGAAATGACATGTGTATCGTGTTCGGCATTGTATTTTTGAATGAAATAATCCGTCAGTTCAGCAATATCTTTTTTTCGGTTTCGGAGTGGCGGAATTTTTAATTCTACGGTGTTGATACGATAATAAAGGTCGCTGCGAAAATGTTTTGTCTGTATCAGCTGTTGCAGATCCTGGTTTGTACAGCAGATGATTCTTACATTGACCTTGATCGTATTGATACCGCCGATTCGTTCAAATTCCTGTTCCTGAAGGACGCGCAGCAATTTGCTCTGGAGTGTCTGTGGCATTTCACCGATTTCATCCAACAGGATCGTACCGTGGTTGGCTAACTCGAATTTACCGGGTTTTCCGTTTTTGGACGCACCGGAAAAAGCACCCGGTTCGTATCCGAATAATTCTGATTCCAGCAGTTCGGTAGGAATAGCGGCACAGTTGATTTTTATATAAGGATGGAATTTGCGCGGACTCATTTCATGGATTGCTTTTGCAAATAATTCCTTGCCGACACCGGTCTCTCCTGTGATCAGGATTGGCAGATCTGATGCAGCATAATCTGAAATGATCTGTTTGATCTCAAGCAAGGCAGGAGAATGACCGATGATGCGGTTTAGGCTGTCAAAATGATTCTGCAACATATTTAATTCATGCCGGTAGAATTCATTTTCTTTGCGGACAGCAGAAAGTTCACGATTCAGTTGTGTAACTGTGGGAAGGACATCCTGCATGATTGTTACGGCAGCAGCGCCAATGACCTGGCCATTTTGAAAAATCGGCATGCGATTGCAGGCAACTGTCACATTTTTCTTCTGGGAATGGTCATAAAGAGTCATCAGGTGTCCGATGTCCGGTTTGCCGGATTTCAATACTTCAACCATGCGGGTTTTGGGAATCACATCGGTGACAGGCTGGCCGATGGCCTGTTCCCGCGGAATACCAAGGAGACTGGCATAGGATTCATTCAGATAAACAATGGTTGCATTTTTATCTATAATGATAAAATTTGGAAAAGTTTCCAATGCGTCTAATAATAATCTTGAAAGTTTCATTTAAAATCCTCTTTTGGGTAGTGAGAAAGGTTAAATTCAAGAATGCATTGGCATTCTTGCTGTGAGATGCAAGTCATGCAATGCATGACTTGTTTTTCAGAATCAGTATGACACATATGTGTGGAAAAAGCAAATAAAATGTAGAAAAGTGTAGGAAAATTAAACATGTATAAACGCTGATTGTGTTAAAAAATAAACAGTGTTTTTGCGCAAACCGCATAGATCAAGGCTTTTAAAAGTTGGCACGATTATTGCAATGTATTAGGTAACCTCTTGGAAACCTAAGCGATTCATCGGGCTTTTTTTAAGCTCAAATGGGGGTTTGGGTACTATGATAAAGCTCCGCATGAATGCAGGACGTAATTCTAAGAGACGATCACGAAACTATAATAACTATGGAGGAAAAGTAAAAAATGGATTTCGGATTAAGTAAGAAACACGAAATGGCAAGAAGCCTTTTCAAAG
>OFME01001777.1_pt1 | contig 10770 bp, 9 predicted proteins | sample 1541381 | NCBI WGS metagenome assembly OFME01 (sample SAMN04209243, study PRJEB22552) | human gut metagenome | biome: gut; material: feces | host: Homo sapiens | place: USA: Oklahoma
TGTCGTCGGTTGCCTGTGTGTTTCGTTCTGCCTCCTCCGTATTTTTCTGCATATACTCGTAAGCGCTTTGATACTCGTCGTTTACTTCATTGCATTTTTCGTTCAGCTCTCCAAGCGCTTCCGTCTGTTCTTTTTGTCTTTCTTTTAGCTCCGCCTCTGCTTCGCTTACATCGGACAGCGCTGTATAATAATCCGTCAGCTCTCCGTTGAATTTGATCTGTTTTTCTGTTCCTTTTTCAACGGTTTCATAGTTTCCGTTTAAAAGGTTTTGTCGATCCTGTTCAAGTTTTTTTAATTCATTATCAATGTCTGCAAGGTTTTGTTCCGCTTCGTATCTTGCTATGTCTGCATCTACAAGTTTTTCTGATATTTCTATCATTTTTTCTTGTGCTGCTGAAGCTTTTGCCAGTTCTAGCGCTGCGTCTGCCGATCTTCGCACCTGTTCTTCATTTCTGTTTAGTTCCCCTGTATTTTCATCAACTGACAGTGACAGCTCCGGGAACATCGTATTTAATTGACTCGTGATCGCGTTCATTTGTGCGATTTCACCCTTTGTTTTTCCCGTTTGGGATTCTAATAAGTACAGTTTTGCGATCAGTCCGTCAGCAACCTTCTTCTGTGCTTCTACTGTCTGCACGGAATCTTTTGCACTGTCAGTTGTTTCTTCTAATGCGTTCGACGTCTCTTTTAGTTTCTCTATATTCTTATCTGCTTCTTTTGCAAGCTCGCTCGTTTCTTCTTTCGCTTCTCGTAGACCCGACGAAAGGGCAGCGACTGCTGTTGTCGTGGCCGCTATTCCCAGTACGACAAGCGCGATCGGATTCGCTGAAAGCACGGCGTTAAAAGCTCCCTGCGCCGCTGTTGCCGCTCCGGTTGCCGCTGTTGCCGCTGTTGCTGGCGCTGCTGCTCCGGCTGAGGAAGAGAAGGACGAGTTCGACGTCATCCTCTCCGCCGTTGGCGACAAGAAGATCCAGGTCATCAAGGCCGTCCGCGCTATCACCAACCTGGGCCTGGCTGAGGCCAAGGCTCTCGTCGACGGCGCTCCGAAGGCTGTCCTGGAGAAGGCCAAGAAGGAAGACGCCGAGAAGGCCAAGTCCCAGCTCGAAGAAGCCGGCGCCACCGTCGAGCTCAAGTGATTCGCGCGGCTTCAAGCCGCAATCACCAAGCTGTAATGGAAACCCCGTTTGCCGTAAGGCAGCGGGGTTTTCCGCATATGGAGCATGACTCAGGCATGTTCTAAAATGGGGGAATTAGGCGAAAGTTGTCAATTTATCGGTTCGGAATCCTTACTTTCGCGATGAATCATGACACAATGGCAGATAGTGTAGTGCGAAAGGAAGGCCGACAACGGTGAGCGAGGATCGACGAATGACGCGGCAGTGGACCGTCAAAGTTGACGGAAACAACGTGAAAACGCTTCATGACGGCGAAAGCGTGGAAATCGGGCGCAAACCGTTGCGCCCGCTGTCGGATGACGGGTTCGCTCGTCTCGACATCATGGATCCGGGCAAGTCCATGTCGAAAAGACATGCGGTCCTCTCCGTCGACAAGCAGGGCAATTGCTCCGTACGAGATCTGCATTCCACCAACGGCTCGTTCGTGGTGACGAACAACGGCCAACTGATGCGCCTGCCCGCAGGCGAGGACATCAAGCTGCCCATCGACTCGATGACCCTGCAGTTCGGCGACGTGCGTCTTACGCTCGAATCCGCATTCGAACACGATGACGAGGATGACGACGCCACCTCCGGTGTCTCGGATGATACAAGCCAGCCGGTTTCGAACCTGTTCGAATACGCGGTCTCCGACGAGGCTCCGCAGGAACCGGATGCAGCCGACATGTCCGTGGACGACATCCTCAATCTGCGTGCCGGCGAGCCGACGACGTTCTTCCACGCGCGCAATGTCACCGACCGTGCCGATGCTCTGCACCAGGCGGAACGTCAGACCTTCACGCCGGAGCATGCCGACAAGCCGGAACTCGAAGATGCATTCCCCTCGGTCTCCTTGGTTCAGGAAACCGTCGTGGCCGCGGACAAGCCCCGCGACCTGTTCGCCGACGCCGCAGCGCAGGCCGAGGCTGAAGCTGAGATCGAGGCCGATGTGGCCGATTCCGCTGATGCGGCTGCGACCGATGCCGAGGTGGCTGCCGTCTCAACCGAGACAGCCGCTCGGCCCTTGGAAGCATCCCATGACGGTAACAAGAACAACCTGATTCCGGTGGACAAGCTGTTCAGCGCGCGCCCCAACACGCCAATCGCCGTCGCTCTGCCCGACAGGAACGACACTGGCGATAACACAGGCAACGTTGACAAGGCTGACAATGCGGCTGACGCGTCCGCCCAGGAACAGACGCAGTCCGCCGAACAATCGCAGATGGCGGAACAGCCCACATCGGAAACTGCCGAACAGCAGCCCGCCGAACAGCAGTCGAAGCCGATGCACGCTACGCAGCCGCAGACGGAACAGCCGGGAACAGTGACCGCGGAAGACGACGACGAGCGGTTCCGCCCGCAAAACAGCCAATCGCAGCCCGCGCCGGACGAAACCGCCGCATTCAAGCCGATCTTCGAACCGGGATCGGTATTCGACCGTGTGTCCAAAGGCGGCCTCGCCAAGCAGGAGCAGACCATCGAGGTCGACGGCCTGACCTCCGATGACGCCAAACGCACGGATGATTTCACAATGCAGTTCCAGATGGCGCGTCATCCGGAACTGTTGCCGTTCCTCGCCATGAACCCATCCCTATACGATGACCTGTACGCGTGGTTGGGCGCATTGGGCAACCAAGACATCGATGCGGCTTTGGCACACAATCCGGGATATGAGGAATACCGCAAGGCAGTAGGGAAGTGAGTCGGTATATGAGCGAAAACGAAGAGACGGCCACCGCGTTGGACCGTATCCGCGGATGGCGTGAGGAGTATCGCCTTGGTCTGGCACCATCCCCGCTTGAGGATGTGACGCAACTGAGCGCCCAGCTTGACCTGACGCATGCGCACCCATCGGGCATCGCGCAGCTGTTCGCCAAAGGACACGTCACCTTGGACTCGTTGTTCCGAGACAACGGCATGCTGCGCGCCGCGGGCAGGCGTGTGGAACGCGTGCTCGACGACCGTGACGCGAAAAGCCGTGTCAGCGGCGTCGGCGAACTCTCCTTGGTGGTCGGCGTGGCCATTTGGAAAGGCAACCAGATGCCGGTGCTCATGTATCCGGTCGAAGTGCGCAAGGAAGGCCGCAACATCGAGAACGGCACCGTCATCGCGTTCACCGGACGAGTGCGTCTGAACGCGGCCTTCGCCGCCGTGATGCGTGAAAACAACGTGACATTGGACGAGACCAAGCTCTTCGATGGTTCGAATTACGAAAGCGGCACCCCCGAAACGTCCGCGGTGTTCGCGGCCATCACAGCGCGCGCGTCCAGCGTTTTCCCCGATTTCGAAATCGAACGTCACATCATCCTCGGCTGCTTCATGGACCCGTCCTCGCAGATGCTGGTGGAAAGTCGCCAGATCATCAACCAGCTGTCCCAAGGCCCGACAGGCAACATCGTCCTGGACGCGCTCGCCGGGAACAAGGAAGCCGCGGACGCGCTGAAAGACGCGCAGATTCCCGAATACAGTCCGTTCGACGCCGATCCCCATGGCGAATACGGGATTGGCGACGTTGACAACACCGTCCGATACGCGGCGCAGCTGGCCGCATCCGGGCATTCGATTTTCGTGGACAGCGCGATCAGCGGCAACACGGCCGAACAGGCCGCGGCAATCGCCTCCCGTTGCGTGATGGGCGGACACAGCGTGCTGTATGTGCCGTGCGTCACCGACCAAAAGCGCCGTTTCATGCAGACGATCGCGGCCAACGAGATGAGCGGCCAATTGCTGGACATCGCCGATGACGGCGCCAATGCGGCAATCGACCGTCAGCTGATAGCCGCAGTCGGTTTCCAATCCGGCGTCGCGACTTCGCGTTTCGACCAGATTTCGGATGAGCTGGTGGGTGTGCGTTCCCGCCTGGCCCGCTATCTGGGCGACCTGCACGGCGTCAGCCAGGAATGGGGCGTGTCCGCATACCAGACCATCCAGAATCTCGCACAAATCGCCGTCCTGCCCACGCATCCGACCACGCATGTGCGTCTGGCCAAGCAGTCCGCCCATTCCATCGCGGACAAGATGGAGGAATGGGCTCAGAAGCTGTATCGCGCGGGAGAACTCGGCGAATACACCATCGGCGCGCAGGACACCGCTTGGTACAAAGCCTCCCTGTATTCCGAAGAGGAAGCGGTCAGCGCATACCAGCGTGTGGTCGAGCTGCTGCGCAAGGTGCTGCCCGCCACCCGCAAACAGGTGTCCAGCACCGTGCAGACCTGCGGCTTCCCGATTCCCACCACCGCGCAGGAGTGGGGACGCCAGGTCATGGTGCTCAAGAACCTGCGCCGCGTGCTCGACGTCTTCCAGCCGGAAATCTTCGAACGCGACATCGATTCCATGATCGAGGCCACCAAGCCCAAGGCCCAGCGCAAGGCCGAAGGCAGCTCCATGGGATTCTGGGAACGTCGCCGCCATATCAAGGAGGCCAAGTCGATGCTGCGCGTCGGCGCGCAGGTGGAGAACCTGCATGAGGCGCTGCTCGTGGTGGCCAAGCAGGCCGAACAGTGGCACATGTTCGTTCCTCACGGCGGATGGCCGGTGCTGCCCGCCAAACTCGACGACATCATCAACACGCAGGACCAGCTGACGAACGATATGACCGCGTTGAACGTGGCGCTCGCCACCACACCGCAGGGCGGCAATCTGGACACCGTCGACCTCAACCAGGTGGAAGAGCGTCTGAAGGCCCTGTATGACGACAAGCAGGCGTTGGATACGCTGCCGGAACGCGCCCGTCTGGAACGTGAGTTCCATTCGGCCGGTCTGGATGAGCTTGTGGCGGACCTGAGCAACCGCGGCGTGCCGAACGACGCCGTGGCCGGAGAACTGCAGCTGGCGTGGTGGACCACGGCTTTCGAAGACATCGTGAAGTCCTCCGCCATCATTTCCAACCAGGATGGCTCCGCCATGCAAAGCGCCGCCGACCGATTCACCCAGGTGGATGTCGAACACGTGCGTTCCATCGGACCGATGGTCGCCCAAGAGTCCGTACGCCGTCTGTGCGACATGCTTTTCTCCCGCACGCAGGAAGCCAATCTGCTGCATACCACGCTTGCCGGTTCCCGAAACGTGCCGTTGAACAGGCTGCGCAGGGAGCATCCGCAGATTTTGGCCGCGGCAAAGCCGATTCTGGTGGCAACGCCAGCCACGCTCGCTGCCATCACCGACCCGGCGCCGCTTGCCGATACCGTCATCATCGATACGGCCGCGCATATTCCGTCCATCGAGCTGCTCAGCATCATCGCCCGCGCGAAGCAGGTCGTGGTGATCGCGCACCGCAAGACCGTCACATCCGATGGCCTGCAGCGACTGATCGCACTGCTGCCAAGCGTGAAGATAACCGACAGGCCGGTTCGCCGTGCGCCGAAGCTCAACGCCTTCCTTGAATCGGAAGGATACGGCTCCGTGCCGTGCGATGTGGCGCGTGAAGGATACCAAGGCGAAGTCGCGTACCATTTCGTGCCGGACGCCAACGGTGTGCCGGTCATCAATTCCGGTCTGGTCGAATCAAGCCAGCAGGAGATCGACGAAGTGGTGAGCATCATCCGCAAGCGCGCGGCCGGTTTCACCATCGTTCCCGCATCGTATGTGCTTACCGTGGTGGCGCTCACGCACACGTTCCGCATCCGTCTGGGTGCCGAGCTCAAGTCGCTTGCCAACAAAGACAAGGCCATGGGCATGTTCCTGCGCCACGTGCGCATCGTGGACATCGTCGATGTGGCCGGCGCCCACGCCACCGACGCGATTCTTGCGATGTGCTACGCCAAGACCTCGCACGGCAGGCTGCTGCAGCAGTTCGGCGCGCTGGAATCCGACGGCGGTCGAGGCATGCTGCTGGACGCTTTGGCGGTACCGGACCGTCATCTCGACATCGTCTCGTCCTTCGCATCCGACGATATGGACGACGAGCGACTGCATCAGGATGGTCCGAAGGCGCTCAAAACCGTGCTGCGTTGGGCCGAACAGCTTGATGACAGCATGGTCCGCCCGGCGATCAAGGAGTCTGGAGAGAACGTGCTCTTCAACGATCTCGCCGAGAGGATCCGCGAACGCGGCTTGGACGTGGCCGTCGATTACGGTTTCGATGACGGACTCAAACTGCCGTTGGTGGTTGGTCTGAAAGGCGAGCCGTTCGCTTTGGCCGTGCTCACCGATGACGCGCAGTTCATGGGACTGCAATCCACCAGGGAACGCCATCGCGTGCTGCTGCAGGACATCGAATCGCTTGGCTGGTCGGTGATGACGGTATGGAGCGTCGGCGCGTTCGTGAACCCCGATAAGGAAGTCGACCGCATCGTGGCACGACTGGGAAGCCTGTACCGGGAGGAACGGTGAGCGCCGAGCATATCGAAAACGTCATGGAGCATGACGATTCGCAGACCCAGTCCGAGACGCACTCCACACCCAGTTATTCCGCCACGCGGCGGACCGCACGCAAGCATAAGCGCGTGGTCCGCCAAGGTACGGAACTGTTCGATGCCGATGGCGTCAAACTCGAACCTTCGGACGTGCTCACCAAGCGCCAACGCGAGGCGGATGACGACAAGCGCATCCTAAACGAGCTTCCGCCACATTGGGCGGTCTTCTCCGAACGTGGCCGCTGATACGTCCAGCCGGGGCCAGCTATCGATTAGGATTATCAGCCATTAATTGATGGTGGCGATGACCGCACTGTATTCCTGAACCCGCAACACGACGGCCGCCTCATTGGGCGGCATGGCGAACACCGCGATGGTATTGCCTTGCGCATCCTTAGCCGGTTTGCCGGTCAGCAGCGCTTCGGTGCAGATCGTGCGTAACTGCGCATCCACACCACCGTCCGGCATATCATTAGCCATGCCGGACGGCGTTTCCGTACCGTTCGGCATATCCGCGACATTCGGTGTGCCGGACTGCATCTCAGCATCTGTCATGGTGGCGCTGGAAAGTGTCACCTTGTCTCCGGGAATCAAACCGCCGGCCACACTTGCCAAACGCACTTCGATACTCGTATGGCCCTGCGGCACAACGGGGGACGCACGGGCCATGCCCGACATAAGCACATCGTGCGCGCCGATGCCCACCTGTGCGATCAAGCCGACGGCGTCGTCAAGCGTATGGAAGGCGTTGCTCAGCGAGCCATCGCTCGGCGCCTCACGTAACTCCACGTCTTCGCGTGTGATGGCCGTGCCTTTGGCGACATTCCGCACCGCGACCACAATAGGCTGCGTGGCGATGGCTGCGCGTACGCATTGCAGCGTGGCGAATACCGTCAGGCCAGCGCACAATGCGGCGAGGAACCGATGCAGGCGTGCGTTGCTTCGTCTGGCTTCCAACGATGCGGCAGTCGAACCATGACGGTCTCGTTGCAGACGCGTCGTGCGCGCGGTCCGTCCTTCCGAAGCCGTCGATGTGCGCAAACTCGAATGTGGCCGGCGGTCCATCAAGGAATGAAAAAAGGTCATCATGCATGCATGATGACCTGATTGTTATGACCACGGCAAGCGGAATCCGGGGTTGTGGTCGGAGAATGGGAGTTATCCACAATCTCCGGCGTGTCGCGTTGGATTCCGCGCCTGTGGGTCACTTGGATTTGTCGGTGCGGTAGAAGCCGGACCCCTTGAACTCGATCGGCACCGCGGAATAAACCTTGCGGACCTGCTCCTCGCCGCATTCCGGGCATACGGTGATCGGATCGTCGGTGAACGACTGCTGCTCGGTGAAGTCGTAGTTGCAGTTCTTGCAACGGTAATGGTAAGTAGGCACGATATCCTCGCTTTACGCACAATCCCAAATTTCTTAACGGGACATATCCTAGTACGTTCCCTGAGACGGCCCCGCAACCGTCCTATCCTCGGACATCGGCATAACCATCCGGCGTGAGCACGCCGTCGACGGGAATATCATGCGGCTCATGCGGCACGGTCTCGTCGGTCGGCTCCCAAGGCCAGCAAACGGCGACCACGCGCGCGGTGCTGCTACGATGCTCCAAAGCGCGGTCGTACCAACCGCCGCCGCGCCCCAATCGGAAACCATGTTCGTCCACAGCGAACGCTGGCACAATGATCAGCTCGGCCGAAGTGAGAACTTCCGGTCCTTCCGCTGCGTTTTCCGGCTCCTGCGGGCGATGTGTGTTGATGGAACCATCAGCATTGCGCTGGTCGCGCAGATCGTCAAGACCGTTCAGCTCACTCCAGCCGACTTCCATGCCAGCACCCAGACGCGGCACCAAAACACGGCAATCCGTGTCGAACATCGCTTCGAGCAACGGCATCATCGATATTTCACTGCCCATCGAGGCGAAGGCCGCGACGGTCGATCGCGGTCGAATCAACGACGCTTCCAATGCGTGTTCGGCAAGCAGCCGTCCCGCTTCGCGACGCTGGTCGGCGGACGTCCGCTTTCGTCGTTCGATCGCAGCCGCGCGCCAATGCCGTTTCAGCTCGCGTTGTTGCTCATACATGTCCATATCGTTCGTTGTACCACGGTTCGATTGCGTGGAAAACGGAACATGGGGTATGGGTGGGGCACAATGGAAGGGTGACGATTTTGCAATCCTTGAGCGACATGATGCGTCGTCCGGGGAATAATTCCTTTGAAATGCCGGAATTCATCCAATCGCATAGCATGCGCGTCCCGGTGAGTCTGCGCCCGTTGACGGGTGCCGACTATGACGAGTGGAACGAGGTTCGCTGGCGCAACGATGCCTGGCTCAAGCCGTGGGAATCCGGCGATCCGCTGCACGGCGCCCCCATCACCTACAAGGAATGGATGAAACAACTGCGGCGCAACGAACGGGCCGGTACCGGTGCCGTGTTCGCCATCGAACAGCATGGCCGTATCGTCGGGCAGATCTCGTTGGGCGCGATCTGCTACGGCGCGATGCGTTCCGGCGTCGTCGGCTATTGGGTGGACGAGCGTTGCGCCGGGCGTGGCTACGCGCCGATGGCGGTGGCGTTGTTGGCGGATTGGGCCATGTTCGACCCGACCGGACCTCGACTGCATCGCATGGAAATCGACATTTTGCCGGAAAACAAGCGGTCCCGTGCCGTCGCACGCAAGGTCGGAGCAACGTTGGAGGGGGTGCGGCGCGCGTATATGTACGTCAACGACCAATGGCGCGATCATGAAAGCTACGTATTGATGGCCGAGGACGCGCCAAACGGTTTCACCGCGCGTCTGATGACAGGGAATTCACCCTCCTGATTCGACACGCCGGGGAGGACTCGCCTCGAATGTCGGAATGTCACCTATTCTTATGACATATGGGTTATGAATCGTTAAGCACGGTGGTCGTGCTTGCGATCGTTGTCATCCTGATGCTCATTTGGTTGCCCAGACGGACGATTAAAGGCATGAAGAGGGTGATCGAACATCGCGAGGACCGCTTTTCACCGTCGTTGCATCTGGTGGATGCCGACAGCGGAACGCGATTTTCCGATGAGACCGTCGCGGCAGCGAAAGGGGTACTGATGCAGTCCACAGAGGCGCACAAAGGCGCAACATCCGAAGAACGGATCGCGGAAATTCGCGCCCTTCGTCACGCCGCGGTCCGCAGGAGGCGCGCCATCGCCGTCTCATTGCTGACAATCACGGTCGTTGTGCTGGTCTGTGCGTTCGCACTGCACTTCAGTCCGCTGTTCGCGCTCATTCCGGCCGCGTTGCTGGCCGCGGTGCTCGCGTTGGGTGTGCGTGCGTCCAAGCAGGCCGTGGCGTGGGAGCGGAAGGTCGCCAGATACCATGCCAAGGTGAAGAAGCGTGCCGCCGCCGAACGCAAACGTGCGCAGGCGGAGCAGGCGGAACGTGCCAGACTGCGCGCGCAGGAGCTGGCCGAGGCCCGCAAGGTCGCCGACGAGCAGTTGAAGACCGATGTCGTTCCCGAGGGGGAGATTCGCCAGGCGATCGCCCGCGGCAAGGCCGATCGGGACGCCGCGGTGAAACGGCGCAAGGAAGAGATGTCTTCCAAGGAAGAGACGCAGACTGCCGAGAAGGCCGTCGACCAGACAACCGAACGTGCGGATGCCGCGCCCGCTGACGTCAAGGAAGTGGGACTGTCCATCCACGATGAGCGAGACAATATGGCCGAAGAAGCCAAAACCGTTGCCGTCAAGTCCACGCAGGACTTGATTTCCTTCTCGTTGGGTGCGCCTCGCGACGGTGCCGACGTTGAGGTGGATGCTCCGGAAAGCATGGAGATCAAATCCACCAAACAAGTGGCCAAGGCCGTGCCCGTCGAAACGCCTTCCGACGAGGCTGAGCCGTTGATTCCGCCAAGCGACGCAATGGGCAGCATGGATGCCGATGAGGCCGCCGCCCGCGTGGATGAGGGCGTGCACCTCAGAGAGGTCGACGTTCCGGGATTCCACGATGCCGAAGTACGTGCCGATGTGGAGGCTCCGGATGTGACTTCGGACTCCCTAGGCACCGGCCTGGAGGCCATTCTGGCCCGTCGTAGCGCCTGACGAAACGCTTGAACCGTTTTTTACAAAGTCTGGAACCGCATGGTTTCAGGCTTTTTTGATAATTTCTCTCAGAGCGTTAGCACTCGAGTTGGCAGAGTGCTAATAATCGCGCTAGGATAAGTCACAGCGCGAAAGGACGACGCCGTAAGTGATCGTCAGCCTCTTGCTAGCGGGTCCCG
>OFME01001786.1_pt1 | contig 10749 bp, 9 predicted proteins | sample 1541381 | NCBI WGS metagenome assembly OFME01 (sample SAMN04209243, study PRJEB22552) | human gut metagenome | biome: gut; material: feces | host: Homo sapiens | place: USA: Oklahoma
GATGGAAAGAATTTCTATGCATGGAGTTGGGTTGCAGGATATGACAAAGCTCGTATGCAATTTGAACTTACAGAGTAAACGTCAAACCACGCGCCTTGGATAATTAGCATTTTTGTGAGACACTCTATAAGACACGAAAAAACTAATAGTTTTTTAGAGGAGGCAAACTATCATGGATAAATGTACTCACGATGTAAGGCGTGCTAACTGGTTAAATATCATAAATCAATGTCAGGAACGACCTGCAAACGTAACTGTCCATCAATGGCTGAAAGACAATGATATCAAGGAAAAATCTTATTATTACTGGCTGCGCAAGTTTCGTAAAGAATCATACGACCAGATGCAGCTGCCTGTAACAACCGAAAATCCTGCCGAAATTTCTTTTGTTGAAATAGCTGCCCCTGTTACATCAGAGAAAACTATTCAAACACGGGAATTTTCGTCAGCTTCTAACGCGACTGCAGTTGTCAGGAATGGTGATATCATTCTCGAAATATCAAACGATGTTTCAGATGCTGTGCTAAGCAGGCTCTTAAAGGAGGTAGTCCATGCTGGAGAACGTTGCTAAAATCAATCGGGTTGTGCTTGCGTGTGGTACAGTGGATCTGCGCAAAGGCATTGATGGTCTCTCGATGATCATTGGTGACAAATATAAGCAGAATCCTTTTGAGAAAGGAACCTTGTTCCTGTTCTGCGGTAGACGTTCCGACAGGATTAAAGGACTGCTTTGGATGGGCGATGGATTTCTTTTGCTGTATAAACGGATTGAATCCGGTTCACTATCCTGGCCAAGAACCACGGAAGACGCTGCGGATCTTACCGAAGAGCAATTCGATTACCTGATGCTCGGTTTAAATCCGCTCGATCCTAAAATCAAGGATGTAACACCACAAAATCCCTTCTGAGTTTGTGCAAAACAGAGATTTTTCAAAGACATTTATGACGTCAAAAAATCTATAGTTGAACCTGGTTTATATGCCTTTTTCACAACTGGTACAATGGTTAGCAGTTACTTGAAACAAATATCTTGAAATTTGAAAGCTCTATATTTCCCTGCGTTTATCAGCATCCTATAGCCTTATAGCGATAGGCATAATGACGGAGAGCTAACACACAAGAATTCGCTAATTAAAGCTGCTTCTGTTATAATGAAAACAGTTTAAGGGAGTGAAGCAATGGCACAGAAACATACATTGGAAGAACTGAATAATTGCAGCCGCGAAGAACTGATTACCATTGTTCTTATGATGCAGGGACAGCTCGATGCTTTAAATGATAACATCGAAAAACTCATTGAGCAGGTCCGCATTGCCAATAATTATAGATTTGGCAGGCATACAGAGAGCTTAAAATCAATCGAAGGCCAGCTTTCGTTTTTTGACGAAGCGGACGCCGCCTATGATGAATCTTCCAGGGAGCCTTCTGCTGAAGAGGTCATTACTGCCAAGCGTGCAAAGAAAAAAGGACAGCGGAATATCGACCTGAAAGATTTCCCGGAAGAAATACTTCCGCCATACAGTGTTTCTGAAGAACAGCTGGATGCTTTTTATGGAAAAGGCAATTGGCGCCGTATGCCGGATGAAACCTACAAGAGGCTTCGTCATGAGCCCGAAGCATGGACTGTCGAAATTCATACTGTCGAGGTGTATGTGGGAACTGATGGTGATCATCAGGATGAGTTCCTTCGTGGAAACAGACCCAAGGACTTGCTTCGCAACAGTATAGTGACGCCATCATTACTGGCATCAATACTTAATGTAAAATATGTGAATTCATCAGCATTACACCGGATTGAGCAGGAGTTTCAACGTAATGGCGTAAATATATCACGCCAGACAATGTCCAACTGGATTGTCAGATGCTCCCAGATGTACTTCACTCCGTTTGTTGAACGGATGAAGCAGGAGCTGCTGTCACTGCATGTCACACAGTCAGATGAAACACCGACTCAAGTAATAGCAGACAGCGACCACCCAAACAGCAAGTGCTATATGTGGGTGCACCGTTCCGGAGAGTTTTATACCCGACGCCCGATTGTGATATATGAGTACCAAAAAGGACGTGATCATCAAAAGCCTCTGGATTTTTACAAGGATTACAAAGGAATCCTTGTAACGGACAGCCTGCAGCAATATCATCTAGTTGATAAAAAGCTTCCAGATGTGACAAACGCAAACTGCTGGGCGCATGCAAGGCGTGATTTTGCGGATGCGGTTAAGGCTGCCGATAAAAAGGATCCGTCTTCTGTAAGGCAGTCTGTTGCCTATCAGGCATTGCAGAAGATAGCCGGGTTTTATAATGCTGACACTGAGTTAAAAGGGCTCTCATCAGAGGAACGGCTTCAAAAACGGCAGGAATTGATTCGGCCGCTGGTTGAGGAATTTTTTGCGTGGGTAAAACAACAGGTTAACGACTGTGCGGTACCTCCAAAATCCAAAACAGGCCAGGGGCTGAATTTCATAATCAATCAGGAAAAATATCTTAAGGTATTTCTTGAAGATGGAGATGTCCCTATCGATAATTCTGCCTCGGAGAGAGCCATACGCACCTTTTGCCTCGGCAAGAAAAACTGGATGTTCCACAATACAGCCAAAGGAGCATCTGCCAGTGCGATGGTATACAGTATTTCAGAAACAGCCAAGCTGAATAATCTGCGGCCGTATTATTATTTTAAATATATCCTCACAGAACTGCCAAAACTCTGTGAGGAAAAAGAAAATATAGATCCAGAAAAGCTGGACTATCTCATGCCATGGTCAGATAGTCTTCCGGACGAATGCAGGAAGCCACGTCGCCAATAATGGGCGGCGTTGATTTTAATGACTGGCGCATGGTTTGACGTTTACCTTACAGAGGGAAGAAATGGAATGAAATTTCGCTGTAAGTTAACAGGAGAAGATGGAAAGATAGTTTACACAAAAACTGTTAGTGCTTTACATATTAATTATGAAGAATGGGAAACACCTATATTATAGAGTGAGATTAATAAATAACAAAGTATACGATATCTGTTATTTGTTATCTATAATAGGTTGGTTAATAAAGTTTGTAAGTAATTAGAAACAAGTACTTATGGTGTTTAGCTCTATGCAAATTCAGTATAAACTTTAAATTGTATTTTGTATGTTAATCCGCTATACTAGAATTAAGTATAGCGGATTAATTTGGATATTGTTAACTAGGCTTGGACGTGTTGGATAAGTGCAGACAGGTTTAACAATACACACATAGTAAGCATCAGAAAATGTTAGTGGTTTACTACACTTTTTGTATGTTAGATGCTAGCATTTTACTTTTTTAATCAGAAAAAATTGTGCCCATATTACTGAGAAAATAGCTGTTAAAAATGAATTATTATAATTTATCAGTTGATTAAAAGATGGTGATGATGGAGATGGGAAATACGTTGGAAGAAATGGATAATAAAAAGATATTAATAGTAGGAAATGGATTTGACTTGGCACATAATCTTAAGACCAGATATAGTGATGTGTTAGAAGTGTTCAAAAAGCGGAAGTCATTTTATGGTTTGTATATAAATAGAAAGATTGATACAGGATTTGATGAGAAGATAGCTGATAATATCCCAAAAGCGTTAGAGTCATATGATTCAAAGAATCTTGAGAAGTTAGATAAAATTATTAGAAATAATTCGTGGGTTGAGTATTACTCGGGATGTGGAGCAGAACTTGATTTATGGATAGATTTTGAAAGAGAACTTGTTCCTGTTTTAGATATATTTGATTTTATATTAAGTGCAGATATTAATTTTGAAGATGGGTCTATTGAATTTGAAAGAAATAGCTTTTTCAAATTTAATTGTTATTTTTCTAGATATTTTACTATTTTGAACAATAAAATATTTGTTAAAAATTATTATATTGATTCAAGTTATGGATTAATGAAAAAGACGCTTTTAAGAGATTTGAAAAATGAATTTTTAGAATTTATTGAAGCTTTAGAAATATATTTTTATGAGTTTGTTGAGAAAGCTTCTGATGTACATCCTATCAGTCAGATTAGAGAAATTGAACCTGATTATATTATAAGTTTTAATTATACTCATACAGAGAAGTATTATGGAATCAATAATGTACATCATATTCATGGTGTTATTAGAGATGATCTTGATTGTGGCAGTAATAATATGGTTCTTGGTGTGAATGATTACGATAATAAGGATTTTATATATTTTGTTAAGTATTTTCAAAGAATACAAAAGCATTGTGGAGTTGATTATAAGTATATTATAAATGAACCGTGTATTTTTAAATCTAGTGACGAATTTGATAAAGAATACAATGATTATGAGTTGTACATATATGGTCATTCTTTGGATGAAACAGATAAGGATGTTTTGAAATTTGCTATTGGAGATTTTGATGATAAAAATCAGTTTCAAATGAAAGCACGGAAAGTTATTATCTATTATTATGATCAGCAAGATTTTGAGTTAAAAGTAATAAATCTTATAACTTTGTTTGGGCGGGATATTGTAGAAAAAAATATGGATGATAATAAAATAATATTTATTAAAATAGATAGTAATATAGATTAACTAAATATATAACCATATCGGAGTAATCTGTTTATGTATGTAATTGAAGGTGTATTTTTATGGAGTTATATCATAAAATTTATAAAATGAATCCAGATTTAACAGTTTATCTGGATAATCCGGACCAACTTGTAGAACATTGTGATGAGATGTTAAGTCATTTAACAGGGGCTCAAAGTATGGATGAGCTTCATGAGGAAAAGATAGCTGTTCTAAGAGATTTTTATTCGGTGTGTTCTTTTGATATTCAAGATGCTGATTTTCCTGAACTAATTGGGCATTTTGATAGTGAGAATGAAAAAACAGCGCTGATAAGCAAGAAGATATTATTACAAGATACAGTTCAATATTTAGGAAGTATTTATAAAAAATATCATATATTGATATATAATAAAAATGGCACTTTACCGACCATACAATTAGATAATTGTATAATAGATTATAATGAAATTTATATAAGGGCTATGGAAGATTATGTAGATTCAATTATTAACAAAAAACGTCATGCTATAACAGCAAGTTTTGCTTTACCGTCATTGATAGAGCGTGGAATAGGAATGAATCTACAAAATAGAATGTTATTTAAAAGTATATACAGATTACTGGATAAGCAAGAATTAAAAAGACCTCTTGATGATGAGGAGGATAAATATATCAAAATCTTTTTAAATAATAAAGATAATGTGTTGTTTAATGCAAAGGAAAGTTATGTGATGGGGAAAATGTATGCTCTTTTTGTAAGTGAGGAAGTATTAGAACCATCAATGGATAATGAAATGATATTGACGGGTGTGGGTCATAATAAGGGAAGAAGATTAGACAGGACACTTGGAGCTTTAATTAAATCTGATTTTGCAAAAAAAGAAATTTTGTCAGAATATATGAAAATTATTGATATTATATTTTGTAAACTTAATATTAGAAATTGTATAATGCATGGATTAGGAGAAACATTTGATTATTTAAATATTGGTATTGTAGCCATTATGTTTCAGTTGTTGTGGGATGTTGCTGCTTGTGAAATATTCATTGATTAATATATCAGGATGAGATTACAGATTTTACACTCACGGTATAAGCTTTATAAGCAGTAACTTTAAATTGTATTTTACCTAGCAATCCGCTATACTAGTATTAAGTATAGCGGATTATTTTTTGGAGGCTTTTATGGCAAGTACTTTGAAGTTACCTGTTGGAATTGAAAATTTTGAGGAAATTCGTAAACTGGGGTTCTATTATATTGACAAGACAAGGCTTATAGAACAGCTTTTACAGGGATGGGGAAAGGTGACTCTTTTTACACGTCCAAGGCGTTTTGGAAAGACACTCAATATGAGTATGCTTAGGAGCTTTTTTGAAATAGGAATGGACAAATCTTTGTTTGACGGCTTATATATTTCTGGCAACAAAGTACTTTGTGATGAGCATATGGGTAAGTATCCTGTCATATTTCTTTCATTCAAGGGTGTGGATGGTTTAGACTTTACTACGGCAAGACGTATGCTGTGTGCTATTTTAAAGGATGAGCTTGACAGACATTACTATTTGAAGACCAGTGATGTATTGACTGATGAGGATAGAATACTGTTTACAAAGATGCTTCATGGGCAGGATGACAATATTGAGGATAGTATACGAATGCTTTCAAAGCTGTTGTATAAGCACTATGGTCAGAAAGTAGTTATTCTCATAGATGAGTATGATGTGCCACTCGATAAAGCTTTTCAGAATGGCTACTACAAGGAGATGGTTTCTCTCATCAGGGGGCTTTTCGGGCAGGCGCTCAAGACCAATGAGTTTTTACAGTTTGCGGTGCTCACGGGCTGCCTTCGCGTGTCAAAGGAGAGCATTTTTACAGGGCTCAATAACTTTGAAATCAATTCTATTGTGGATATTGACCATGATGAGCAGTTTGGCTTTACTGATGATGAGGTCATGAAACTTCTTTCTGATTATGACAGGAGCGAGAGGTACCCGGACGTAAAGGAATGGTATGACGGTTATCATTTTGGTAATGCGGATATTTATTGTCCATGGGATGTGATAAATTTTGCCAAGAAGCTTGTTTCAGATCCGTCAGCCAGACCGAGTGCGTTCTGGATTAACAGCAGTGGCAATGATATGGTGAAGCGCTTTGTGGACAAGGCTGATCAGACCACGAGAGATGAGATTGAGAAGCTCGTGGCAGGTGGATTTGTGGAGAAGCAGCTTCGGCTTGATCTGACCTATGATGAGATTGACAATACGATTGACAATCTGTGGAGTGTGCTCTTTACTACAGGCTATCTCACCAAAATCGGAGAGGTCAAGGTGCCTGACAGTGAGAGCTATGCCTATAAGCTTGTGATTCCTAATAAAGAGGTGCGTGAGGTGTTTATTCTCCAAATTCAGGAGTGGTTCAAGGCTGTTGTTGCAAAAGATGATGATACTATGAAGCTTTTATCAAGGGCAATTCTGGATAAAGATGATAAACAGATTGCCAGGCAGCTAAATATCGTTATGAGCCGCATGATTAGCATACTCGATACCAAGGCGCCTGATGCTATGAAGGAGAATTTCTATCATGGCTTACTTCTTGGTCTGCTTCGTGGCAGCAATCCGGACTGGCTTATCAAGTCGAATCGTGAGTCGGGAGATGGTTTTAGCGATATTTTAATCATGCCGGAGGATCCTGATGCGGGCATCGTTATAGAGGTGAAGTATGCTAAGGAGATGAAGGAACTTGACGCAGCGTGCGAGGCTGCGATAACGCAGATTAAGGACAAGCGCTACGATGAGACTCTGCGTGATGAGGGCAGGTGTGATATTTTAGCCTATGGCATTGCTTTTTGCAGGAAACGGTGCAGGGTGGTTGGAGAGAAATTTTAAATTGGCTGTAATCGTTGCTGGTCACACTGTTAGGTGTGAACAGTAACTATTTGGGATGTTGCATCCGGTAATGAAAAATATATTGCTTTCGTAGTCAAAGTATGTTACGATACTCCATGGTTACAAATTATAGTGACAGTTATTATATCATTTAAACAAAAGAAAGGTAGGAGAATAGTTATGAGCGACAACTTCAATATGTATGATCAGGCGAATCAGCAGGGCAATCCAAATATACCGCCTATGCCACCGATGGAGGAAAAGAAGGGAATGTCAATTGCATCTATGGTACTTGGTATTATCGGTCTGGTATTCTGGTGTATTCCAATCCTTGGCGGACCTATTGGTATTGTAGGACTTATCCTCGGTATCGTAGGCAGGAAAAAGGGTGGAAGGGGCATGGCAACCGCTGGTATTGTTATGTCAATTATTACCATCGTACTTGCAGTTATCAATGCTATTGCTGGTGTTTATCTGCAAACATCAAATGTCTTGAACCAGTTATAATCACATAACAGGTGATATCTTTAATTGCATTTTATTTTTTAATCCGCTATGCCAGAGGTTGGTATAGCGGATTTTTAGATTCAATTATCATTGTATTAAAATAAAAAAGTACGTATTAGGAAAGGTCGAAAATAAAATGAAAAAACGAATAATTAATTATAGACTTAAGATTGACAATCTGCTTGCCAATCCTGATAAGATATCAAAAGAAGAGTGGAAGAAAATACTGCAGGAACACCTGACACAAATAGCCTTCTTCCAGCATGAGCGCCTTGTGCACCTCATAGTGACAGTAACCTTTGCTATACTCACCATGATGTCAATAATCGCATCCATCATGATAAGCAACCCAATGCTTCTTGTACTTACACTGTTATTCCTAGTGCTGTTGGTGCCATATATCATGCACTACTATACACTGGAAAATGAAGCGCAGAAGATGTATACCCAGTATGATGAGATTTTGAAGCATCTGTCCTAGCTAGCAAGCATATAAGCGAGTGCAACGAGCAACATATGCACATATAAAAGTGGAAAGTTACCAAAGACAGAACCCGGCGCAGCCGGGGCTTTTGTCCTTGCACGCATATACGAAGCTGCTTAGAGTCTGTAGAATTGCATACGAAAACCAACAACGCCCATGCATGGACGCATGGGCGAGGTGTTATGCGCCATGGACGGCGCATAAAAGCCGGTTGTGTCAAAAAGCCACAACCGGCATATGCAATTCGTACAGACACTTAGCAGCGTAGTTCATGCGGGAAAGGGCAGAAAGCCCCGGCTGTGCCGGGTTCGTCCCACTAGCAACAACAGTGTAATTTCATTACTTCTTAAGTTTCTTCTGTGCCGTAGAAAGCATCAGCTTAATACGGTTCAGCTGGTTCACCTCGGAAGCACCCGGATCATAATCGATAGCCACGATATTGGCATCCGGATGATCATGTCTGATTTTCTTTATAACTCCCTTACCCACAATATGGTTCGGTAAGCATGCAAATGGCTGTGCACAGATGATGTTTGTGACGCCCTCATTGATGAGCTCAAGCATCTCACCTGTCAAAAACCAGCCCTCACCGGTCTGATTACCGCAAGAAACGATAGGAGAAGCATACTCTGCGAGTTCCTGCACGTGAGCGGTTGGTTCAAAATGCTTGCTCTTAGCCAGCTCATCCCTTGCATCCTTTCTGAGCCACTCGAAGAAGGCGATAAGTCGGTTGTTCATAAACTTAGCTTTCTTAGAAGCACCGAGATAGTCAGCCTTGAAATTTGTGTTGTAGCAGCAGTAGAGTAAGAAATCAGTCAGATCAGGCACTACAGCCTCAGCTCCTTCAGCTTCGAGCAGGTCAACCACATAGTTGTTTGCTGCAGGCAGGAATTTGACGAGAATCTCACCGACCACGCCGACACGCGGCTTAACCTCATCTGTCATAGGCAGATTGTCGAAATCCCTTATGATTTCGCGGCACATCTTTTTGTATTTCTTGTGAGAGAGCATCTTTGTGTTGCCGACAAAGTCGATGACTCTCTTTTTCCACTTCTCATGGAGTGCATTGGCACTTCCCGGCTCTTTCTCATAAGGACGTACCCTGTAGAGACAGCGCATAAAGATATCGCCAAACTCAAGTGCATACAGTCCGTGCTGGATGAGGCTTGGAGTAAACTTAAAGCCCGGGTTTTTCTCGAGACCAACCATGTTGATTGAGATAACAGGCACATCAGGATATCCGGCCTTTTCGAGGGCTCTACGGATAAAACCGATGTAGTTTGTCGCACGGCATCCGCCACCTGTCTGTGAGATGAGGATGGCTGTGTGTGTCATATCATAGTTGCCTGATTTGACGGCTGCCATAATCTGTCCCACGACGATGAGTGAAGGGTAGCAGGCGTCGTTGTTTACGAACTTAAGTCCCACGTCCACACATTCCCTTGCAGGGATATCCGGTATGACCATATTGTAGCCGGCTGCCTTAAAGGCTGGCACGAGAAGGTCAAAGTGTATAGGTGACATCTGAGGGCAGATGATGGTGTAGTTGTCCTTTTTCATCTGCTCGGTGAATACAACACGCTCGTAGTTAGACGGTTTTAAGTCACGCTTTTCATGCTTGGTTTCCTTGACTCTTATGGCGGCAAGGAGCGAGCGGATACGGATTCTTGCTGCGCCCAGGTTGTTTACCTCATCGATCTTCAGGCAGGTGTATATCTTGCCTGAGCCTGTCAGTATATCGTTTACGCAGTCGGTTGTGACAGCATCGAGACCGCAGCCAAACGAGTTGAGCTGGATTAAGTCAAGGTCATCACGGGTCTTTACAAAGTTGGCTGCTGAGTACAGTCTGGTGTGGTACATCCACTGATCCATGACGATGAGAGGTCTCTCAAGCTCGCCCAGATGGGATACTGAGTCCTCTGTCAGCACACAGATGCCATAGCTTGTGATGAGCTCAGGGATACCGTGGTTGATTTCCGGGTCCACATGGTACGGACGGCCTGCGAGCACGATTCCGCGACGTCCGGTGTCCTCCATGTAGTCGAGCACTTCCTCGCCCTTTCGCTGTATCTCAAGCCTTGTCATTGCAAGCTCCTTCCAGCCTGCGGCTACCGCATCACGAATCTGTGACTCAGGCAGATTGAAATCACCCTTTGAGAAGGTGGCTACGAGCTGCTGTGAGATAGTTTCCTCACTCTCAAATGACATAAACGGATTTATGAATTTAACCTCGCCTGAGGTAATCTCGTCCACGTTGTTTTTGATATTCTCAGAGTATGATGTGACAATAGGGCAGTTGTAGTGATTGTTAGCATCAGGAAACTCCTTG
>OFME01001794.1_pt1 | contig 10707 bp, 5 predicted proteins | sample 1541381 | NCBI WGS metagenome assembly OFME01 (sample SAMN04209243, study PRJEB22552) | human gut metagenome | biome: gut; material: feces | host: Homo sapiens | place: USA: Oklahoma
AGTTCTGCTTGCGTTTCGTCTGAAATTATTATACAATTTCTATATACAATAAAACCTAAACGGTATTGCGCTAAATATGCACAAAATCAATGGTTTTTTGTAAAGTAAGGGTAAAATGAACGAAACACCTCGCAATATCCACAAAACAGGAGGTGGTTTTTGTGTACATTAACTCTGGATATCTGAACAATCCCCGTACAGATTTCAAAGACAACTCTACGCCATTGGTGGTGGGCAGCTGCGGCACCTATCGGCTGAAAACACGCCCCAAACTACCGACCTACAGGCAGAAAGGGCGCAGAGATTACCAAATCTTATATGTGGCAAACGGCAAGACACATTTCCGGTTTGACGGCAGGGAAGAAATCGTCAGCGCGGGTCATATGGTGCTGTACAAACCGGAAGAAATTCAAAAATATGTATATTATCTGGAGGATAACCCGGAAGTTTTCTGGATTCACTTTACTGGCAGAGATGTAAAGAACATATTGGCATACCACGGTATAACACTGGACGAGTATGTGTTCTACTGCGGCGTGCTGCCGGATTACAAAGCGCTGTCCCGCAAAATCATTCCAGGAGTTGCAGCTGTGCCGCTATGGGTACGAGGACTATATCGCATCGCTGTTCAATGATATTCTGCTGTTGGTGGACCGCCAGCAGCATGAACAGAAAAAAGCCACCGGCAACGTCCAAAAGCAAATTGAACGCGCGGCGGCTTACTTCAACCAGAACTATAACACAAAGATCAGCATAGACGATTACGCGGAAGCCCTGCATATCAGCACCAACTGGTTTATACACAATTTCAAACAGTACGCAGGTATGTCCCCAGCCCAGTACATCCTCTCCCTGCGCATGGTCAACGCCCAAAGCCTGCTGGAGCGGACGACCTACAACATCAAGGAAATTTCCGAAATCGTAGGGTATGAGAACCCGCTGTATTTCAGCAGGGTGTGTAAGAAGGAGATAGGGAAGTCACCGGCGCAGTATAGGAAAGAGAGAGTAGAGGCAGAAGAGGTCGAGAAATAGAACTAACGAAGGAGAATGAGATAAATGGGAAAAGAACAAGAATTTTTAACACAACTTAAATGGTATGCTTATTGGCAATTAAATCAAGGGTATGCTCTGCAAGTAAAACCACCAAAGTATGAGTTACTCATATTAGTTGAACTGCATAAAATTGAGCGCTTTTCATCTCAATATGAGCAAGAATTAAAATGCCTAAGCCGGTGTATACGCAGATATATATGGAAAGAGGAAAATGAAGATAATCTCTGGTGCTATCTGAAAATTATAAATATTGTTTTTGAAGAAAGCGAAAAGGCAGCGGCTATTGACGATTTTTGGGGGCTCGGAAGGATTATTACTTACACAAAATGTTTGTGTGCGTGTTGCGGAGAACTAAAAACAGATAAGAGAGAAGTCTTGAATAAGATAATCGATTCGATTCAAATTGCAAATGCAAAAGTTGCCCTTGAAGAACGATGGAAAAATATTCGTTCATCGCCTGATGGAGATAAAGCCTTTATAGATATTTTTCAAGATATTTTTGAAAATGCAATTACCAAATATGAGACCGACTTTATTTGTTCTCTTGATGAGACAGACATCTTGTACCGAATGGTAAAAGAAAAAATATGTGACGAAGGAAGATTTATACCGTGGCCCAATAAAGTTCAAAATAGATGGAATCCTCCAGGAAAAACGTATTTGTATCTTTCTTATGGAAAAGAAGATGTGGCATATAATGAAAGCCTTAAACTGGGACAATATGTGTGCCTTTTAGAGTGCAGGGTACAAGGGGAAGAAGATGTTTGTTTTTGTAGATTCGTGCCAACCCAAGGGGGCAGAATCTTAAATTTGGCCTACAATGATGTTGAACTTTATGAAATGCGGGATGAATTAGACGATTTAGTAAAAAAGAGAACAGGAAAGCTTGCCAATATGCTTCGAAAAGACGTTGATTTAATTAAACATAGACATGACGAAAAATATGTTTACGAAAAAATAAGAGATATAGTAGAAGCCAATCAGATTGATAAAGCGGTTATAGAAAAAAACAGCGCAAGGCAATTACTAAAATTGATTTGCAGTAGCATCTATACGAAAGTTGACGAAAACGACGCATTAGGAAAGGAAAAGGCGTATAAGTCGTTTCAAGATTTGGCGCAGTTCTTAGAAAATCAGAATATAACCGGTATTATCTATCCTTGTACACGAACAAATAAAATTCATGGGAAAAATATTGTCCTGTTCAACGCTAAGGATGCAGAACCTATTAAGGGAAGTATAATGCAATACCATGCTACAGGAAAAGAGTAAAACATTTTCCAAAAAAAGGCGAATGAAAATCTGAACAGAACAAAATTGTCATGTGAGCGTGAATATTCATCGTAATATAACCAGACAAATCAATCCCCAAGGTGGCATGAAGTCACCTTGGGGATTGTTATTTAGCGCCTATTTACCGGTTCAGAAAAATCCTCGTTGCGCAAGGGTCTGGAATCTCCCAGTTGACGTACAAATCATTCAACGGGCAGGCGTAGGGGTCACGGATATGCTCGTCAATCCAGCCTTTGTACAGCTCACAGAAGTTAGCTTTTGTGAAGACGGCACGGCACTCGGACTTGTCCACGGTGATGCCGAACAGATATTCTACATCATGCACCGGCACGATTACCGGCGCACCGGCCGTGTCAAAGGCACAGAGCAAATTCTTGCAGCTGCGGCTCACGGCACACTGGCAGTCGCCGCACTCGATGTAGATGGTGTTGCGCCAGTCGCGGCCTGTGGTGCGCAGGAACTTGCAGAGATGCGAATTGGTGGAAGTAAAACAGGAAACGGACAAAAAATCACTCCTATCTCAAATTGTGCGCAGTGTAACAACTCGGCACAGTTTTTATAAAATACTGCCGGTCTGCGGGAAAGTTTTCATAAGCGGCACGGGCGTATCGGTGCGCTCATCGTACATGGCAAGATACCCCTCGGAAGATTTCTGCCAGCCGCCGTTCTGCCAGATAAACACAACAAGGTTGTCATTCATTTGCATGACTTTGAACGTAATGCTCTCGGCAATGAGATAGCCATCCGGGGCCAGTTCCTCCACCATCGTATAGACGTGTTCACTGGTATCATCGGAAAGAAGCAGCAGATTCTTGTGTGGGTCTTTGGCGGCAGAACGCTCCGGCAGTACGCGGATGGCATGGTCGCCGTCCGTGGTCGTCCAGCGGTCAATGGTCGTGCCGTAGGCATCGCGGATCGTCAGGCGGGCATCTGCCAGCTTTGCATTGGTGGCAATGTCGCGTTTCGTGAGAATCAGCGAATGCGCCGGGGCATCGTACATTGTCACTTTCTGAATTTCCCCGGTCTCCTGCACGGTGAAGTGTATTTCTTCGCTGAGCAGATACCCGGCAGGGGCAGCAGTCTCGGTCAGCGTATAGTCACTGGGCTTCAGGCGCTCGATACGGTGGGGCTGGCCGTTGGTTTCCCACTCGGCAATGGTGTTGCCGCTGGCATCGGTAATTTTCAGCTTTGCACCGGGCAGCTCGCGGCCGTCTGTCATGTCAGCTTTGGAGATTTCGACTTTTGTAAAGTCATCTTTCATCTCCACGCGCTGAATATCCCCGGTAGGGCCTACCTCAAAGGTGATGCTCTCGGCGCGGACATAGCCATGCTCGGTGGGAGCCATCGTCTCGGTTAGAGTGTAAGTACCCATCGGGATGCGCTCCATATAGTGGGGTGTGCCGTCCGTGACCCATTCGGCAATCGTCTTGCCGTCTGCGTCCGTGATTTTCAGCTTTGCACCGCTGATTTCCTTGCCAGTAGCAATATCGGTCTTGGAAATCTGCACTTTCGTGTAGTCATCCTGCATGAAAACATGCTGGACCTTGCCGTCATCCTCGACCGTGAACTGAACGGCATTGGCAGGCACGTACCCAGAATTATCCGGCACAAGGGTTTCCTCCAGCGTATAAGTCTCGCCCGCAACCAGCACGGCCTCCATGTAGTGCGGCGTATCTTCGGATACCCATTCGTCCACAACATTGCCGTCTTTATCCAGCACGCGCAGCGTTGCACCGGGGATTTCCTCGTGGGTCGTAATGTCGGCCTTGCTGATTTTTACGCGGGTAGGGGCATCCAGCATTGTAATGGTTTGGCTGAACCCATCGGAATCTTTCAGCAAAATCCAACTTGCAGAGTAGGTGATTTCGGCATTGGCGGGCTTGTCGGCAATCTGCTTATCGGCAAAGAATGCAGGAGCCGCCGCGCCGGTCAAGTAGACCTTATCAAACGTCAAATCGGAGAAATCGCTCTCCCGCAGGCATTTGGCAATGGCGCGGTCATTGGCGGCATCAGTGAAATTCACCACCAGTGTGCCGTTCACACAGTACCAGTTGGCAATGACAACGCCGTCTGCATCAGGATTCTTGCCCGTCAGCTTATCCCAGAAAGCGCGCAGCTTGGCGGAAATCGTAGCCACAGTGTCATCGGAGAATGCGGTGGGGGAGATAATGCTGCCGGACTGGTATGCGGCATCTTCGGATTCATGCAGCACCCAGACCGCCGTTTCCTGTAAGTAGCCGTTGTCATCCGTGGCCTGTTCCAAGTGGAACTGAATCGAACGGGCGGTGGTATAGCCGTCTGCCGGGCGGGTTTCGGTCAGGGTATAGATTTTGGTGGTATCGCGGTTCCCGGCAAAGTCGTGGGAAAGATGCAGCCCGCGAATCACATGGACCGTGTCACCGCTCTCCCAAGTATCCACCATATTGCCGTTCCAATCGGTCACGGTCAAGGTTGCACCGGGAAGGGCAAAGGTGCCATCGGAATCAGCCGTGAAGGCACGCTTGTCGATCTCCACGGTGGTCTGCTTGTCGGAGTGCAGGCAGTCAACGATCTGCCACGCGATGAACTGGTTCTCGTAGGTGAACTCCACAGGAATCACGCTTTGCTCGATCAGGTAGCCGTCCGGCACACTGACCTCGAGCAGATAGTAGCGGCCACTGTTGGTCGTCCAGTCGTGGGTATCGCTGCTGCCATAGTGTTCGCCGCGCAGGGGAACATCTACGTCAAAGTAGGCAAGGCCGTTTTCATCGGTGGTGGCGGTACCCAGCAGCGTATCAGCGGTTGCCAGCAGCTCGCCGGAGATACTGTAAATGTCGTCTGCGGTGTACAGCTCATAGACGGCGCCCGCGACCATCTTGGCATCAGCCGGGATGTCGGCGCGGTTGCTGCCGCCGTTCAAAAGGGAGGCGCGGGTCTTACAGCCGTCTGCATAGGGCGCATCATCGGTCAAATCGCAGGTGTCGCGGTCTATCTTATACAGCCCGACACCGACTTTGCCCTCCTCAACGACCGGCAGCACACGGGCGTTCTCAAAGACAAGGACCTGCTTCTCAATCTGCTCGGCGCTGGCGTTGCCTACATTTATAATAGAGTAATCATACACAACATCGCCGTCCTGCGTGTGGTCGATGATTGTCTTAGCAAGCACTAAATCGTTGTATTGGTTATCCCAGTCCAGCACCACCGTGTAGGTATGGTCGGTGTGAACAAAGCCGTAGGGGGCCTGCACCTCGGAAATCGTATAGGTACCCAGCGGCAGCGTGATGGTGACTTCGCCCTTGGTGCCATCGTGGGTCACTTTCAGAAAATCGTAGGTTGCAGTGGTTCGCGTGGGGCTGAACCGGACTTCGTCCACCTGTCCATCTTCGGCAGTGGTAACGGTGGCGACAAGGTCGCCGTCTGCGTACCAGAGCGTACCTTGATTGTCCGGCGTGGGAATGTCGCCCTGCGCGTGGATCTCATAGGTGGCATTGGCAAGGTTATCCGTCTCGTACACGAACTGCCCGTTCTCATACCCGGTCAGCACGTTGCCGATTTTGCGGATCTTGATTTGCCCCAATGTCTCGTGGTTATAGTAGTTTTCGGTAATGACATAGTCATCCATGCCATCGGCGCTGCCGCCGCTGACCTGATACACACGATCTGAGGTCAGCTCAAATACAACATTGTACTGGCGGTCGTTGAAATACCCGCGTGGACCTTCGATCTCGACGATGCGGTACTTGCCCAGCGGCAGTTTTTCGGGGGTCTTCATTTCGCCGTTGGAATCGGTATAGAAAGTGCTGGTCTTTGCCCAGGCATTGCCGGATTTCGGGTCGTTCATCTCCACAAGTGTTTCACGACCGTCCTCGACAATGTAGTAAATGTTGAACGCAGTGTCGGCAATTTTGACAGGCTTGCCCGTCTCAATGTCGATTTTGACAAGCTGCAAGTAGCCCTCCAACTCTTCATCCAGAATGTTGTAGGTTATGTAGCTGCCGCTGGGCGTTGCGATGCTGCCGGCAGGCACAGTAAAGCTGCTCTGCGGGCTGGATGCATTGACAGTGATAAGGAACGGTTCAGCCTGAAAAACATCCTTCGGTACGGTGGTTTCCACGACGATGTACTGGCCGTAAGGAAGCCCCTGCACACGCAGGATGCCTTCCTCGTTCGTGAAGATCTCGGATAAGCGATATTCTTGCGCATTGTTGGTCGGCACCCAGCCAAGACTCTGCCCGTTGGCAAAATCGCCGTCTGCGGTCAAGGTGGCATTGTAGCGATTGACGGCGGTGGTATCGCTCTCGTACATCGTGGCGACAGCCTGTTCCTCGTCAGAAAAATCGAATTTCAGAGTGTCCTGATCGTAGTCGGATTTGCGGTAGGCATTCAGAATGCTGGCGGCATCGTAGCTGCCATCGGCATTTTGGGTAAACTGGTCAGCCTTGCTCAGCAGTGATACACGGTACACTTTGAACCCGGCACCGCCCAGCTTGATGGCAGGGGAGGGCTGCCCGGTGGTGGACACCAGTTTTTGCAGGCTGAACCCGGATTTCAGCACTTCGTCCTGCGTCTGGTCTTCGGTGCGGACAACGTAAGTGGATTCATCTGCATAAGTAAGGGACTGATAGTGGTTGACTTCATCACAGAGATAGCCTTTTGCAAAAGACAGGTAGTAGCCGTCATAGGTCTTGCTGCCGTCCAAGGCGCGGCTCTCGGCAACAGCAGAATACTGGTTGCAGTAGACGTAGTCGGTGTACTCTGTGCCGTTGCTGGCAAGAGAAGCATAGCGGCCGGTAGGCTCTAACTTTTTGTTGAGCAGGGGGTACTGGCCGGAGAGGTAATACTGCCCGTTGGAATTCACCGGAATCACGATGCCTGTGGCGCGCTCTACAAGGTAATAACGTCCTAAGTAGAGATTAGAAAAAGCCAACTTTCCGTCCTTGATGGCGGCAGAAGCGACGAGATTGTCTTTTTTCAGCACCGGGAGATAATCGGACTTCCAAGCGCCGTTGGTAAGCACGGTGGTGTGCCAAATGGGTGTGCCGCTGGCATCTGTGATTTTGGAGTAATCGATGATGCCGGAAACGCCGTCCGGGTGATGAATGTCCTCGGCAGCGTACAGGTCGTACACGGCACCTTCGAGCGTTGAGTCGCCATTACTGCCTGCGGCCAGATACCGGGCGGCATCCAAGTCTGCTTTGGAGAGAGTGATGCTGCCGAGAGTGCGGTCATTCTGCATGGTGACGGAATCAGCGCGCATGGTGTAGGACTTCTCATTGCCGGCGATGTCGGTAGGGTCAGTATTATAGGCTTTGTCGCCGTTGCGGTCACCGAACGTAATGCTAACAATGCCCTCGCCGGTGTCGATAAGGGTGCCGCCCTCATTGGCTGTACCAACGTCGGCGTTGTAATCGGCGTTGCCCAACTGGATGGTCTGACCGTCCAGTGCCTTGGTGATTTCAAAGGCGTAGGCGCGTTTGCCCAACACGGAACCAGCCGTGCCGGGATTGGCTACATCCGTCCAATCGCCGTAGTACCCGCTGGGAGCGCGGCGCTCGACAATGACAAAACGGCCCTCGTTGCGCTGGGTAAAGTAAACATTATCCGAGCCGTTTGCATAGCCGCTGTGGTTGATGACCTTGTAGGTGCCATCGCTCTGACGCTCAACCTTGTACTGGTTATACCCGCCAGTGGGGATATACCGTTGCAGAACAGTATCCCACTCGAAAATGGCGAACTCGGCATCCCCGTGAATTTGCTGTTTGGTCTCGCTGTCGATCTTATCAATCGACACCTTTGCAGACCATTCATCGTTCTGCATCTGGTAGTCGTTGCTGCTGTTGGCGGGAACAGTAATCAACTGGTGGCTACCCAAAGCGCCGGGCGTGGAATCAAAGCCGTGAGGGATGGTGATTTCATCGTAGCTAAACGTAATATTTGCAAGCTGTGCCCGCGCCGAGGCGATGGCGGCATCTACCATACCTTGTGCTTCGTTTTTTAGTTGGTTGATGGCTGCATTTTTGGCAGCCTCGGCAGCAGCATCCGCTTCAGCCTGGCTGGTGAACGGTCCTTCCTGCCCGCTGAGTGTGCTGGTGCTGGTCTTGGACACCTCATAATGTACTGTCCATGTAGCAGAACCATCGCCGCCGTCCAAATGGTAGTTATTATCCTGCGTGTGACCGCTGGTGGTGATAGCCTGCGATCCGGCAGGAGTCATCTTCCAACTGCCGCCGTCCACGCTGCCGCCGGTCCGGCTGGGCGTGACGGTAATGACCGCCCCGTCCACCTTTTCCAGCGTGTTCAGTTGAACCTTGTCGGTGTTGACAGTGAACGTCAGATCAAAGCTGCCGCTGGCGCTCTGTGCAGGAGCGGTCCATGAAGCAGAATAATACTGCGGCTCAGGAGAACTCGGCACGTCCGGAATTTCGGTGCCGCCAGCAATTTCCTCACCAACCAGCGCCACAATCTGCCATGCGTAGCCTGCGGGCGGATTGTAGATATAAGTGTAGTAGCCGTTTTCGCCGGATTGTACTGCCGTGCCGTTTGCTAATTCTTCAGCAGCGGCGACATAGGTCTGCGCAGCATAACTATCAGGATAGTTGGCGATGATCCACTGCTGGGTTTCATCGTAGATTTCACTGATGAGGTCGGTATGCACATTGTCTGCACTCATAACAACGGGTTTGCTGTCCAGCATATCGAGGTTCAACTGACCGAGACCGCCCCAAATGTTGATTTGGTTCGCGTAATGGTTGCCGGGGGTGTACTGGCCGGGCTCAAGGCGAGACACATGGTCAAAAGCGTAGGTCGGACAGCCATTGGGCTGACCGTTCAGACCGTGGCTGCAACAGTAGGCTTCTTGGCCGTTGAACCAAATAAGCCAAGTGCCACCCCTTTTAGCAATGCTGGTAATTTTGCCGGTGGCATAGGGCGGAGTAGGACCGGCTGCGAGTGTTGCAACACCGTTATCGGTATAAAGCTGCGTAGGGGCTGCTTCATCCGACAATTGTACATGAATAGATTTCTGTAAAGTGGTGCCGTCCGGGCTGGCGTAAACAAACTGTGCAGTGAAGTCAGAAAAAGCCTTCACATAAAAGCCTGTTGCAGCCGCAGATTGCTCGGCGTAAGTCTGATGCAGGATTTTGGACTGCTCGGTATCACTGGCAGGAATGAGGCCTGCATCAGTAGATGCGTAGCTGAGAACCTCCACTCCCTCTGGCAGTACAACTTCTGCTGTTGCGCCATTTGCCGGGTACTCGGTCTGAACCAGAAGAGGAATGATTGCATAATTTGCATCGGGATTTTTGCCGATAGTGATGGTTGTTTCATCCTCGTTCAATGCATCGGCATCTAGGTGGGCATCTGCGCCATCATACAGGTCAGAGACCCATGCCGAGATACTGATTTTCGTCTCACCGGTTGCCACAGGCAGACCCATACTGCCGAGGTAACTGCCGGTAGGAGCATCAGGCAAATCGTTGTACAGATTTTCGGTGATTTGCGAAATATCCGGTGTCGCGTTGTCAGTAACTTCGGGAACAGCCGCATCTGCTGTCTCCGGCGTGGCGATTTCATCTGCTGAGGCAATGGGAATCATCGTGCAGCACATGGCACCCGCCATGAGCGCCGCAGATAAGCGGCGTTTGAGTTTATGTTGCATTGCATATCTCCTTGTATGGTTTTTATACGTCAAAAGAGTGCGTGCGATTTAGGATTTTACATCTGCACCGCCTCCATCAATCAACTTGGCAACGACCAACAGGCGGCTGTTGGGGTCTGCTGTGCAGGTGGAGAGTGTCAGAATATGTTCATCGGTCGTCACGTCCACACCGTAGTCGAACGCACAGCCGGCAACAGCCTTGTCCAAAATCTGCTGAAATGCTGCATCGTCCGGGTCGGCCTGAATGCAGTCGGTGTCGGCGTTTGCATTGCAGACCCATACGCTGAAAATCTGATACGTCAGCTTTTCAGCCGCCAGTGAAACATAAATGTACGGGTTCACCTGCCAAAACTCGAACACACGGTATTTGTGCAGATCCTCAAACCCACCGATATACTCTTCGTTGGTAAAGGTGTGTCCGTAAAAAATTAGATTGCGAGAAATTTTTACGGCGCTGTCCATGCGGCAGGCATAGTCGGCATAGATGGAGCCGTGGTAGTTCTTGTTGCCTTTCTCATCACGGCGCAGATAATAGTCGTTGTCGCCATACTGCTGCACGGGCGCGTCAATATTGGTGCCGGGTATCGTGATCCATGCCACGGTGTCCGGATTTTCTTTCTGCGCGGCGGCGAGGCGTTCATCAGGCGGCTCGACGCGTCCGGTCTGCGCCCATGCAGGCAGTACCGAACCGCCATCGCTGGTACGCCCGAAAAGTAAGAACC
>OFME01001799.1_pt1 | contig 10692 bp, 5 predicted proteins | sample 1541381 | NCBI WGS metagenome assembly OFME01 (sample SAMN04209243, study PRJEB22552) | human gut metagenome | biome: gut; material: feces | host: Homo sapiens | place: USA: Oklahoma
GGGAAGATGTTATTTTAGGACTATGCGGTCTTTCCATGCTTGCGGATATAGTCCTGTACTGCCGCATAGGCGTCGGAAAACTTGAATTTTATCGTGATTTTACCGCCTTCGTGTACATAAATCATGTCGATGAGTTCGACAATGACTTCGCGCGTCAGCGTTTGCAGATTGCGGTATTTGACGAACTGCGACAGGAACGAGTTGGTTTCATCTACGCCGTTCTGCGCCTCGTCGATGCGCGTTTGCAGGGACGCAAGGCGCGTGTCCAACTTGGCCTGCTGCTGCTCAAACTGCTCTTTCAGCCGATGGTATTCCTCGCGGGAGATGTCTCCGGCTTTCCAGTCCGGATACAGGGACAGCTTCATCTGCTCGATGCGTTCGCGCTCGGCTGTAAGCTGTGCCCGTTCGGCTTGCAGATGGTCTGCGGAACGGCTGCGCGCGCCGCTGCGGTTGATCTCGGCAATCAGTTCATCCATCTCGACCGCCAGAGCGATCTGGCTGCGGAGCGTTTCGAGCACGGCCTGCTCCAGACGGTCGCTGCGGATGGTATGCTTCGTGCAGGCGCCGCTGTGCTGCTTCTTAAACGTCGAGCAGATATAGTAATAATAGTTGCGGTAAGGCTGTGAAATGGTCTTGCGGTTCATCGCCTTGCCGCAGTCCGCGCAGCGAAGAAAACCGGAGAACAGGTAGACCTGCTTGTGCGTTGGCGCGGTGCGTGTATCGCGCTCGAAAAGCGCCTGCGCTTTGTCGAACAGCTCGCCTGGGATGATGGCCTCATGCGTCTGCTCAACAGTGATCCAGTCTTCCTCAGGAACGGCCTCGCTGACATGCAGCTTGTAGCTTTTTGTGCGGTTTTTGCCCTGCACCATCGTGCCGGTGTACAGCGGATTGCGCAGGATGCGGCGAACCGAGCTGTCCGGCCACAGACCGTCTAGCTTATCCGATGCGGGGTGACAGTAGTTCATGCCCTGCTGCCGTTTGTAGGCGGACGGGTTCGGGATACCCATGGCGTTCAGTTTTTTTGCAATGCCGAGCACACTCGTGCCGCTGATAAACCAGTTGAAAATATCGCGCACGACCGCGGCGGCCGCCTCGTCGATCAGCAGACGGCTGTGGTCATTCGGGTCTTTGCGGTAGCCGTAGGACGCGAACGAGCCGATGAATTTGCCCTGGCGGCGCTTCAGGTCAAGCGAAGCGCGGACCTTGTTCGAGATGTCGCGGGCGTATTCGTCATTTAGAATGTTCTTGAACGGTACGACGAGATTGTTCACCGAGCGTGGGTCGAGGTAGCTGTCCACGTTGTCGCTGACCGAGATGAAGCGCACGTTCAGCAACGGAAAAATGTGCTCTAGATATTCGCCGACGCCGACATAGTTTCGGCCGAAACGCGACAGGTCCTTGACGATGACGCAGTTGACGAGGCCTGCGCGCAGGTCATTGAGCATGCGCTGAAAGTCCGGCCGGTCGAAATCCGTGCCGGTGTAGCCGTCATCGGTATACAGCCGGGGTGAGGTCATGTCGGTCTGCGTGTCTACGAACTCGGTCAGCAGCTCGCGCTGGCTGGCGATGCTGTTGCTTTCTTCGCGGTCGCCGTCCTCACGTGAGAGACGAATATAGAGTGCGGGTGCCCACAGGGTTGTGGATAATTTTGCGGACGGTTGTCCATATTTACTTTTTCGAGCCATTGGGGTGCCTCCTTCCAAAAAACAGGCGGCACGCTGATGACTGTGTTTGCACATTTATTGTACCACAGCGCGCAGCGTACCGCAAGTTTCGGGACGTAATATCCGGTTTTTGACACTATTGCAGCTGTCTGCACATGCCGGTCAGGCAGGCTTGCAGGCTGGGCGCGCTGTCGTCGAACAGCACCTCGACCTCCGTGTCGCCGACGCGGAAGCGGTGCGGGTCGCCGATGGCGGCGGCGAACAGGCGCAGCCGCTCGTTCACCGGCAGGGTCGGGTCAATGCGCGCCTCGCGGATGTCGGGGAGCGGGCAGTTCGGATTGTTTTTAGGCATGAGTATTCCTCCTTTAACTTGGCTAGATGTATGGATAAGGCGCTGTATAGTATTTCCAATTGTATAATATATATACGGGCGTCATGATTACACGGATTTTTGACGGCAGCGGCAGCATTTTTCGCATTTTTTCTGCGGTTTTTCACCGAAGTACTTCTCGATGACACGCCACAGGCATTTCTTGGAGTCGACCAGATCGTGCAGTGCGTGCAGCCGCTTGAGTCTGCGCGCTACCGCCTTGCGGCCGCCGGACCGCGACAGAATGCGCCTGTTGCGATCAAAGTCGGGCTTGGCGTAAAATAGCACGCATCGAGACTTCTTGCCGTCACGACCGGCGCGGCCAATCTCCTGAACATAACCATCCATCGAAAGCGGTAGACCGGCATGGATAACCAGACGCACATCTGGCTTGTCAATGCCGAGACCGAACGCGTTCGTTGCGACCATAATCGGCTTTTTGCCGCTCATAAAGGCCGCCTGCGCCGCTTTGCGCTTAGCATGCTTCATCTTGCCGTGGTACTTCCCGACCGGGTAGTCGCGCGCCTTCAGCCACTTGCACAGTCGCTTGACGAGTTTCACTGTCGGGCAGTAGATGATGACGGTGCCATCCTTGTCCCACTTGCTCAGCTCGCGCTCGACCGACTGGAAGAGCGTGTGCTCGATCGACTGTCCGCCCTTGCGCGTCTTGCCGCCGGCTTCGATGCGCTTGATGTACAGGCGCAGGTTGTCACGGCGCATGGGCGTGCGGAACAGTGAAGCGTTGTCGATGTTTAGCGACTTGCGGATGCGGTCAACGTCCTTGCGGGTGGCTGTGGCCGTCAGCGCAATGACCTGCGGATGACGGGGGAGCGAGTCAATGAAGCTGCCGATCTTGCCGTAGGCCTTGCGGAAGTCGTCCTTGGCCTGCGGCAGAGTGTGCGCTTCATCGACGGCAATACGAGTGAGATTGGCGGTACGCAAAGCATCAGCAACAGCCATGTTCTGGAGCTGCTCGGGCGCAAGGTAGAGCAGGCCGCCGTGCTCGGTCATGTCCTCCAGCACGTCGCGGTGCTCGGCTGCGGACAGGTCGCTGTTCAGTACAGCGGCACGGATGCCCTTGCTGCGGAGCGACTCCACCTGGTCGAGCTGGAGCGCCTTGAGCGGCGAGATGACGAGCGTCAGGCTGTCGGGCTCCATCACCGCCGGGAGCTGATAGAGCAGCGACTTGCCGCCGGACGTCGGCATCAGTATGATGACATCCTCGTTGTTCAGGATCGCCTCCATCGGGGCCTCTTGCTGGGGACGCAGGTTTGCGATCCCCAGCTTTTGCAGTGCCTCCGCCAGACACTCTTTACTAGAAATATGCATATAGATTTTCTCCTGTAAATATGTAAAAACTTAAAAACCAGCTAAACTTAGAACTTTTCGTCCACAATCCAAAATCCGTTGAACGGGACTGTGCCGAACTTGACAGCGTATGATTGCCGTACTAAAATAGCCAATGCAGATGCGCGTTTTTTGAACGTATCGAACAACAGTTCATCCATGTTGACTCGCTTGAGAAGTCGAAACAGCGAGGCGTTAGAAAAAATGATGAAGTGCTTGCCACTCTCGGGACCTCTCGTAGGCGTATGTCGAAAGGCAACAGCCTCTCGCTCCTCGTCGAGCAGCCGGGTGGCCTCATCGGCGGTCGCTGGCTTCGGGATGATTTCGTCCTCATATCGGCTTTGATCACCGAGCAGTTCGAGTGCCCTGCGCAGGGTTTCCTCGCGTTCCTCCTCGGCGCGAAGCTGAGAGGCCTGTGCGGTTTCGAGGCCGTCATAGGCAGCGGTGAAAGCCATGCCGTGCGAGGGGAGGTTGGCTTCCAGGAAAACCCGCACTACAGCATCTCGCCACACTTCGAAAGGATCGAGCTGATAGCGTGCGAGGCTGGTCATAGGACCGTACCAGCGGCGGTACACCTCGGCGGCGTTTGCCTTTGTGAGAGTATGGGCTGCGGCGATACGCAGAAGGTCGAGGTCGTAGTTGGTCAGTGAATTGATAGATGACGGAAGCTCGATATCGACCGTGTCACTGCGGTCAAATATGGTTCGGCTGCGGACAATCGGCACCGTCGACAGTCGCCGCGGCAGTACACCGCCGAAGCGCGTCTGCCGTTCGCATTCATCAAGTGCATCGAATAAAGGCTTGAGCGGCGCTCCGGTCGAGGTTCGTAGAAGTACCAAGCGGTCGCGGCAACCAGACCAGTCCGCGAGATCACCGCTGTCAAGCACGGTGATTTGGGGTGGAGCGGAATTGCAGGCTGCGCCTTCGGTCGTAAGGTTCAGTGCTGTGAATGCGCGAGTAATTGCTTGATCTGCTTGCAAATTCGGCTTTTTGGCCGTAAAATTGTACAGGAAGATCGGCACCTCTGCACACGGAGCGAAGCTGCGGAGCTGCACGTCTAGTGCGGCGGTGATTACAGGAAACAGCCAGTTAGCGTGCTGCTGAAGCAGTTGACCGAGTGCCTCGGGGTTCAACTCATTGCTGCGCCATTCTGTGCGGTTTGACTTTACTGCAGTCCTCGCCGGGTGAGGGCACTGAACGGTGTACTCGGCAGGTGCCGGAGTGATTGAGTTGGCGATGCGGAGGTACGAATCAAGCTCACCGGCGGTCAGCTCAATGTCGGGCAGCTTGAACGTGCCTTCGAGTTTAGGTACAGGGATCGCGTACGCGCAGCAACCGTCAGGGCGAACAAGCGCCAGAATGCGGTGACGGTGCGTAAACCCGGCCATCTGGGTGGCCTGTACGCCCGCCCAAAATGCGAAGCCCGGAACGGTACAGCCGTTCGAGATGATCGTGTTCTCGCCATCCCAGGTCAGATACTCATCGGCGTTGAGGATCTTGTGAAATCGGCGAGCAGAGCGATCATTCAGTTCGCCGGGACCGAGGGAAACGACTGCGTCGGTTTGGCCAGCGGCAAGGGATTTCGTGAGGGAAGGTGCGAAAATAGTTCTTGTAAGGTGGATTTTCATGACGTTTTCTCCTTTCAATGCTTTTATTATGACAGAGCAAGGAGAAAAAATATAACGGAGAAAAATGAGGAAAAATCAGAAAAGTTGAGGAGGGAGAGCGGATGTTCGAGCCAGCCCCGGATTTTAACGCCGATGATAAAGGCTGTGCTATCGCGGCAAAACAGTTTTACGAGCGGGTGCTTCATTATGCGTATCAATATAACGTTTTCAGTGAGCATCGTATCGGTGTGATTAATAATTGCTGCAGCTATTTGGAGAACCTGCATCGAGATAACAAACAGAAAATATGGCCGAAAGGCAGTCGGGAGCCCGTGGAGGAGTTCCAGAATGTGTTCCAGCTGCTGATCTACGCCATCTGCGATCACGGGTTTCTATTTGATGATATAGGATACTTCAGAGGCAGCGCTAATGTGGAAACACCGGAAAAAGAATGGTTTCGGTCGCCGTGGCAGGAGTCCGTCTACCAGTACCGCAAATTTGCATTGGCTATGCGGCGGCGCAATTATGCCCATCTGGAATTGAAGGCTCTGCGTACTCATTTAGATGAGCACGCCAATCAAGATCGAACCTACGGCAATAGTGATTGGATAGCGAAAGAGAAGGTATCTTCTGCGGATGAAAAAGATCTAATAAATAAGCTGTATCGATGTAAGATAGAGGCCAACGCTTCAGCAAAAAACTTCTGGATGAAATCTGATGAGGTTAAGAAACTGTCGCGGCTGCTAAAGGCCATACATAAAGATCGACTACTAAAGAAAATAGAGCTGTTTATTGTTTTCATGGTTCTGTCCGGAAAGGTGTCCTGTGATGACGTAACAGATACGGCTTCGGTCAAGGCGATGCTGAAGCCCAATAAGAAGCTGTTTGGTACGGATAAGGTAGCAGAGGATTGTGCGTTATTTGCGGCAATCATCAAGGTTTTTCACGGACAGGGCGCACAGGACGCAGGAAATAATTATTTGTTCGATCCCTATAGCTTGATAGGAAGCCTGAAATTTGCTTATGAGCTTGATCTGTCAGATGCGGATTTTGTCAGTCTGGCACATTTATGTGAAAAATGCTTTGTAGAGCCGAGTAAAAAAGAGGAACTGAGAAAATACGATCAGCCGCTGCATGATACGGCACTTGGAGAGGCTTTGAGAGCATTGTTTGTTGTATTCGAAGCGCAGAAATATGCCAATGGTGATGAAAAAAAGCCTCGCGGCTGGAACGAGGCTGTTCAAACGCTGAAAGCAGCGCAGATATTGGATACGGATGCGGGCGAAAATGCTTCGGAAATCATGCAAAGGCTTAGTGAACGCTATGCAGTCGAGCAATATAGCTTTGTGTGGGAAGTATTTTGGTTGATTACAGGCTATATGCCGCCCCCGTTGTTTGATTGGAAACCCAATTTCGGAGGAAAAAGTTTGCTGAAAGAACCGTTCGAGTTATATGCTGTGTGCGACGATAACTTGAATGATACACTCAACGGAGTATATGCTCACTTTATTAAGGAATGGGATAGCCCCAGAATTTCACCTGAGCTGCGGTTGGATATCGCGAAGGTGCGTCGGACTTTTGCTGATGTCAAAAAGACCGAGGACTTGCGTCATGAGTTATTGGGAAAAATCAATTTCTGGGCGCTGAACACGGAAAACGTGAAGTTAGAATGCAAAATTGCGGAATACTGTTTGCAGCAATACCGGAAGTTAAGTTCTGACAAGGAGTCAAAACTCAAGAATTTGCAGAAATACCCTCAAATTATGTCTTATGCGATGGCTGAGGAGGCTGTAAAGCAGTTGTGCGCGGATAGTTATGCGTGTGTATTCCGGATGCTGGCTTCTTTGAACCAGTATTTGTGGCCAGTTACATGAATTTTCGACTTTTCAGATACACTATGGTTGACGTATTGGAAGGTTTGGCGCTTCGCATGAACTGAAATAAGATACTTATAACGGGCATTCATTCATTTCTCAGAGGAAATTGAATGAATGCCCGTTTCTAGTTGCGAAAAGCGAATATTTGGAAGCGGTGATTATATGAAGGCGTACGGATTTTTTAGACATTTTTCACCTGTTCTGTTCAAAATCCCTTGACTTTTCCATAGTAAACGAGTATGCTTAAAAAGCATTTGTATTAAAATTCGAAGGAATGGTAAAATATCCATTTTTGAATGCTAAAGACAGGTGCAGAAATCCTATATTTACCACGAAAGAGGGAGTACACATGAAGAAGAGAGCGGCCAGCCTCGCGCTGGTGCTTTCCATGATCCTGTCGTTCACCTGTCAGGCGGGTGCTGTTGATGCAAACAGCGGCGATGACGGACAGCAGGTATCGACCTATGCGGCGCTCGAAGCTTCGGCACAGAGCGGCGGCTTGACCAAGATGAATGCGGTCAAGTACATTCTGCTGGATTGCGGCATGAAGGAAACGCAGTTCCCGAGCGGCGACAGCGACTACATCGCTATGGCGAAGAGCGTAGGCATCGCAGATGACAAGTTCGACGGTTCCGCAGCCTGCTCGCTGGAAGAGCTGCACACGATGGCAAACAGCACGGCAGCTGTTAACCTGCGCAATGCAGTAAAGAACGGCACTCCGCTGTTCGTAGACGGTGTGGCACAGCCGATTTTTCCGTACACGAGCGGCGTTCCGACCGAGGACGGCTACAGCAACGATAAGAGCGACATCATCCGCTACTCGGTTTACGTCGAGACCAACTACGACACCGACGGCGATGGCAAACTCGATCTCGTAAAGGCGCTGGTGCAGCTTCCTCGTGCTGCCGCTGAGGGCAAGTACAAGGCTGCGGCCATCTATGATGCACGTCCGTACATCACCGGCTGCACGGATAACGGCGAGGCTCGCGGCATCGATTATACCAATGGCGATCAGGGCTATAACTTGAACAATCTGTATGTGAAGCCTGCTGCACGCGAGGCTAAAGGCATGGCAAATACCATGGACACTGCTAAGAAAGCAACGGCAGAAGAGTGGTATTACCTTAGCCCGTATGAAAGCACACGGGGCGCCTTCTACGACTACGAGGACCTCGACTGGTACGACTACTTCCTCGTTCGCGGCTATGCAGCGATTGAGGTAGGCGGTCTGGGCACACTCGGCTCTGAGGGCCTGGAGACTTGCGGCGCTGACGTTGAGACCGACGCATTCAAGTGCGTTATCGAGTGGCTGACCGGTGACCGTGCTGCTTATACCGACAGAACCAGCAATATTGCAATTAAAGCTGACTGGTCGAACGGCAATGTTGCCATGACCGGCCGTTCCTACGGCGGTACGACTGACTTCGCAGTTGCTTCTACCGGCGTTAAGGGCCTTAAGACTATCGTTCCGGTTGCAGGCATTGCAAGCTGGTATGAATACACCAACTCGCAGGGTATTTCGACCTCCGACAATCCGGCATACTCGGATAACCTCGGTCTGTACTGTGCGGGCCGCTACATCGACGAGGACGACTGGAACTCGATCAAGGACACCTATCAGGCGTATCTGAACCGCATTTACAACGATCAGGTCGCATTGAACGGCGATTACGGCACGCACTGGGCTACCCGTGACTATACCGCAGGCAATACCGGCAAAAAGACGGACAACGGTCTGACCTATGACAATTTCAGCTGTCCGGCGCTGATCGTGCACGGCCTGAATGATACGAATGTCCGCACCAAGCAGTTCCAGCTGATGTATGATGCGTTCAAAAATGCAAACCAGAACGTCAAGCTGCTGCTGCATCAGGGCGCCCATATCACCCCGGACTACGATTCGCACAAGACCTCTCTGCTGATCGGCTCGGAGACCTACAACGGCATTCTGAACCGGTGGTTCAGCCATTATCTGTACGATCAGGACAACGGCGCAGAGGAGATGGCAGCCGTCACCGTGCAGAGCAATGTGGACGGCAGCTGGACGACGCTGAACGATTGGGACGGCAATACGGATACCCTGCGCCTGTCCTGCGGAGACGAGGGCGAAACCACGGTAACCAGCCAGTATCCCTCGGATGTGACCTCTCGCAACTGGACGAGCAAGTTCCTCTCCAATACCGAATCCTCCGAGGCGCGTGCGGTCTATACGATGGATGTAGACACCGATACGGTCATCATCGGCACGCCTGCGGTTCATGTCAAGGCTGCACCGATGCAGCATCTGGCGCAGCAGACGGCTGCGGTATCCGATGCAATCGACCGTGCAGCAGCGCCGCGCGGCATCGACCACGAGGAGATCATGAATCCCGCCAATCAGACCGCCGCAGACGAGGACGATGGGATCGCCGCGATGAGTCTGGACGGGGACAGCCGCAATGCGCTGATGATGAGCGCCATGCTGGTTGACCTCTCCGACACCGCTTTCCCGACCTACACCACCAGCGTCACCGAGGAACGGACCGGCGAAACCAACTGGGTCGGCAGCGGTGCACAGGATTACGATGTGATCCGCTTCAAGCAGGTAAATTCCAACTATAAAGTCGTAGCTCAGGGCTGGATGGACCTTGCAAACCCGAGTGCGGGCTTTGATTCCGCTTCGGCAGAAAACAAGGTCGATCTGGAGGACGGCACCTATTATGATTACACGCTGTATCTCCAGCCGACGCATTACACGGTAAAGGCAGGTCATAAGCTGGCTCTGGTGCTGTTCACCTATCAGCCGGGCATGGCATCCTATTCCGAAGCTTACGGCTATACGTTCCAGAATGCGGAAACCTATGCGGAAATTCCGGTCAACAGCTTGTACACGCTGCATTACGCTGCCGGTGCAAACGGTACGGTAACGGCAGATCAGGCGGACGGCGCACAGCTGGAAGCCAATTCGCTCGTCACCCTCACCGCGACCGCAGACAGCGGCTATGACTTCAGCGGCTGGACGGTAAACGGTGAGGCAGTCGAGGGCGGCGCTACGAAGACCTTCACCATCAACGGCAACACCACCATTACTGCAAACTTCACCGTGCATCATTCGAGCAGTGGCGGCGGTTCGTCCTCCGGCTCGAGCCCCACGGTTTCCGCTTCCAAGTCGGATAACGGTTCGGTTTCGATCGACAAGACCTCGGCTTCCAAGGGCAGCACGGTTACTGTTACCGTAAAGGCCAAGGACGGCTACAAGCTCGACAAGCTGACGATCACCGACGCAAAGGGCAATACCGTCGAAGTGACCGACAAGGGCAACGGCAAGTTCTCCTTCGTTATGCCGGAGGGCAAGGTAACGGTTACCCCGACCTTCGTTGCAGACAACGGCGGTCAGACCGAGAGCAAGTCTTACTCTGACGTCAAGACTGGCGACTGGTATGTTGACGCGGTCAAGTACGTTTCCGACAAGGGTCTGATGAGCGGCACGGGCAGCGACAAGTTCGCGCCGAGCGCAACCACGACCCGTGCCATGCTGATGACGGTTCTGGCTCGCTACGCAGGCGAGGACACTACCGGCGGCGCGACCTGGTACGAGAAGGGTATGGAGTGGGCAAAGGCTAAGGGCGTGTCCGACGGCACCAACCCGAACGCCAACATCACCCGTGAGCAGCTCGTTACCATGCTGTACCGCTACGCTGGTTCTCCGAAGGCAGACGGCAAGTTCGACAGCTTCTCTGACTCTGCAAGCGTAAGCAGCTACGCAGCAGATGCAATGCAGTGGGCAGTTGCCAACGGCATTGTCAACGGCTCCAACGGCAAGCTGAACCCGCAGAATAACGCAACCC
>OFME01001803.1_pt1 | contig 10662 bp, 3 predicted proteins | sample 1541381 | NCBI WGS metagenome assembly OFME01 (sample SAMN04209243, study PRJEB22552) | human gut metagenome | biome: gut; material: feces | host: Homo sapiens | place: USA: Oklahoma
ATTGTAATATTTAACAGAACCAACAAGGGAATCAGCCTTTCAAAAGAAGGAGAAGATTTCTTAGGATATGCAAGACAGGTGTTAGAACAGGCGGCAATTTTAGAGGACAAGTACAAGGGAAACAATGGTGGAAAGAAGCAGTTTTGTGTTTCAACACAACACTATTCTTTTGCAGTTAATGCTTTTGTTGATTTAATAAAAAAATACGGTCAGGACGAATATGATTTCAGCCTAAGAGAAACACAAACTTATGAAATTATAGAAGATGTGGCAAGAATGCGAAGCGATATAGGAATTCTGTTCTTAAATGATTTTAATGAAAAAGTAATTCAGAAAATTTTAAAAGCTCATGATTTGGAATTCCACCAGTTATTTGTGGCAAGCCCTCATGTATTTATTAGCAGAAAACATCCACTTGCAGGAAATACAGTGATTACTAATGAAGAATTGGAGCAATACCCATACCTTTCTTTTGAACAGGGAGAGCATAATTCATTTTATTTTTCAGAAGAAATTTTTTCGGCTTCTGAGCGTAAAAAGAACATAAGAGTTAGGGATAGGGCAACTTTGTTTAACCTGCTTATAGGTCTAAATGGTTACACTGTTTGTAGTGGTGTTATTGACAAAAAATTAAATGGTAAGGATATTATTGCTGTACCTTTGGCAGACGAAAGTGATATGAGAATAGGTTATATTACCCATAAGAAAGGCAGAATCAGCAGACTGGGATATACATATTTAGAAGTGTTAAAAAAGTATTTTGAGTAGTAATGTTTTTTAAAAACAATAAAAAATTCCAAGAAAAAACTGTTAAAATAATAAGGAAATCAGTAATAAATTCACTTAAGAAAACAGGTTGTTTATAGTTTAAAACTATGTACAACCTGTTTTTTTTTATATTTTTCAATAAACTATATATTAAGTATAATAACTCCTATCAAACAAGTATGAAATGGAGGAGAAAAGAAAACAGATTTAAGCCTTCGAAATATGGTAAAGGCAACAGAGCAGATAAAAAAAGTTTCTTAAAATATGATGAGAAAATTTAAGTTTTTTCAGATATAAAATAATAAGAAATTAAAAAAATATTATAAAGAGCAAGCATAGGAGGAAAAAATATGAGCAAGTTACAGACACCTTTTAGATATGATTTTGTAGGAAGCTTCTTAAGACCGGAGAAACTTAAGAAAGCAAGAAAGCAGTTCGACAATGGAAGTATAGGTTACGACGAACTTAAAAAAGTTGAGGATGAAAGCATAACAGAATTAATTACTAAAGTGAAAGAATTAGGATACCACGTTATAACAGACGGCGAATTTAGAAGAGCAACATGGCATCTTGATTTTATGTGGGGATTTGATGGAGTAGGTCATGCACCTACAAAGACAGGTTTACCTTTCCACGGTGAGGATGCAATGGTTGATGATACATACCTTGTTGGAAAAATCGGAATTACAAAGGAACATCCTTTCATAGAACATTTCAAATTCGTTAAGCAGTTTGAAGATGAAAATACAGTAGCAAAGCAGACAATTCCATCGCCTGCACAGTTTTTAGCACAGTTTACAATGCCATTTAACAGACCTCATACTTTGAAATATTATGGAACAGACAAAGAAGTTGCAGAAGATATTGTAAAGGCTTACGGAAAATTCATCGAAGACTTATACAATGCAGGTTGTAGAAATCTTCAGTTAGATGACTGCACATGGGGAATGATGGCTGACAAGTCAGGTCATTTGGCATACGGTACAACACAGGAGGGCTTAAAAGAAATTCAGAAAATCCATAGAGATATAAATAACAAGGTAATAAAAAATGCACCTGCTGATATGGTAATCAATACACATATATGTCGTGGAAACTTCCATTCTACATATGCTAACAGCGGAGCTTATGATTCTGTTGCAGATATTTTATTTGGTGAAGAAAATGTAAATGCTTACTATCTTGAATTTGATGATGAACGTTCAGGCGGTTTTGAACCACTTGCAAAAGTTTCAGGAGACAAGAAAGTAGTACTTGGCTTGATTACAACTAAATCACCTAAATTGGAAAATAAAGAAGAAGCAATTGCAAGAATACATGAAGCAGAGAAATACATTCCATTAGACAGATTATACTTAAGTCCTCAGTGTGGGTTCGCTTCTTGTGAAATCGGCAACAAATTAACAGCAGAAGAACAGTGGGCAAAACTTAAACTTGTTAAGGAAATAGCCAAAGAAGTTTGGGGATAGTTGTGGAATTATAAACTAGCTAGCTGATGATATGAAGAGTAAACTTAATAGGGGTCAGTTTGTGAAAAAAAGCCTCCTTCCAATGTATTATAATGTAACTATGAAAGATTCTAATAACAGTGGATAACTAGAATCAAAAGTAGAAACATTAAAATACAAGTAGAAGGAGGTTTTTTGTTATGAAAAATTGGCAGAAAAAAGTACTTGCTGTTGTGCTTGCAATAGCCCTAATTATAACCGGTTTTGCAACGTCAACATTTGTGGATAACAGCAGCAGTAAAGTAGGAAAAGAAACAACAGTTTCAAAGACAAAGGATAACAAGTCAGATGTGGCAAAGGTTGACACAGTATCCATTAAAGATACCAAGACTGAAAAGTCTAAAGAGCCTAATGTATCTGACAAGAAAAGTGATGTAAATAATAAGATAGGGGACCCTGATAATAAGATTGACTATCAGAAAATTATTCATGAAACTAAAGATGAAGACTACAGAAAGAGCGTAAAACTAGCTAAGGGAAGTTTTGTAGTCGTCAGAAAAGAAAATAAGAATACCACTCCTATTCAGGAAGAACAGTGGTACAAAGATGCCAAAGCCACAGGCAATGAAGTTATTATGGAAGATACTGTAAAGGATGATAATGCAAAAGAAGTTAAGCAGGTATCTTACAAAATAACAACAGAAGAAAAAGATATTTGGAGCATAGTAGATAATACAAACAATCAGAATGCAGTAGAAATAGCTGAACCTGTGTACAAATATTATACAAGTGAAGAATCAGTTCCATCTGCAGAATACAACAAAGGTATGGAAAAGCAGTGGTACTTAAAAGACCAGAAACTTGAGTCAGTATGGGGCAACGAAAAATACGGAAATACTGCCGGAGAAGGCGTGGTAGTTGCTGTAATTGATACAGGTGTAGATTACAACCATGAAGACCTTCAGGATAATATATGGACTAACAGCGCAGAGGTAAGCGGAACAACAGGTGCTGATGATGACAACAATGGATATGTAGATGATGTACACGGAATTAACCTAATAGATCCTAATGAAACACCTATGGATGACCATGGTCACGGAACACATGTGGCAGGTATTATTGCCATGGAAAATAACAATGTAGGCGGAGTGGGTATAGCCTACAAATCTAAGATAATGCCAATTAAGGCAGGGGGGTCAGACGGAACATTCTATTCTTCAGATATAGCAAAGGGAATAGAATATGCATATAAAAATGGTGCAGATGTAATTAATATGTCATTTGGTTCATCAGCTCATTCAGCCTTAATAGAAAACGCTCTACAGGATGCCTTCGGAAGCTGTGTGCTTGTAGCAGCAGCAGGTAATGAAAGCGCGCCAACAGCAGATTTCCCATTAGGTGGTGTAAATATTTATCCTGCAGCATATTCTTATGTAATAGGTGTAATGGCATATGATGAAAATAATAAATTTGCAAGTTTCTCTAACTGGGATTATATACCTAATGCCAATGCAGAGTACGAAGTTGTTGCACCGGGTGTAAATATATACAGTACACTGCCTAATGGACGTTACACAACATGGAATGGAACATCTATGGCGGCACCTATGGTATCGGCAGAGGCTGCCATACTTAGAAGTTCATTAAAGGATAAGAGCACATACTCATCAAGATATATAATGGGACAATTAGTGGGAGCTACAGAAGATAAAATCACATACTATAATGAAGGTATAAAAAAGACTTATAACTATAGTAAATTATCATTAACGGATTCCCTGACTAATAAGCCTAAGCCTAATCTTAATGTGTATGAAGTATATGCCTTCGATTCAGAGGATATATCAAAGGCCAACAATGGTGACGGAATAATTCAGCCGGGTGAAACAATAGACTTGGCAATAGGACTTCGTAACCAGTGGGGAGCAGCTAAGGATGTTACTATAACAGTTAATGCTACAACTAACGGAATGGATAACCAATATGTAGAATTCATATCTGATAATGAAGTAGCAATAGATGAAATAGGAAGCTTTGGAACCCAGAATAATGGTTTCATATACAATGACTCAAAAACAGTAATAGGAGTAGAACACCCTATAAGAGTAAAGATAAAAGAAAATGCACCTAATGATCTAAACATAAAAATTAATATAAATTATAGGGCAAAGAATGGATTAGATGAAAAAGACGGTACTGTTTATACCCAATTAGAAGATACAGCATATACCATACATATAGTAAAGGGAACAATATTATCAGGAAAGATAACAGAGAATACAACATTAACTTCAGATAATTACTATATAGTTAAGAATTCGCTTTTAATACCAAAAGGTGTAACAGTTAATGTAGAACCGGGAACTAAGATACAGTTCTGGGCATCAGACCAGTACTCTGTATATGGGGATAACTATATAGCTTATATATCTGTAGAGGGAAACATGTACTTTAATGGAACGGAAAGTCAGCCAATAGATCTGTTCCCGGGAAAAGACTATGAAGCATATAGAGTACAGGTAGAAAAATCAGGCAATGGAACAGTGGATATGAATTATGTAAATATAACTAATCCGTATATAGACATAAGCAGCGGTTCACATCTAAATTGTACGCAGGATTATGATGAGGTTTATTATCGTGAAATGAGAAATGGTGAAATATCAACAGAGAGTGATAGTTCCTTTGTTAAAGGAAATTATATTGAAAAATCTAAAATGTCTAATTTAAGAAATAAGTCGTATTTTAATGGCTTTAGAGATGTTGATGGAAGATATAATACTGTTCTATTTGACAATTGCAATGTGCGTTATAGTTCAGAAGGATACACAAATAGTACATTTTTGATTAATATGTCAAAATTTGATAACCACAATTCGATATCTGTTATGAAAATTTCAGGAGATTCATATTATATTCAAGAATGCACTGCCGTTAGCAAGATTAGAAAGTTAAATGGAAAAAAATATGTAGTATATGAGATAAATAATTCATATTTTGGTGGAGAAGACCATATATCATCAATGAATAGTTATTTTGCTACAAATAAAGCATTAGTAAAAAATGGTGGACATATTGGAACAGTTGGAAAAAGTGAAGAAAGCACAAAATTGTTAATGAGTCTGTACAAAGATGTAAGAGAAGAAAATAGTGGTGAGTTAAAACTTATAAATGGATTTTATTATGATAAGGATACAAAAGAAATAAAGTCATTAGGTGAGACAGAAATAAAAGGTTCAGGTCCTTCACAATATAATCCAATTGGCGGTTATATTGTTTCCACAACAGATTATTATGAAGGTAATATAGATTTTTCATACAGATCAAATAATTATCTTGCAGAATATCCGGAAGATGTAGATGATGAAACAATTTTGAATCCTAATATGGATCCAACATATGTAGGAATTACAGAAAATACAAAGTTTAAAAATAATGCTATATTAAACAGGCTTACATGTACTGATACTTCACAATGGATGAAGGTTATAGCAGGTACAGATAATAAGATGCTCTATATGGCAACAGATAATTACTGGGGAACTACAGATGAGAATCTTATTCAGAAACAGTTAGTTGATTTTGATACGAATACAAATTGTGGAGATATTATTACAAGCCCATATTTAGATAAGCCATCAGAGGAAACCTATCCATGTGTTTCAGATATTTACATTACAGATAAGAATGGTGATAAGGTAGATACTGTTGGTAATGGTACATATGATGTTCATGTTTTATTTAACAGAGATATGGATCAGGAGACAGATCCAATGGTTTCTTATGGACCGGATGATCCATATACAGATTATACTTTAAAGGGACAGTGGAATAGTGCAAGGGAATGGGTTGGTAAGATGCCTATTAAGGTTCTTATTAATCAGGGACATCAGTATTTCAGAGTTAAAGATGCTGTTGCAGCAGATGATCATTGGCTTACAACAGGAACTGACTGGGGAAGATTTGAATTCGATGTTACTGCCAGTGGAGCAGAAGCATTAACATTGCAGTCAGAAGGTAGAGTTGGAAGTATTTACCTTAACTGGACACAGGATGAATATGACACTATGGCAGGCTTTAATATTTATAGAAGCGAAACAGGAGAAGAAGGAAGCTTTAAGAAGATTAATTCATCTATTTTGTCATCAGAAGAGAAAGAATACGAAGACAAAAAAGTCGAGGCAGGAAAGAAGTATTATTATTACTTTACAGTAGTAGATACGGCAATGTCTGAGTCAAGACCTTCTAATATTACTTCTAATACAGCAGTAGATGATAAACCACCGGTAATTAAACATACAGCACTAAAATCTATAACTAACGGAGTTGGTGCAACTATTACAGCAACAGTTAAGGATAACATAGGTGTTGAAGGTGTTACATTGTTTTATCGAATGGAAGGAGAAGATAATTTTAAATCAGTTCCAATGAACAATACTACTGGTAATTATTATAATGCTCATATTAATGCAGAAGATATAACTGTTGGAAATCTTCAGTACTATATTGAAGCCACAGATGGAATTAATTATGCATACAACGGAAGTGCAACTGAACCAAATGTTATACCGGTAGAGTCTAAGGCGTTTGTGTCATCAGTTAAAGCTGATAACGGAGAAGTTGGCAAGAGCATGACAGGTATAGTCAAAGGTGTAAACTTTAATGAGTCAGACAGGGTTGTAATAGATGATAAAGAAGTTGATACAGAATATGTATCTGCCAAGGAACTTAAGTTTACTTTAAAACCTGAATATATGGGCAAGAAGAAGGTAGAGTTAACAGAAAATCAGGTAGTTGTGGCAAGTATTGATGATGCATTTGATGTAACGGATTCTAATGTGAAAGTTTATAATGAGGATACTATTATAACTAAAGAATTAGCAAAATCACAGAACTCATATTTAAAGACTAACTTTAATGGAAAAATTAATAGTTTAGAGGTGACTTTAAAAGACGGTGGCAAATATTTTTCTTCATCATTAAGTTATATAAGTGGAAATAGTTCAGGAAATACTTATAAATATAAATTTAATAATCAGAGTATAAATGGTGGAAAACTGGGATATTTTGAATATTATAACGAATCTACCGAAGTTCGACCTGAAGTAATCAGTGTTAAGATTAATGGTGTGGAAGTAGAAAACTTAGATTATGATTCTGAAAGAATATCATTTATTGAACAGAGTGAATACGTTCCTGTAAATGATATTAAAGTTAAAAAATCAAGTGCTACTTTAGATATAGGAGATTCATTTACACCTAATGTAACAGTTTCACCTGCTAATGCCACATATCATGATTATGCAGATTATAGCTATGATTCAAGTGTACTTAAACAGAATGATGATGGTTCATTTACGGCAATTCAGAGTGGAAGTACTACAGTTACGGTTAGTTGTGATGGAAAAACAACATATATTGATGTTCAGGTTAACGAACTTCCTGTTAAAGAGATTACTTCTGAACAAAACAAGTATTCAGGAACTGTAGGCAATATTGTTACTATCAAGTTACAGGCTAAGCCAATAGAGTCAATAGCAACTATTAACTGGTCTTATAACGATTCAGTTAAACTTGTTCAGTCAACAGACAATGGTAGAACTTGTGTATTTGAATTAACTAAAACTGGTTCTACTACAGTAACAGCATATTATAACAATGCTAAGTGTGAAATCCCAATTGAAATATTTAAGGATGAAGCATATGTGGAATTTGGACAGGATATTGTAACAATGTATCCTGATGAAACATATTTAGTTGATGCACAGATTAGAAATGATACAAGTAACGAGAAGAGAAGCCTTCAGTGGACTTCAAGTAATACAGCAGTTGCAGAAGTTAATTCAGACGGAACTATTACAGCAAAAGGCAATGGTTATGCAGTTATTTCAGCATCGCTTGAAAAGAGCAGTCAGAAGGCAAGCATTATTGTTCTTGTTAATTCAAGTGCAACAAGCTATGAATTAGGCGATGTAAATATGGACGGAAAAGTAACAGCAGTAGATGCTATGCTTGCTTTGAAACTGGCATTACTTGATAATCCTACAGATGCAATACTTGGCTCAGCAGATGTTAACGGTGACGGTAAGATTACAGCAGTAGATGCCATGAGAATTTTGCAGTATGCAACAGGAGAAATAACTCAGTTTAAGTAAGGAAGGTGTTTAAATGAAAATAAAGAATAAAATTTATCAATTCATTGTAAGCATCGTTCTTGTAGTTTCATTATTAGCAGGGGCAATAGTCCCTGCTAATACAATAGTAAAAGCAGACACAAATCCACGAATATGGACGTCTTATGAACAGAGTAATGGTGTTGTCAATGTACATTATTATGGTGAGGGCATAGTTGACCTTAGTAGTCTTCAAATGTCAATTAAATATAATAATGAGAAGTTACGTTATTCTGAATGCAAATTTGGAAATGAACTAGGCTCTACAGTAACTTCAGCCAAAGAAAATCAGGGAACAGTTAGTATAGCATTGGTTAATCTTAATGGCTTGTCAGTAGATAACAAGGAATTATTTACAATTACTTATACAGCCGATTTTGTTGGAAATGAGCAGTGCATATTTGAAAATAAAATAAATGAAGCATACGACAAGAATCTTTCAACCATTGATTTAAGCATCGATTCAGAATTAAGTATAAATGTGGATAATCCATTTAGCAGCAATTATCAGGTTAATTTTGAAGGAGTTTCCGATGCAAATGTTAATGATACAGTAAATTGTAAATTTGGTTTTAGCCGTAATGAAGGCGTAATGTCAGGCAGTTTTATTTTGTCTTATGATGAAGAAAAGGTAAGATTTCAAGGAGTTACGGCTAATCAGAATGTTGAAGGTTTGATGATTTCTTATAATAAAATTGAAAAAGGTAAGGTTAAAGTAGCTTATGCCTTTAGCAAATGTTATAACTTGACGATGAATTTTTTGAACATTCAGTTTGTACCATTAGAGAAGTCAACATCTAGTAACATTTCATTATCAGATGTAACAATAACAAACGAGCAGTTGCAGGAATGCACTTTTGATGGAAGTTATGAAGCAACAATATCAACGTCAGAGCAGCAGTCAGATAATTTGTTTACGGTAAATGGTCTTGATTCAATAGATTCACAGGAAACATTTGACGTTACAATTAATCTGGCAGGCAATTCAGGAATAGCTTCAATGACAGCTTATCTTGAATATGACAAAGATATATTTGAAATACAGGATGCGTCATTTTCTGATGGGATTTTGAAAAATTCATTTACTAATGTTTCAACTTCAACTAAAGGAAAAGTTAAATTTGCCTTTATGTCAACAGGAAACATAAAAGCTGACGGACAAGTTATAAAGCTAACCTTTAAAGCCACAAAAAATGAAAATGTAACAGGCAAATTCCAGCTTGTAGTAGATGAATTAACAGACTCCAACGCAACAAATCAGGAATGCAACATTTCAAACTTAACAACAAAGGTAAACAAAATCTGTATTCACAACTACATTGGACCGGACTTTCAGTGGTCAAGCGACTATAGTACTTGTAAAGCAGTGTATACGTGTGAATACAATAGCGAGCATGTGGTAGGGATAGACTGCGATGTGCAGACTAAAAGAACAGAACCTACTTGTGAAGAAGATGGAAGTATAGTGCATACAGCAACAGGCAAATACAACAACGAAGCAATAACAGATACGAAGACAGAAAAGCTTGAAGCCAAAGGTCACATAGCAGGCGAAACTAAGATTGAGAATACCACAGAGTCAACTTGCGAAGTTGGAGGAAGTTATGATGAGGTCGTTTATTGTACAGTATGCGGTAAAGAGTTAAGCAGAACTACAGTAAAGACAGAAGCCAAAGGTCATAAGTGGAATCCAGGAACAATCACCACAGAACCAACCTGTACGGAAGAAGGCGTTAAAACATTCGAATGTACAGTCTGTGGAAAGACAAAGACAGAAAAAGTAGAAGCCTTAGGACATGATTGGGATAATTATTTTACAGTTGATAAGGAAGCAACTTGTGAAGAAACAGGATTGAAATCAATTCATTGCAAGAGATGTGATTCAAAGAAGGATGAAACAGTTATTCCGGCAAAAGGTCACGTAGCAGGCGAGAAGAAAATCGAGAATGCCACAGAGTCAACGTGTGAAAATGGTGGAAGCTATGATGAAGTAATTTACTGTACAGTATGTGGAAAGGAATTAAGCAGAACTACAATAAAGACAGAAGCTAAAGGTCACAAGTGGGATTCTGGAAAAATAACAAAAGAACCAACCTGTACGGAAGAAGGCGTTAAAACATTCGAATGTACAGTTTGTGGAAAGACAAAGACAGAAAAAGTAGAAGCCTTAGGACACGATTGGAATGAAGATTTCACAGTGGATAAAGAAGCAACCTGTGAAGAAACAGGATTGAAATCAATTCATTGCAAGAGATGTGATTCAAAGAAGG
>OFME01001805.1_pt1 | contig 10656 bp, 7 predicted proteins | sample 1541381 | NCBI WGS metagenome assembly OFME01 (sample SAMN04209243, study PRJEB22552) | human gut metagenome | biome: gut; material: feces | host: Homo sapiens | place: USA: Oklahoma
TTTCGGCAGAGGTCATACCCCGGCTGAACAGGCAGGATGCAGATGCTATCCGCAAGCTGGTAGGGGAAGCCAACAACATCAACCAGCTGGCGCATAGGGCAAATGCCGGAGGTTTCGCATTGGTGGCGGTGGAATTGGTGAAACTCAAAGATAGGATTGTTGAAATCATAAACCATTTGTCGGATGATTGGAAAAATAAAAAAAGGAAGCGGTTTTAAGGGCTGTGTGAACTATGTGCTTGGTAAGGAGCAGGCGGTTTTGCTTCATGCGGACGGGGTTCTGACTGAAAGCCGGGGTGATATAATCCGCAGCTTCTGTATGCAGACCGGGATGAATCCCGATTTGAAGAAGCCTGTCGGACATATTGCGTTAAGTTATTCGACAGTGGATGCGCCCAAATTGACAGACGGGAAGATGGTACAGCTTGCGCAGGAGTATATGCGTGAAATGAAAATCACCGATACGCAGTATATCATCGTGCGTCATCAAGACCGGGAACATCCGCACGTGCATATCGTGTTCAACCGCATAGACAACAACGGCAAGACCATTTCGGACAGGAACGATATGTACCGTAACGAACAGGTATGCAAGAAGCTGAAAGCCAAACATGGGCTTTATTTCGCCAAGGGGAAAGAGCAGGTGAAACAGCACCGATTGAAAGAGCCGGACAAGTCGAAATACGAGATTTACACGGCTGTGAAAAATGAAATCGGCAAATCCCGCAACTGGCAGCAGTTGCAGCACAGGTTAGCGGAAAAGGGTATCACTATCCAGTTCAAACGAAAGGGACAGACCGATGAAATACAGGGCATATCCTTTTCCAAAGGAGAATACACGTTCAAAGGCTCGGAGATAGACCGCAGTTTCAGTTTTTCCAAACTGGATAGATATTTCGGAGATACAGGTTTGAATGTTGCCGAAAGTCAACGGCAAACAGCTTTCGCACCCATTCGGGAACAAATACCCACACGGAGTAACGCAGAAAGTCCGTTTATAAGCGGTTCGCTCGGTCTGTTTTTTGCATCACCGTCCCCGGTGGATGAAGAGCCGAACTTGAATTTGAGAAAGAAGAAGAAAAAGAAAAAACGACTTAAATTGTAAAGACATGGAAGACAACTTGATTTTAGAGGGGCTTCTCTCTATGGTAACAGAACTGAAAGAGAAGTTGGAAGCGCAGGTAACGCCAGCTAGCCGGGAGGAAACTCTCGAACGGTTTGGAGCGATTGAACAGGCATTGTCGAGGCTGCATAGTAATCCGGCTGTTCCTGTGGAGAAGTTGCAGACTATCCAAAGTCAACTTGACGATGTACGGAACAGGATGCAAGGTCAGCAGCAGCACATCGAGGACACCAAGAGAATATCATTGGAAATCTATCGTAATTTTAAAATAATGGTTGATACCTTGAATTCCTACAAGACGGATAAAGAGGAAGTTGCCCCCTTGCCGTTCTATCAACGGATTTACAACAAGGTTACTTCTTGGATTCGTCCGGGATTGTTTATTTTTTCGGCAGTGCTGGTTCTCTGTTCCGCTTCCATATGGTTAAATATCCGTTTGGCTACACGGATGCAGCAGTTACAGGACAATGATATGAAATACCGTTTTTTGCTGATGCAGGGTTGGGCAAACGGAGAAGTCCTTGATATACTGGAAACCAAATTCAACTGGCAGAGGGATAATGATTTCATTCAAATTCTGACCGATTCTGTGATAGATTTTGAATATCGCAGCAAGAAACAGGCGGAAGCATTGGAACGTGCAAGGCTGTTGAACGAGCAAGCCGAACAGCTAAAGAAAGAAGCCGATAAGTTGGGTAAACCATAAACGAAGTAAAGCTGGAGTGATGAAATGAAAACTTTCTTACTCCAGCTATTTCGTTTTTGATATGTAATTTTGTGCTTAGCTTACTAATCAACAATTTCAAAACGCACCAGCATGGAATAGTCCTTTTTAATGGTACGGAAATTGTCGAATGAGGCAACATTCGATGATAGGACATTGCTTTGCGCTATCGGAAAAGCATTACCGCTATCTTTTTCCACAATGCGTATGACATTGCCTAATCTTTTACCCAAGGCTTCAACCAAATAAGTAGCTTTTCGCTGTGCAGCTTTTAGTGCTTCTATCTTTCCTTTTTGGTGATATGCCAACATATCTTTATTTTCCAATTCACCGATGCGCATCGTATTAATGCCTTTCGTATCTATGTGCTTGATTATTTCATCTATCTGTTTGAAATCAGTCAGTGTAATATCAAATTGCTTGGATATTAAAAAATCCTGTCCTTGCTTTCGCCAATAATCGCCAATCTCTTGTGTACGGATTACATCTTGCGTAATACCTACTTCGGAAAGTTTCTTTCGCAATCCTTGTTCTATTTGTGACAATGGCACTTTGGTGTGATACTCTTCGGGCTTAGACTTTCCATCAAATTCTTCCTCGAAGTATTCACGAATTTCAATGATGTAGTGAATTTTGTTCGGCATGATTTCTATTTCCGATGTACCTGTCACTTCAATGTAGTGTTCATTAACTTCTTGCGCTTGCGCAGTTAGAACCATAAAGAAGACAATAGCGGATAAAAATAGTTTTGTTTTCATGATGGTTAGGTATTTATTTGTTTTTAATCAGTTAAACGCCTGTTTTTCTTATCTATATAAAACCAAGTTTTGCTTTCCCAATAATGTTTTTCTCCGTCTGATTCAGGAACTACCTTTCGTTCACCTTTTAAAGTTGCTTTGGCTTTTCCTCCTTTAAATGGGTAGGCAAACTTAAATTGAGGTTCAATTATTACATTACCCAATGAATCGGCAAAACCTACCAATCCATCCTCGTCCATTATACGGAAAAGCCCTTCTTGTATGTAGTCGGGACCATTATCATATTTGAATACATAGAAAAGTTCTTTGCCCGCATCATTGATGCAGATTATTCGAGCGTCCTTTGGCTTGTTCTCATAAACAAAACCTATTTTTTTGATAGTATCTGTTTGACAGTATCTGTACTTGCCGTATGGCACAATGGTATCGCCCCGTTCATTCAGATAACAGACCGGAACACCCACCTCCAAATAAGGCTCTGTGGTATGGGCAGTCAGTGTGGCGTCATATCGCATCAGAATTGGAGTGTCACAAGAACTGTAGCCGATTATCAAAACATCAGTATGAGGGTTGATAGGAGTTGTCGGTCTATCCAATTTAAATTGAAAAACAAGAGTGTCCTTTGGGGCTGGTAAAGTTATAGAAATACCCGTTACAGCATTGAATGCATTTAGTGCAGCTCTTTTGAATTTTCGGTTGTTACACGAAATAACTTGGGGGTTGGTAATATATCCGTTACCATCTAATTTATATGTAACATAGACCATCCCTTCTCGATTCTTTTTCTGTAATTTAGGTGGATACTTACATGATTTGCTTAGAGTTTTGATAAGCCAATTATAGTTATTAACTTCATTTTTTGTTGGACTATCATTCTTGAATAAAACAGGTACAGTCCAAACAGAGTTCCGATATTCACCTTTACCATGAAAATTGATGGTAGGAGTCCACCGTGGCATACCTTTTATGATTTGCAATACTTGGTTGTCCCATTCTTGTATGCCACAACCTCGTAAGGTCTCTACCTTTATTATTTCTCCGTAAGAATCAATGCGTATCGTATAAATCCCTTTGATTTCTTTTTTACCGTTTAATAGATTGGAATCGTATGTTAGGCGTTCATTAATGTAGTCGGTAATTGCATACGGATTTGCTTTTTCAAAATAAGACACAGCTTCCCATTCCACAAAACTTTGTTTCAATTCTTCTTCCCTAACGCTGTCCGCCTTTACCCTATCCCTATAATGTTGGGGCAGGAAAGGGACATATACCGTATAAAGACACTCCATTCGTTTGCCGTTTTTGTTCCTGCAAGGCAGGCAGTGTGGAAGTTCTTTGGTCAGTCTGATGACCTCTTTGTCAAAATCTTCATGGATGGTCGTCAAAATGGTATTCCAGCGTGGTAGCCCTAATGTGTCAAGAGCAAACATCACTACGGAATAACCTGCCACATTCTTTTTTAGCAACTCTTCTGGGTATTTCATTTGGGAAACATAGTATTTTGTCAAATCGTAATCCCATACCGCCCATCGGGGAGGTTCTATCGTGGATAAATCTTTAATTGGTTCTCCGGTTATTTTAGCAACACCTTTATTCCAAATATCCTCTTTACGCCAAATACTATCCAAGCGTTCTTCGTTCTGCCTTTGTCCTTGAACACTGTTATCTGTTGTACATCTGACAGGTGTAACTCCGATTGTCAAACTTTCCGGCAGATATTGGAGAACCAACGTACTATCTGTCAGTTCTTGAATAATGTAATTCTTTTGAAAAGATTTTATTGTATCTCCATGCAAAGAGTAAGAATCGCATATTTCAGTTTGTTTTTCATCATATAGAAAGGTCTGTTTCCATCCAGCGCTGCGGAATTCCATTTCCATAGCATAGTGTTTGTCTTTGGGAAGTTGCACTTTCCATATTTTATTCTCTAATAAAGCAGACATATCTGCCGAATTCTTGTCTTGGGCTAAAAGTGGGCTGACAAGATTGAGAGAAAATATAAATAATATGGATAGAAAATATTTCATTCAACCAATTATATAAACAACATCCAAATATAATGTAAATGAGTAATAGAATAGCGTATTAAATAATTTATTTCTTCCTGTATTTGAATAAATTAACTTTTAATACTCAAGTGAAAATCAGTACATTTACAAGTTTAGTTCATACCTTTGTTTATATATCCAAAACGGACTAAACCTATTTTTTGTCGGCAGATTATATGTTGCTGGCGAAAAGAAAAACAGTATTCTTCTTTTCGCCAGTATTACTTTTTATGATAGGTTAGTAATTTGAGGAAGCAATGAACTCCTTTATTTCTTCCTCGCTTGGAAGTTCTATCATGTACTTCTGTACGAAGATATTCGGGTCTAATCCGGCAGTGGCATACTTAACCAATGTATCTCCCTTTTCTGTGCAAAGCAGAATACCGATAGGCGGATTATCATCCGGCTGCATCACTTCCGCCTTGAAATAGTTCAGATACATATTCAGTTGCGAAGCATACTCATGGCGGAACTTGTCTATCTTCAATTCCACAATAACATGGCACTTCAAGATGCGGTGATAGAACACAAGGTCGGCAAAGAAATAGTCCTCATCAATCAAGATACGCTTTTGCCGAGCTTCAAAACAGAATCCATGCCCCATTTCCAGCAGGAAGTGTTGTAGGTTGTCAAGAATGGATTGCTCCAAGTCGTTTTCTGTTACTAAGGCTCGTTCATTCAATCCTAAGAACTCTAAAGTAACAGGGGTGTTGATAACATCTTTAGGTTGTAATAGGGTTGCTTGTTGCTGGGCTAAAGCGGAGAGGGCTTCTTTGTTCTTGGATAGTCCGCTACGTTCATAGTATAAAGACGCTATTTGCCGTTCCAGTTCTCTTGCAGACCAACAGCCACGTATTGCTTCCATTTCATAGAAAGCACGCTTTGTCGGATTTTCGATTTTGGAGATGAACTTTAAGTGAGAATAAGGTAATTTATTGAACAACCTTTCAGCAGGAATACTCCACTTATTATATTGTATTTCTGATGTTTGTAATTCGGCACACACTGAGTGCCGAATTGGTTCCGTGAATTCGGCGGACAGTGTGTGCCGAATTTCATTTCCTGCCATGATGTAGTGTAATACTTGTTCTTTCAGATGTGGATAAACAAGGTATAACCGTCTAAATTCACGGAATCTACGTTCATTCAGACCTTTTGTTTTCAGCCGTTGTTCCAGCTTTTTCAACAATTGTTCACCGTAGGCGGCACGGTCTTCTCCGTTCTGTTCGAACTCCACGATATAGCAACCCATAAGCCAGTTACGGGAAGTAAGGGCAAGGTTTACAGCATGTGCGGCTTGTGCCTGCAACGTGTTCTGTATCGTGCTGATATGTTTTACTAATGCTTCAAAGTTCATAGTCGCAAAGATAATCTTTTGTGGTTAAAACTTTAGTTCAGGCAAGCTGTTTATTGCTTCCTCTTTCAATTTATCCACCACACGGGTGTATTTCTCTGTATGCTTCAATCCGCTGTGTCCTAAAAGATTGGCTAAGATCTTGATATTTGCCCCATTGTTCAGAATGTTCACGGCAAAAGAATGCCGGAAGCAATGCCAGCTTATATGCTTGTCTATTCCGGCTCTTTTTACCCAACGCTTAACCGATTTGCAGCAGCTTTCGTATGTAGGCAAATCGAATATCAAACAGTTCTTATCTGCCGGAGCTTCGCCAATAATGGATAATAGACCATCATTCAAGGGAATAACTACACCGCTACTGGCAGAATGTCCCTTTGTTTTACTTTGTTCAAACTTCAATAACCGATTTGCGTAATCCACATTCCTATAGGTAAGGTCTTTTACATCACAGAAGCGCAGACCGCAATACAGACAAAAGATAAACGCTCGTCTGATTGTGGGGTTTTCGTTGTCATAATGACAAGCTATCAGCTTTTGTATTTCTTCGGGAGAAAGCACATCTTTTCGAAGCATTTGGCTATCCACTTTACAGGTAACACTTTTACATGGGTCTTTCAACATTACATCATGGTCAATCGCATATCGAATAACTTTCTTGAAACGCTGGTAAATGCTTTTAGCACCTTCACCCACACTTCGGGATTGCAAATAGGCTACAAACTTCTCCATCATTTCTTTGGTGATAAGTTCCGGTTTGATACTAAACTCATTCATGGGGTATTGCTCTTTTAAGAAGTCCTTAAAACGGCTAAGCGCAATTTGCACCATGCGAATATCTTTCTTGGTATAGCTATTGATATAGGCTTGAAAGTAGTCCAAGAAATTAACAGCCCTGTCTTTCTTTAAGCGGTAACCCAACATGCTTTCTTTAAACTCCTGTTCACGCTCTGCACGTATGCGCATGGCGAGTTCCAAAGTTTCCTTGTTCTGTTGCCGTTCCGCAGGAGTACGGGGTTTGTCTATCAGATACAGGCTAAGGTTTTCTTTTCGCCTGTTATGCTTTACTGCAAACTTGGGCTTGCCTTGCATTTTCCCACTATCGTAATACACCTGATTACCGTTTTCATCCAATACGGGCTTTTCCTCTCTACCTAAATAATACTCCAACTAAAGGCTGATTCTGCCATCCGAAAGTTTATTTTGCTCCAATTTCGGATTTTCTTTCGTTTTCCTATGATTTCTATGGTTTGTACCTGGTCTGGGCATGAAAGGATGTAGACAAATCTATTATAAATCAAAATTTTACAAGGGTTTTGTCTTTTTCTACTGAAACATAGCTGAAACATTTTTGTTTTGGGTTTCAATCCCAGTAGATGGGACCAACGTAAAAAGAGGCGGATGAAAAAAATGAGGGAAAGGAACCGGGAGAGGGGTATCCGCAATATTGGAAGGCATTCTTGATAATCTTCTCATTACAACAAAAGTGAAGAATGTAAATAATGAGATGCGCTATACTTTTGGGAATAAAAAGGCAGAGGAACTCTTTGAATATTCGGCCAAAGAGGCTATAGACTAGACGGATTTTGAAACAATGCCAGAGGCTGTAGCTTTAATTAGGAAAGAGGATGAAGAGTAGCTGGTCAAGGCGGGGATTCCGCAAGAGGGTATACGACGTTTTTTTACCAAGAAGAGCAAGGAGTGGTTTTCCTTCCAGAACAATAATTTTGATGGTCGCAAGTGGATTGTTTATACTGCTTAGGACATTACTGATTTGAAAATCATGGAGTGCAAGCTGCGTCTGGCCGAAGAGGAGGCTGAGGAATCCAACCAGATAAAATCGACTTTCCTAGCCAATATAAGTCATGAGATCCGTACTCCGTTTAATGCAATAGTCGGTTTTTTGAGTATTCTGGCCACGGAAGTGTCCGAGGAAGAACGGGTGGAGTATCTCAATATTATAGAACGGAATAATGAACTGCTGTTGCAGCTCATCAATGACATTCTGGATTTGTCGAAGATAGAAGCCAGCACATTGGAATATGTCTATGCCAATGTGGATATCAATAAAATGGTGTTCGAGATAGAGCAGGCTACAAGTATTAGGCTGACCAATAAAGACGTGCGTATGGCCACGGTTACGCTATTGCCCGGTTTGCTGCTGTATACCAACCTGCGCAGAATTATGTAGGTATTTAATGACTTCATCAGCAATGCGTTGAAGTTTACTGCTGCCGGTAGCATTACTGTTGCTTACGGGATGCCCGAAAATGGGTATATCCTTTTTTATGTTACCGATACCGGGACGGGGATATCATCTTATAATGCGCAGGGGATTTTTAATCGCTTTGTAAACTGGCTTCCTTTAAGCAGGGTATCGGACTGGGAGTGGCCATTTCGCAAAACATTGCGAGGGAACTGAAAGAGGAGATAGGGGGACGCAGTTAGGCACGGGCTCCACTTTCTGGTTCACGTTGCCTTTTTATAAGATGGACGCACACCGTTCTATCTTTCCTTGATGCGGTAAGCTCAATCCAATGAAGGGACATCGATTGTCTGGCTTTCCTCGTTCCAGTTGTCAATGGTGAATTCTCCGGATGATTCTTCGGAAAAGATGTCTCCCAGAGTAAGGGTCAGAGTCAGTTTGGAGTTTGCTTTCAAAGGTTCGTTCAATGTTTGTTTGAAACTTTTTACGTTTCCGTTTTTCAGTATGATGCTCATCTGGAATTCTGATTTCCCGAAAGAAGGGAAAAGCATGACGGTGGCATTGCTCATTTGCGTACCGTCGATGGAACGGACTAGAGGGAAGGCTACTGTGCGCGGGCTTCCCTGAGGAACGGCGGTGTAGAAATTTAGTTCTCCGGCAATATTAGTGATACGCACCACCATGCTGTCGATGCTCGAACTGAGGATGCCGTTATTCTTGTCCTTGATGATTACCTTCAGTCCGGTCACTACCCGTTTAAGGGATGCTTTCAGGTTTTCACTTCCGATGTTGGCAGGTTGGACGGTATGTACCAAGTCGAATACCGGATAATAGGTTGTGTCCGCTTCCATTTTGAATAAGGAAAAGTGTTGCTGGGACATGTCTTCGCCTAAGATGTAGGCCGGGTCCCTCATAAGAGGATGTGCATAAATCGGCTCCTCGTATTTAGGGGTTCCCCAGTAAATCATGTTATAGGGACCTGCGGGTAAGGATAATTCCCGATTGACGCCATCGTTATAGAAAGTTCCGTCTTTAACTTGGTAGTAACCGTAAAAAGGTGTCAGCTTTCGGTTTACATAGTTCCCATAATAAATAGAGGTGCCCGCCTTACAGGGCATGATGGTCAGTATGCCGGTCAGCGGGCTTTGTCCGCTTTCTGTGGACACGTCCATCAAGAGTCGTGGTGATACCAACTCACTGCTTTTTTCTATCTGGGGCGGATTGTCATTGGTGCAGCTTGCCACGATTGCGGCAAGTACTGCAAATACTACTAATTTTTTCATTATCTGTTAAGTTTTAGGTTGTACTTTCCTGAGAACGTTTTTAGAAAGAAATGGTTCTTTGTATTCCGGAGAAAGTATATTGGGGATGGAAAAGTGAGATGAAATCAATTCCAGCATTGAGGGGGATGGGAAGAATCTCCCCCCTCTTTAAAAGGTTTAGAGAAGGGATGGAAAACAAATTATACCTTTTTTAGTAACATTTTAGAAGCCTTGATTAACGAAATCATATACTTTTCGTAACAATTTCTCGACACTCTTTCCTTGTTCCTCCATACTTTTGTATCCAGGTTCTTTGCATTGACAAAGAGCGTTATAAAATCTTTGATATTAACTATTAAACAATGTACAATGAGAAAAACATTCTTGGAAAAGTGCATAAATTTGCATTTGTGCCGCATTGCATGGGTACTGTTGCTATTGGTACCTGCAATCAGTAGCCTTCAGGCTAATCCTTCTCAAAACAAGGCCGTTACAGGAGTTGTGACATCGGCTACGGACAATGAACCGTTGATCGGTGTCAGTGTGCAGGTGAAAGAAACTGCTACAGGTGGTATTACCGATATTGACGGTAAATTCTCTGTGAATGCAGAACAAGGGCAGACGCTGATTTTTTCGTATATCGGTTATCAAACCCAGGAAATTCAGATTGGTGCTTCATCCGTTATCAACGTGGTTCTGAAAGAAGATACGGAAATGCTAGATGAAGTAGTAGTAGTAGGTTACGGTGTCCAAAAGAAGAAACTGGTAACTGGTGCTACGGTTCAGGTAAAAGGTGATAACATCGCCAAACTAAATACAAACAACCCGTTGCAGGCTATGCAGGGACAAACTCCGGGTGTGAATATCACTTCAACTTCAGGACAACCAGGTGCTGATATGAAGGTGACCATTCGTGGTTTGGGAACTGTAGGTAATTCTTCTCCTCTTTATTTGATTGATGGTGTAGGTGGCGATATCTCCACGCTAAATCCTGCCGATATCGAGAGTATTGACATTCTGAAAGATGCTGCCTCTGCAGCTATTTATGGTGCGCAGGCGGCCAATGGTGTAGTGTTGATTACCACAAAATCGGGCAAGGAAGGAAAGGCGCAAATTTCCTTTGATGCCTATTACGGTGTGCAGACAGTGGCCCGGAAGATAAATATGCTGAACGCAAAAGAA
>OFME01001809.1_pt1 | contig 10632 bp, 10 predicted proteins | sample 1541381 | NCBI WGS metagenome assembly OFME01 (sample SAMN04209243, study PRJEB22552) | human gut metagenome | biome: gut; material: feces | host: Homo sapiens | place: USA: Oklahoma
CAACGTCCTTTAAATATTCTTTCTTCTTATGTTCTTTAAAATAATCATCAAGGGCACTTACAATGCTGTCAATTGCTGTTGTTCCAATGCAAATATCCACTTCCGGAATTTCTGTTTTAATTTCTTCATGATATCTCTGTGCAAGACATCCTGCCAAAACTAAAGCTTTACACTGTCCTTCTTCTTTATATCTTGCCATTTCAAAAATAGTCTCAATGCTTTCTTCCTTAGCATCCTTTATGAAACAACAACTATTTATAATGATAATATCTGCCTGTGTCTCATCATCAGTAAATTCATAGCCTGCCTTAGACAAAAGTCCTGACATATGTTCAGAATCTACTAAGTTCTTGTCACAGCCAAGAGATACAAATAAAATCTTCAAATATACACTCCTCTATAAGACTATAGAAAAAAAGTGTCACTACTGACACTTATTCTTCCTCATCATCTCCTAAAATCTTAATTTTAGAATTATAAAGCTCTTCTACAGCTATTGATAAAGGCTTCTTTCCCTCTGCTTTTTCAACTAAAGGTGCATCACCTGCAATAATCTGTCTGGCTCTCTTTGATGTAGCCATAACGATAGAATATCTGCTCTGTACTACCGGCTGTTCGCCATCTTCAACCTCACTGTTAGCTACTGCCATTAAATCTGAATATGATGGATGTAACATATTTATTCTCCTTTCGAAAACTTTAAAATATCATTTTTAATCTTATTAACACAATCAGAACCTATAAGTTCCGGATTATTGTCTGTTACAATGTCATTAATACGTGCTGCACAATCTGCAATCTCATCATTTATTACAAAATAATCATATTTATCAATAACACCTGTTTCTTCTGCAGCCTTGCTTAAACGCTTGTTAATAACTTCCATAGTCTCTGTCTGCCTTCCAACAAGTCTTTCTTTAAGTGTATCTGCATTAGGCGGTAAAACGAAAATCATAACTGCCTCAGGCATCATCTTCTTAACCTGAAGAGCACCCTGAGTTTCAATCTCAAGAATAACGTTATTACCTTCATTTATGTTCTTTTCTACAAAATCTCTTGGAGTTCCGTAATAATTGCCTACATAATTAGCATACTCCAAAAGCTGATTATTCTTAATCATATCTTCAAACTTTTCAGTTGTAAGGAAATGATAATGTGTACCGTCAACCTCGCCCTCTCTAGGACTTCTTGTTGTGGCTGAAATTGAAATCTTGTAATCTGAATAATTATCAAGAATATATTTTACAACTGTTCCTTTTCCAACTCCGGAAAAACCTGAAATAATTAATAACTTACCTTTTTTCATAATATGACCTACTCTATATTTTGAATTTGTTCCCTAACCTTCTCGATATCCGTCTTAAGTTCAATAGCCTTATCAGAAATCTCCTGGTCAGATGTTTTAGATAATGTAGTATTAGCTTCCCTGTTCATTTCCTGGGCTATAAAATCCAATCTTCTTCCGATTGTTCCGCCATTAATTAACGCTTCCTTCATAGCCTTAATATGACTGTCAAGTCTTACAAGTTCTTCATCAACACAAACCTTGTCAGCAAACATTGTAACTTCCTGAGCAATTCTTGCTTCATCAATCTGAGTTTCTTCTAACAATTCATGAATCCTTGTTGTGATTTTCTCCTTGTATTCTTCAACAATAATCGGTGACTTTTCAGTAATAAACTGAACATTTAAAACCATACCGTCTAATTTCTTAATTAAATCTGTTTTCAGTCTTTCACCTTCAGCAATTCTTGTTTCAACAAGTCTCTCTGCTGCTCCGTCAATAGCCTTAATAACTAAAGACTTAATAATCTCTTCGTCATCAGCTTCATTCTCAATGGTTATAACATCAGGGCTTCTCATAATGTAACTTGTTCTTACATCATTCTCAATGCCAAGATCCTCACTTATTCTTGCATAACATTCAAAGTATTCCCTTGCAAGTGTAGGATTATATCTTACACATTCATTGCCCTCTCCCTGATTTTCATAAGTAATGAATACGTCAACTTTTCCTCTTTCAACATACTTCTTTAACTCATTTCTTATTTCACCTTCAAGAAAATTAAGCTTCTTAGGTAATTTAATGCCTAACTCTAAATATCTGTGATTAACAGACTTAATCTCTACAGTAACCTTTCTGTCGCCTTCAGAAACTTCAAATCTGCCAAATCCCGTCATACTTTTTAACATTTTCATCTCCCAGCCTTGGTATACATATGACAAATACAAGCCATTAAACGCTGTATACCTAAAGTCTTTAATAATTTATGACCTAGTCCTAGTCATAATTCACTTTATTATAATTCATGAAAGCCGTACCGTCAAGGTTGACTTAATAAAGAAATAATAATAAAATTCAACTAGCATTTTAAATAAGGAGAAATATTATGGCTTTTGACGGCGTTACAGTGGCTGCTCTTGTTAAAGAATTCAACACCACTTTAAAAGATGGAAGGATATATAAAATCGCACAGACAGAATCAGATGAGCTTATGCTTACATTTAAAGCTGACAAGTCTCAGTATAGAATGCTTCTTAGTGCTAACGCAAGCCTTCCTTTAATATATTTTACAAATAATAACAAACCAAGTCCAATGACAGCACCTAATTTCTGTATGTTACTTAGAAAACATATTAATAATGGAAGAATTGTCAGTATAACACAGCCTGGACTTGAGCGAATCGTTGATTTTGAAATTCAACATCTTGATGAACTTGGCGACATAAAAATCAAGCATCTTATAATTGAATTGATGGGTAAACACAGCAATATTATTTTTACGGACGACAACAATATGATAATCGACAGTATTAAACATATTACTTCTGTAATGAGTTCCGTAAGACAGGTATTGCCGGGTAAACCTTATTTTATTCCGGACACCATGGATAAACACAATCCAATGGAAGCTACAAGAGAATCTTTTATGGAAACTGTTTTTTCAAATGCTATGCCTGTTTCAAAAGCAATCTTTACATCTTATACAGGAATTAGTCCTGCCATAGCTGAAAGTCTTTGCTTTGAGAACAAACTTGATTCTTCAATGCCCGCCAATGTTTTGGCACACGGTGACCAGAATCTTATTTGGATGAGTTTTTATCAGTTAATTAACCGAATTAAAGATGGAAACTTCACTCCTTTAATATATGAGAAAAATGGCAAGCCTGAAGACTTTGGTGCTGTTCCACTTTCAATATATGGTGATTGCACTGTAACTAATTACGAAAGTATTAGTTTATTATTGGAAGACTTTTATTCCAAAAAGAATCTGTACACAAGAATGCGCCAGAAATCTTCCGACTTAAGACGTATTGTTTCCACTGCTCTTGAAAGAGACAGAAAGAAATACAATATTCAGCTTAAGCAGATGAAGGACACTGAGAAAAAAGATAAATACAAAGTATATGGCGAAATTCTCACTGCCTACGGATATTCAATTGAACCTGGTACCAAGAAATTTGAAACCGAGAATTTCTACACAGGAGAGCCTATTACAATTCCATTAGATGAAACATTATCTCCTATAGATAATGCCAAAAAGTTCTATGACAAGTATGCCAAGTTAAAGCGTACAGGGGATGCATTAATTGATATTATTAAGACAACTAAAGCATCAATTGATTATCTTGAAACAATCAACGTATCAATTGATATGGCAACAAGCGAGCATGACTTAAAGGCAATTCAGCAGGAACTTGTTCAGACAGGCTACATTAAACATAAGAAAACAAATAACAAAAAAGAAAAGAACCTTAGTAAGCCACTTCACTTCGTCTCCTCAGACGGCTTTGATATATTTGTTGGCAAAAACAATATTCAAAATGAAGAACTTACATTTAAAGTTGCCACAGGAAACGATTGGTGGTTCCATAGCAAAACTTTCCCCGGTTCACACGTTATTGTAAAAGCTAACAATAGTGAATTACCTGACAAAACTTTCGAGGAAGCTGCAAGACTTGCCGCTCATTTTTCAAAGGGACAGGCTCAGGACAAGGTTGAAATAGATTACATTCAAAAGAAACACATCAAAAAAGTTGCCGGTGCAATGCCCGGATTTGTAATCTATCACACCAACTACTCAATGAACATATCTCCTGACATAACAGGAATAAAAGAAATTTAATTACATTTAATAAAGGAGCAGATTCACATTGAACTGCTCCTTTTAAACATACCCTATTTTTAGTATAGACAATAGAACCTACATGAACCACTACTTTCAAATCATAATTAATTCTCTATTTTAAAATAAATTCCATCTGTGTTTCTTTTGGAACCATACCCATTTTTTCATAAAATCTGCGGGCTGTATCGTTGCCTTCCCAAACGTTAAGTGTAACTTCATAACAGCCCATTTTCTTTGCTTCTTCCTTAACATGCTCAAAAATCTTCTGCCCTACATGTTTTCCTCTAATATTTTGATCCACACACAAATCATCAATAAATAAAGAATCAAACGGCACCATATTAGTTGAAAATGGCTGTTTCTTCTTTATACAAAAAGCATATCCCATAACACTGTCATTCTCATCTACTGCCACATACACAGGTCTGTTAGCATCATTAACAATTCCCATACCTACGGCTGAGCCTATGCAAGCAATGACAAAGCCGGTTCTGCAGAAGAGAAACTCTAACAGGAACATATTTCATTTTTTAATTTTCGTGCTGCAGAATTAAGTGGATGCTGGCAATCATGTACAATACATACTTCTCTATTAGGAATTTTTTCTTTTAAAGAAATCTCAACAATTTCGTTTTTCTCAATACTTTCTCTTGCCATAGGTTCAGGAACAAATGCCATTCCTAAATCTGACTTTACCAAAGGAATAATCTGGTCTGTAGTTGCCACCTCAGTGTCAGGATTAAGTTCAATACCATATTTTAAAAATATCTTATTATAAAAATCGTATGTAGTAGTTTCCTGCCCCAAACTAATTAATGGATAGTCTTTAAGATTTTTTAAAGAAATATTGTCATCTTTTATATGCTCAAAATCAGTTCCTCCTATTAATATTTCCTTAAATGAACATAAGATTGTTTTTTCTAAAGGCGACTTAACCTTTACAGGTGTTGATACAATTGCAAAATCTATCTTGCCACTTTTCACAGCCTCAATTGCCTGTGGCGTTGAATGGTTATATATTTTTAGTCTTACTTTTGGATACATTTTGTGAAAGGATTTTAGAATATCTAATAAAAATATATTTAAGGCAGTTTCGCTTGCTCCAATAGAAATACTTCCCTGAAAAATTCCTTCATCGTCAGCCAGTTCTTCCTCTGCCTCTAAAAGTTGTGCCATAGCAATTGACACATGTTCATATAAACGCTTTCCTTCCTGTGTAAGCTGCACACCTCTGTTCGTTCTAACAAATAAAGTACTGTTAATCTGTTGTTCCAAACAATTCATTGCTCTTGTAACATTAGGCTGACTGTTACCTAATACCTGAGCTGCTCTTGTAAAATTCTCATATTTAGCAACATAATAAAAAATTTTATAATAATCTAAATTTACATTCATGGCATTCTCCTTGGTATATTAATTTCTTATTGCTATCATATCAATTATGATTTTTACTTATTTCTATAATCATAGTATAATCTAGCCGAATGAAATTTTCAAGAAAGGGTGTGAGTTGTATGAGAGAAGGAACAATTTTTCCAAGAGAAGAAAAAACAGAAGTGTTATTTCAGAAAATTCTTGATGATTCCTGGGCATGCGAAAAACTTCAGGAAACATTTTGCAATTATCTTTTTTGCGATGATGAAATCAATAGCTATTTATCTCCATTAGAATTCTCACAGGCATTATTCAATGCTTATCACAATAGAGATTTATCAGCCTTTTTGATGGCTATTTGTGAAAATACTATATTTGATTTACTTAGAAATTCATATCTGATTCCATATAGATTTAATGCTGACGGAATAGAAAATCCTGTAATTATGACCGACGATAATGGATTATTACTTCCAAAGTATAAATCAAAAGTTCACGAAAAAGACTACAATCATTTTCATGAAATATATAAAGAATTAAATAACAATAAAAAAATATATCTTGCAAAAGCATATAGCTATAATCATAAATACACTTCAGACAATATGGAAATGAAGCAGCAGATTCTTGAAAAAAATACAGGTATATTAATTATTAGAGAATTGCCTGACACTGTAACGGCTAACAAAACTGAAGCCGAAGCCTATTCAGCAGTTTGGGACTTAATGATTGAACTTGAAAAGAATCTCCCTATGGCATTTGTTTTTTATGGTCAGGACTCACTTGTGGAAAATAATAAAAGATATGATGAAATTGGAATATTTCTTCCAAATTCCATCTTTTTAAAACATTTAGAAAAACATGTAGCGAAAGCAGAGGCGATTATATATGCCAACAAATAATTACATTGATATTATGGAAAAAAACCATATGGAAATTCCATGGCATGATTATACCGGTAATGACAGTAATACATTAATTAAAGAGTCAGGTTTGATTGAAAAAGCATCTGTTATTGGCAGAGTTGGTTTAATTATGCTTTCCTGTGGCACAGGTGCATGGCGTGTAAGAACTTCAATGAACAGACTTTCAAAGGAACTTCATGTTACATGTACAGTTGATGTTGGACTTATGTCCATTGAATTTAACTGTTTTGATGGAAAAGACTGTGTTTCACAGTCTCTTAGTATATCTAACACAGGGGTTAATACTTCAAAGCTTTACAGAATGGAACAATTTGTTGACAACTTTCCAAAGGAAGACGCCCATTTGACCGGTGAAGAAATTCACAAACGACTTGATGAAATAGAGAAAATTCATACATTGTATTCTCCTGTTAAATTAGGTCTTGCTGCAGCTTTTGCCTGTTGTGGTTTTACATTTCTTCTTGGAGGCGGGCCAATTGAAATGCTTTTTGCGTTTATTGCAGCCGGTGTTGGAAATATTGTCCGTACAAAGCTTATAAAACATCATTTTACATTATTTTTAAATATAGCAGCATCGATTTCAATCGCATGTTTGGTTTATGCCATTTGTTTTAATGTTGCTGAGTCTGTGCTTGGTATTGCCCATGTACATGAAGCCGGATATATATGCTCCATGTTATTTATAATTCCCGGCTTTCCATTTATAACAAGCGGTATTGACCTTGCTAAGCTAGATTTACGTTCAGGTCTTGAACGATTAACATACTCAATAATAATTATATTAGTAGCAACAATGTTTGCCTGGATTATGGCACTTCTGTTAAAGCTACAGCCACAGGATTTCACAACAATACACATGAGTAAAATTTTACTATTAGTATTAAGAATAATAACAAGTTTTTGTGGTGTATTTGGTTTCTCAATTATGTTTAACAGTTCTATACCAATGGCTGCAACAGCCGCCTGTATTGGTGCAGTTGCAAACACACTCCGTTTAGAACTTATAGATTTTACACACATGCCTTACTCTGTGGCAGCTTTTATTGGTGCCCTAACAGCCGGGCTTCTTGCTTCTTTCATAAAAAGCAATAATGGATATCCACGAATATCCCTTACCGTTCCTTCCATTGTAATTATGGTTCCGGGACTTTATTTATACAGAGCAATTTACAATTTTGGCATTATGTCACTTACGGAAGCTGTCTCATGGTTCTCATTAGCTATTATGATTATTATGGCTCTTCCATTAGGATTAATTTTTGCCAGAATATTAACTGATAAAACTTTCCGTTACTGCACGTAACGGTGTGTTTAAAACATAGATTGGCTTTTCCCTTTTTCAGTCAATGTTTTATTCACGCTTAAAAGAGAAAACACAGTTGTGAACAATGGTTCACAACTGTGTCAAAAATCTTTTTACCCCACTCTTGACAAAGAGCCCTTTTAAACATACCCTATTTTTATTTTAAGTTTATTCTATTATTTAGCTGTCAGCTGTTTTAAAACTTCATCTTTGTTACATGTAACTTTATTCAATAGTTTAGATAAAATATTGACATCAAAATTTTTGTTTTCAATCTGAATGTTATTAATTGTCACTGCTCCTTTTTGTACTTTCGCTCTTTCTTCAGAAGTAATCTTTTCAGGTTCACTTTCGTATGTTATATAGCTTTTTTCATCTATATTTTTAACTGTCTTTGGAATAAAAAGATTATCAATATGCTTTCTTAACTTTGCTTCCCAATTCAAACCTAAAGGTGTGTAAAGAAATGCTGATGTACAAATATTTTCACATCCGTCAACAATTCTAACGTTCTTCTTTAATGCAGCTACCCTTACAAGTGTTTTACCGTCTTTTGTATAAATGTTTCCATCTATTGACGTGTAATTCGGATCATTCTTTGAGACTTCAAAATCTTCAGCTTCCAAATGTTGAATTAATTCAATATTCAAATCTGTTGTAAATGTTATTTTTCCTGCATTGCAAACTGAAATCCAATGTGCTTTGTCTACAGTAATATTTCCCGGAATTTCCACATTGATTTTTGTTTTATCGCTATCAAATGCTGCCACTCCCATTGCTTTTACACTGTTTGGAATTTTAACATTCTTAATATTTGTTGTTTGAAAAGCAGAATTTCCTATAGTTTCAACATTATTACCAAGTTTTACCTTTTCAAGTTTTTTGCATTTATAAAATGCCTGTTTTTCAATAACTTTAACACTATTTGGAATTTCTATTTTCTTGATATTATTGCAATTCCAAAATGCAAAACCTTTTATTTCATTAACCTTTTTTCCTATGTTCACTTTTTTAAGTTTCTTACAGTAAGCAAAAGTTCCCGTTTCAATTTTCTTCACTTTATTAGGTATATTTACGCTAGTTAATTTCGTATGACTAAACGCATATTTCCCAATTTTCTTTACGTCTTTTCCAATTACAACTTTCTTCAATTTTTTACAATTTGAAAAAGCGTACTTTGGAATTGATGTAATGCCATTTTTTATAACAACCTTTTTAATTTTTTTGTTTTCTTTAAAAGTCATTTTCTTTGGCATTTCACCTTTTCCTGAAACTGTAAGTGTACCTTTGTCTAATTTGTAAGTAACCTTTGTTTTTGTTGCAGCATTTACATCTTTAACCGGATTCACTGAAATAACAGTAAATGCTAACAACAGTCCAAAGCACAAACTTTTAAAAATGTTTTTCATAAGCCGCTACCTCCTTCGTATCCTATTTTTATTTTAAGTTGTTTTCTGTCCCTTTACTTTTGTGAAAAGAAAAGCTTTCTTTCCGACCTTTACCTTTTTATTAAGCTTTACTTTTTTCAATTTTTTATCTCCGCAAAAAGCTCTTCTTTCGATACTAGTTACAGATTTCATATTAACTTTCTTTAAATTTACGCAATTTTCAAATGTTGCAAACTGTATAGTTTTAACCTTTTTAGGTACATTAACAGTTTTTAAGCTGTAGTTCCATCTAAATGCACATTTACCTATACTCTTTACTGTTTTTGGAAGATTATACTTTTTCATCCTTGTACAATTACTAAATGCATAGTCTCCAATCTTTGTAAGTTTCTTAGAAAATTTAATCTCAGTAAGTCTTTCACATGAATCGAAAGCTTCTTTTCCAATTGTTCTTACAGTATTAGGCATTACGATTTTTCTAATTTTATTTTCACCACGAAAAACTATATCATCTATAACTTTAACTCCTTTTGGAATTTTAACAACTTCACTATTTCCTGTGTATTCAATGAGTTTTTTATTTTCAATAAGAAACTTTCCAAATTTCTTCATTTCAGATGACACGGTTATTTTATTATTTTTTAAGTTCTTACAATACTCTTTCAAATTTCCCTGAATTGCTTTTGATGTATTTACAGCTCTTAAATTTTTAAGTTTTCTTAAGTCAGTTGCTTTTATTTCTGCATAGTTTCCTGTTAATGACATCATTGTTATTTTCCTGCATTCACTAAATAATCCCCTTGGTATATTTTTAACTCCCGCAAGTTCTAAAACTCTCAAATTCTTTGTATACCTAAAAGCTCTGTCTGCTAATTCTACTTCTTTACAATTTCCTGTTATCTTTTTTACAGTAAGTGAAAACGCATCATTACCTATCTTTTTTAATGTAGACGGTATCTCTAATGTAGTGGCTGATACATTGTATAAAGCTGCATCATCAAGAATTTCCAGTCCTTCGTTCAAAACCAACTCTTCTGTATTCTGAGGAATAGCAAAACTTTCTATTTCTTTTACAGTTGATGATAGAACTATTTTTCTTGCATAGAATTTATCTTTAAGCATAAAACTGTTATCTCTTTCAGTCATATCTCCACTGTACATACCCCATTTTTCATAGTCACTATATTCTCTTTTAAATGCATCTGAAGTAATTTTTGTTACTCCCTCCGGTATGTAAACAGTATCATCATTACCTTTGTACTGCTTTAAGACACCATTTTCAATTACAAAATCACTATCTTTTGTTTCTGCATTAACTACAAGCGTACCTAATGATAATGTAAGTAAAGTAAGTAACACCAATCCTATTCTTTTAATATTTCCTTTCATTTTTTGCACCTCCATTCTTTAATAATTGTACGAATAATTTTCCAATTTTATTGCATGATTTTAAAAATTACTTGAATGCAAAACTAACTTCTGGTTTGCTTTTTCTGTTTTCTTTTTGCAGA
>OFME01001815.1_pt1 | contig 10598 bp, 9 predicted proteins | sample 1541381 | NCBI WGS metagenome assembly OFME01 (sample SAMN04209243, study PRJEB22552) | human gut metagenome | biome: gut; material: feces | host: Homo sapiens | place: USA: Oklahoma
CGAGTCGGTTGACCCGCAGATCGCCCGCGTGCGCTATGTCAACCTGAACGACGGCACCGTTGAGGGTCTCGAGCACATCGGCCGTCCGGTATTCACCGTGCAGTATCACCCCGAGGTATGCCCCGGTCCGATGGACACCTCGTATCTGTTTGATAAATTCATTGAAAACATCGAAAAGTCGAAAGGAGGCGCTCAGTAATGCCGCTTCGCAAGGATATTCATAAGGTAATGGTACTGGGCTCCGGCCCGATCGTAATCGGTCAGGCGGCCGAGTTCGACTACGCAGGCACGCAGGCCTGCCGCGCACTGCGCGAAGAGGGTCTGGAGGTTGTTCTGGTCAACTCCAACCCGGCGACCATCATGACCGACAAGGCCATGGCTGACAAGGTCTACATCGAGCCGATGACCGTGGAGGCCGTTCAGGAAATCATCAAGAAGGAGCACCCGGACTCCCTGCTGCCCAACCTCGGCGGTCAGACCGGTCTGAACCTCGCCATGGAGCTGTGCGAGAACGGCTTCCTCGAGAAGATGGGCGTAAAGCTGCTCGGCGCGAACCCGACCACCATCGCAAAGGCGGAGGACCGCCAGATGTTCAAGGACACCATGGAGAAGATCGGCGAGCCGATCATCGCCTCCAAGGTCGTTCACACGGTCGAGGACGCGGTCGATTTCACCCGCGAGATCGGTCTGCCGGTCATCATCCGCCCGGCGTACACGCTCGGCGGCACCGGCGGCGGCATCGCCTATACCTGGGAGCAGCTGCGCGAGATCGCGGCCTCCGGCATCATGTACTCCCGCGTTGACGAGATCCTTGTCGAAAAGTGCATCGCCGGCTGGAAGGAAATCGAGTACGAGGTCATGCGCGACCACAAGGGCAACGCCATCACCATCTGTAACATGGAGAACGTTGACCCGGTCGGCGTACACACCGGCGACTCTGTCGTAGTCGCTCCGTCGCAGACCCTGTGCGATAAGGAGTATCAGATGCTCCGCACCTCCGCGCTCAACATCATCACCGAGCTCGGCATCGAGGGCGGCTGCAACGTGCAGTATGCGCTCAACCCGGAATCCTTTGAGTACGCCGTTATCGAGGTAAACCCGCGTGTTTCCCGTTCCTCCGCACTGGCTTCCAAGGCGACCGGCTACCCGATCGCAAAGGTAACGGCAAAGATCGCGGTCGGCTACGGTCTGGACGAGATCTCGAACGCCGTCACCGGCAAGACCAAGGCCTGCTTCGAGCCGACCCTCGACTACTGTGTCGTCAAGTTCCCGCGCTGGCCGTTCGACAAGTTCGTTTACGCGGACAACACCCTCGGCACCCAGATGAAGGCCACCGGTGAGGTTATGGCCATCGACAACACCTTCGAGGGCGCGCTGATGAAGGCCGTTCGCGGCTGTGAGATCAAGCTGGACAGCATGATCGCGCCGCGCATCCAGCAGCAGTCGGATGCCGAGATCAAGAAGGGCGTGGCCCGCACGGACGACCAGCGTCTGTTCCACATCTGCGAGGCGCTGCGCCGCGGCATCATGACCATCGACGAGATCCACGAGATCACCACGATGGACGTATTCTTCCTGCACAAGTTCCAGAACATCATCGACATGGAGAAGGAGCTGGCGTCCGCCGAGAAGATCGACTCCGACCTGTACATCCGCGCCAAGAAGATGGGCTTCCTCGACAAGACCATCGAGCAGCTCTCCGGCAAGGACATTTCCGATGTCAAGCGTCTGCCGGTCTACAAGATGGTAGATACCTGCGCGGCGGAGTTCGAGGCGGAGACCCCGTACTACTACTCCACCTATGACGAGGAGACCGAGGTCGCTCCCCCGTCCGGCAAGAAGAAGATCCTCGTTCTCGGCTCCGGCCCGATCCGCATCGGTCAGGGCATCGAGTTCGACTACTGCTCGGTTCACGCGGTCTGGGCGCTGCAGAAGCTCGGCTGCGAGACCGTCATCATCAACAACAACCCGGAGACCGTCTCCACCGACTTCGACACCGCTGACCGTCTGTACTTCGAGCCGCTGACCCCGGAGGACGTGACCGGCGTCGTCGAGGCCGAGAAGCCGGACTACGCGATCGTTCAGTTCGGCGGCCAGACCGCCATCAACCTCGCCGCGCACCTTGAGAAGCTGGGTGTTCCGATCCTCGGCACCCCGGCATGGTCGATCGACGCCGCCGAGGACCGCGAAAAGTTCGACGTTATCCTTGAAAAGTGCGGCATCCCGCGTCCGGCAGGCCACACTGTTATGACCGAGGAGGAGGCCGTCAAGGCCGCCGACGAGCTCGGCTACCCGGTCCTCGTCCGTCCGTCCTACGTTCTGGGCGGTCAGGGCATGGAGATCGCGTACAAGGAAGCCGATGTCCGCGAGTTCATGCAGGTTATCACCCGCAACAAGGTCGAGAACCCGGTTCTGGTCGACAAATACATGATGGGCCGCGAGATCGAGGTCGACGCCATCTGCGACGGCGACGACATCCTTATCCCGGGCATCATGGAGCACTTCGAGCGCGCAGGCGTTCACTCCGGCGACTCCATCTCCATCTACCCGTCCATCAACATCGAGAAGAAGCACAAGGACACCCTCGTGCGCTACACCGAGTCGCTCGCGAAGAACCTCGCCGTTCTCGGTCTGGTCAACATCCAGTTCGTTCTGTACAACGACCAGATCTACGTTATCGAGGTAAACCCGCGTTCGTCCCGTACCGTTCCGTACATCTCCAAGGTAACAGGCGTGCCGATGGTCGATCTGGCGACCCGCTGCATGTTCGGCGAGAAGCTGCGCGACATGGGCTGCGGCACCGGCCTGCATCCGGAAAGCGACCACTACGCGGTCAAGGTTCCGGTATTCTCCTTCCAGAAGCTGCGCGACCTCGACACCCAGCTCGGCCCTGAGATGAAGTCCACCGGCGAGGTGCTCGGCGTTGCCAAGAGCTTCCGCGAGGCGCTGCTCAAGGGTCTGACCGGCGCAGGCTTCCAGATGAAGAAGAAGGGCGCTGTCCTGATTTCCGTCCGCGACTCGGACAAGCAGGAGGCTATCCGCATCGGCGAACGCTTTGAGGCCCTCGGCTTTGACATTTACGCAACGAGCGGCACCGCGAACGTCCTCAACCGCCACATGGTTGCAACGAACGCTATCCGCAACGTTGACGAGCCGTCCCCGAACATCATCGACCTCATCGAATCCGGCAAGATCGATTACGTTGTTGCCACCTCGGTCAAGGGCCGTCATCCGGAGCTCGGTTCGGTACACATCCGCCGCACTGCGGTCGAGCGCGCGATCCCGTGCCTGACCTCGATGGATACTGTTTCCGCACTGCTGCGCTGCCTCGAGGGCGACATCAAGATCGAAAACTGCGAAATGATCGACATCAACTCGATCTGACCGCAGCATCCACAAACCAGAAACCAGGTCCGCTGTTCCCTTCGGGGAATGGCGGACTTTTTCTGTCCTGCTGTACTGTGCTGTACTCTGCTGTGCTGTACTCTACTGTACTGTGCTGTACTCTGCTGTCCTGTTCTGTGTGTACTTTCCGGGCGGCAAACCGCCATTTCCCGGCCGGAAATCCCGATTTCCCGGCAGGAAAAAACGGCGGGCAGCACGAAAAGACCTGTCGGGTCAGATCGCAGTTTTCCCTGTGTCTGACAGAACGAACTCTCACCTGACCGGCCGCCGCATCCTGTTCCCGCTCCGTCAGACGCATCGCTCTGTCTGCCATGCCGAGGGAAAAGTCCCCTCACCCATAGCGCGGATACCGAAAAAATTGACCTCAAACGGTCAAGCGGAACGGAAATTCTTCTCCGGCTCGTCAATAAAGTCCGTTTTTCCGTTTTCATAATGCTGATACGGCAGCGCGGGCGTCTGAAAAAAAACCGAGCCTTTCGACAGCTGAAAAAAAGAGGATGCAGCTTGAAACTGCATCCTCTTTTTCTTCTGTGTTATCCGCGCGTCAGTGCGCCGACGATGATGTTGGCGATCAGGCTGACCGCCGCGAGCACGGCGTACAGCATCGCCTGCGCGTGGCAGGCCTTCGCCTTGGGGTCATCCTGCCGGTCCTCCTGCTCACTGCGGCCGCAGATCATGCCGTAGCGCAGCTGCTGGAAGGCAGTCAGCGCGGCAAATGCGACGAACAGAAAGAGCAGCAGACGCTGAATGGTCTGCGCCGGCATTTTAATGAACGATGTTGAGAACGATCGCTGCGATGACGAAGATCACGCCGACGATCGAGGTCAGACGAGCAAAAATGCGGTCAGAAGCGGAAGCCTTGCCCTTGCCGAAGAAGGTGTCTGCGCCGCCCTCGATGGCGCCGAGGCCCTGCTGCGCGCCCTCCTGAAGCAGAACGACAACGATCAGGAACAGGCTTGCGATGATCATGATGACAGAAAGAGCGATCTGTGCGGTAGTCATGTGTTTTTTCCTCCATTACATTTTTCTTTTATCGCGGAACAGCGTCCGCGTCAGATTGCGTACATGATACTATATCATATTTCGCGCTGTATTTCAAGAGTTTTCCGCTCTCAAAGCGCAGCTTTCATGATATTTTTCAACGAGTCTCCCATGCGGCTCACGCAGAGCTTATGCGCCTCGAGGTCGACGCACGCCATGCGCACCGAGCCCCAGCCGTGCTTTCCGCCCTCGAACTGCTGCTCATGCGCGAGCTTTTTCAGCCGCTTCGGCACGTCCTTTTCCAGCTCGCCGGCGGCGAGGATGACCGAAACGATGGAGAAATCGTGGTTTTCATCCGGCTCAACGAGCGTTTCGAATGCCTTTTCCGCATACGCCCACCAGTCCGCAAGCTCGTCCGCGCCGAGCTTCGGCACGGCGAACAGCAGGCGGTATTCGTGCGCGTGGCCGACGCCGCCCGTCGGCATCAGACCGAGGATCTTGCGCTCGCTCTTGATGGTGAACGAGGAGCAGATCGCCGCCATGCGGCCCGCGACCTCGACATTGGTCTGCGTGCGGAACGCCTTGTCCTGGGTCTCGATCAGCCGGTCGCGCAGCGCGACAAATTCAGTCGAAAAATCCATGCCGCTCTCCTTTTTACAGGTCTTCCGGGTACTCGCCGTCCGCCGTCATCTGCGAAACCGCAGCCGTGATGACCGGCTTGTCCTCGCGATAGGTCACGCCGTACCAGCGCGCGGAGGTCTTGAGGACCTTCGCGGTCGCCTTTCCTGCCTTGATGAGCGCGTCGACCGCGAACGGCAGGTAATATTCGCCCTTCATCGGATTTTCCGGCAGCTTCTCCGCAAAGAACGTGCGCAGGCCCTCGTCGAGCGAGGACAGGAAGGATGGGGTGAAGCCCCAGAGATTGAGCGAGACCGGCGTACCCGGCGCGATCTCGCCGGCCGGTGCGTCGCCGTCCGCGTCATAGCGGATGACGCCGTCCGCGTCGCGGTGGATGGAAGTGCGCTCGATGATGTGCGCGAGCAGGCCGTGCTCGTCCTCGGTGCACACGCCGCGCGAGACCGTGCCGTTCTCGGTGAGGGTGTTCTCGACCTGATAGCCGACCATGCAGTAGCGGAACCTGTCGTCGTCCTCCGCCTGCGACAGATAGTCGTACATCTTGCGGAAGGCGTCCGCGCCGTAGAAATCGTCCGCGTTGATGACCGCGATCGGGCATCCCTCGGTCAGCTCCTTCGCGCACCAGACCGCGTGCGCGGTGCCGAGCGGCTTTTCGCGTCCCTCGGGCGCCTTCAGACCCTCCGGCAGACGGTCGAGCGTCTGGTAGGCGTAGTCGACCTGCATGAAGCGGCGCGCCTTCGCGCCGATGGCCTGCTCGAACGCCTCGTGCAGCTCGGGGCGGATGATGAACACCACGCGCTCGAAGCCTGCGCGGTGGGCGTCGTAGACCGAGTAATCCAGAATGATCTGACCGTTCGGACCGATGGGGTCGATCTGCTTGAGGCCGCCGTAGCGCGAGCCCATACCTGCCGCCATAATGACCAGAACCGGTTTATTCATATGTTTTCTTCCTTTCAAAGCGGCGTTTTCGTGTCGTCCGCCGCTGTACTGTATTTCGCTCAGATACTTTTATTATATCGTAAGGGCGGGTAAAATACAAGAGCGAAGCCGCCGCCGCCGCGCAGGGGACGGAGACCGTGCATTTTACCTTTTTTCTGCAGGAGATTATGCGGTCTTGCCCAATCCGCCGACACGCAGCATTTGCTTTTTTGTCGAAAAGCACGAAAACAATCCGCCGTTTTCGCGGACGATTGCCAAACCGCACGAAAAGTGCTAAAATAGGTCTGATATAATGTTATACACGTTTCGTTAGTTATCTGATACAGAGAGGAATATGACTGATGCGCAAAACTAAAATTATCTGCACCCTCGGTCCTGCGACCGACGGTATCCTGCCCGAAATGATCAAGGCGGGCATGAACGTTGCCCGTATGAACTTCAGCCACGGCTCCCACGAGGAGCACAAGGCGCGCATGGACGCGGTAAAGGCTGCCCGCAAGGAGCTCGGCATGCCAGTCGGCATCATGCTCGACACCAAGGGCCCGGAGATCCGCACCAAGACCTACAAGGACGGCAAGATCGAGATCGTCGAGGGCCAGGAGTTCACCCTGACCACCCGCGACATCGAGGGCGACAACACTATCGTCTCCATCACCTACGAAGGTCTGCCGAACGACGTTCAGCCGGGCACCCGCATCCTCATCGACGACGGTCTGGTCGCGTTCGAGGTGCTCAAGATCGTCGACGGCACCGACATCGTCTGCAAGGCGCTCAACGGCGGCCCGCTCTCCAACCGCAAGTCCATCAATGTTCCGGGCATCAAGCTCAACATGAAGTTTATCTCCGACAAGGACCGCGAGGACATCGAGTTCGGTCTGACGCAGGACATCGACTTCATCGCCGCTTCCTTCACTCGCTGCGCACAGGACGTCCGCGACATCAAGGCCATCCTCAAGGCGCACGGCAAGGAAGACGTCGAGATCATCTGCAAGATCGAGAACATGGAAGGCGTAAACAACATCCAGGAGATCCTCGACGAGGCGAACGGCGTCATGGTCGCCCGCGGCGACCTGGGCGTTGAGGTTCCGTTCGAGGAGCTGCCGGAGATCCAGAAGAACATCATCAAGACCTGCATCTCCCGCGGCAAGCGCGTCGTCACCGCGACCCAGATGCTCGAGAGCATGGCGAAGAACCCGCGCCCGACCCGCGCAGAGGTTTCCGACGTCGCGAACGCAGTCTACGACGGCACCTCCGCGATCATGCTGTCCGGCGAGACCTCGGTCGGCAAGTACCCGGTAGAGACCGTCTCCACCATGAGCCGCATCGCCGAGAACGCCGAGCGCACCATCCACTATGACCGCCGCCGCGTCACCCGTCTGGAGTTCCAGAACATGCACGTTTCCGGCGACATGAAGACCCTCGCCATCTCCCACGCGACCTGCTCGACCTCCGCTGACCTCGGCGCGAAGTGCATCGTTGCCTTCACCGAGTCCGGCTCGACCGCGCGCGCCGTATCCACCTACCGCCCGGGCACGCTCATCGTCGCGGCTACCCCGTGCGAGCAGACCTTCAACCGTCTGTCCATGTCCTGGGGCGTAAAGCCGGTTCTGGTCGCAAAGCGCCCGTCCTCCGGCACCGAGCTGTACAGCCTGTCTGAGCAGGCTGCCATCCAGACCCTCGACCTGCGCGTCGGCGACATCATCACCATCACCGCAGGCATGCCGGTCGGCCATGTCAACTACACCAACACCCTCCGCGTTCACCAGCTCACCGAGCTGTCCTTTGCACCGTTCGTTCAGGACTAAAGAAGGTCGCTTATGTCTTTCAAACGCTTCCGTCGCATTCTCGTCCGTCTGCTGACCGTCGTCGTCATCCTCGCGACGGCCGGCTCGATCGGTCTGTACGGATACCGCGCTGTCTTCGGCTATCACTATGACTCCTCGCTCTCCGGCGAGGATCTCTCGGCCGGCATTCAGGCGGACGAAAACATCACGAATATCGCCCTGTTCGGTCTGGACACCCGTCCGGGGGACGAAAAAAGCCATTCGGACTGCATGATGATCGTCACGATCGACAACACGCGCGGCAAGATCAAGCTGTCCAGCCTGATGCGCGACTCGCTCGTCGAGATCGACGGCGTGGGAGAGGACAAGCTCAACGCAGCCTATTTCCGCGGCGGCCCGAGCCTCGCCATCCGCACGATCAACGAGAACTTCGGCACGGACATCAAGGACTATATCGCCGTGAACTTCGAGCAGGTCGTCGAGATCGTGGACGCGCTGGACGGCATCGAGATCAACGTTGCCTCCGAGGATGAGCTGACCGAGCTCAACCGCGTCATCCGCGACTACGGCCTCGAGCAGGGCAAGGAATTCTCCCCTGTCGAAAAGACCGGCCTGCAAACGCTGGACGGTGTGCAGGCGCTGTGCTACGGCCGCATCCGCAAGGGCAACACCGGCGACGACTGGAGCCGCGTCGAGCGCCAGAGCGTCGTGCTGAACGCCATGTTCGCGAAGATCAGCTCGATGGACGTAAACGGCCTGCTCGGCATCATGAACCGGCTCATGCCCTACGTCACGACCTCGCTCGCTCCGGCGGACGTTGCGCCCCTGATCGTCGGCGCGGTCAAAAACGGCGTCCCCGCTGTGGAGCATGTCCGTTTTCCGCTCGACGGCGAATGGAAGTATTACGGCTCGTCCAACGAATACATCATGTACGACGTGGACGTCGTGGCCGACGAGCTGCACGAGTACATCTACAATGATGTAACGCCCGGCACGGCCGCTTCCTCCGGCAGCGACGGCAGCACGGACAGCGATGACCCCGCCGACAACACGACCGGCACTTCTTCTCCGGCCGCCGGCAGCCATAAGACCGAGACGGTCGACCCCGAGTCGCTCGTCGAGGAGGGCGGCAGCTACGACGCCTCCACCGGCGATTATTATGACTCGGACGGAGACAGATACTATCTGGACGAAAACGGCAATCGGGTGTATTATTAACAAGTAAATAATCGCAGCAGGGGAGCATGACCGCGGTTATGCTCCCCTGCTTTTTTCGGCGGCGCCGCCGCCTCACTCCCCCCCGCAGGACAAACAGGAAGAAAGAACTATAGGAGCGGATATTATGTATGTAAAACGAGTTCTCCCAAACGGCGTGCGCATCATCTCCGAGCGTCTGGACAATGTGCGCACGGTATCGGTCGGCATCTGGGTCGGCAACGGCAGCCGCTATGAACCGGCGGAGCTGAACGGCATTTCGCACTTCATCGAGCACATGATCTTCAAGGGCACGGAAAAGCGCTCCGCGCGTCATATCGCCATCGCCATCGACGCGCTCGGCGGTCAGGCCAACGCCTTCACCGACAAGGAATGCACCTGCTACTATATGAAGGTGCTCGACAGCCGTCTCCAGACCGGCATTGCCCTGCTCGCGGATATGTTCCTCGAGTCGCGCTTCGCGCAGGAGGACATCGAGCTCGAGCGCGGCGTTGTGCTCGAGGAGATCGATATGTATGAGGACTCCCCCGAGGACGTCGCCATCGACAAGCTGTTCGAAAAGTGCTATGACGGCTCTTCGCTCGGCCGCCCCATCCTCGGCACGGAGGAGACGCTCGCGCCCATCACGACCGAGACCATGCACAAATACATGCACGAGTATTACCGCCCGGAGGACACGGTCATCGCGGTCTCCGGCCATTTCACGGACGAGGATCTTGACTATATCGCAGACCTGTTCTCGGTCATGACCGGCTCGGGCCGCAACCAGCTCACCCCGGCGGTATACAAGCCCTCGCTCGTGCTCCGCAGCAAGGAGATCGAGCAGAACCACCTGTGCCTGTCCTTCCCCGGCGTGTCCGCGCTGTCGGAGGACCGCTTCACGATGAACCTGCTGTGCAACATCCTCGGCGGCGGCATGTCGTCGCGCCTGTTTCAGAGCATCCGCGAGCGGAGCGGCCTGTGCTACTCGATCTACACATTCACCACGCCGCATCAGGACACAGGTCTGATGTCAATCTACACCGGTCTCGGCGAGGAGACCGAGCGCCGCGCGCTCGAGCGCATTCTGCAGGAGCTGCATCAGTTCTGTGAAGACGGCCCGGCGCAGGACGAAATCTCCCGTACCCGCGAGCAGGCCAAGACCACGCTGCTCATGGGCCTCGAGAGCACGGGCACGCGCATGATGACCATCGGCCGCAGCGAGCTGATCCGCGGCGAGGTCTCGAGGATCGAGGATGTGCTCGCCGGCTACGACAGCGTAACGCGGGATGATATTCTTGAGCTGGCGCGGCGGATCTTCGACCCGGCGCAGGCGTCGCTTGCCGTTGTCGGCAATCCGGGCGCAGAGGACGAATACCGCGAACTTCTTTCGAAGCATCTGTAAACGTCTTTTCTGCCTTACCGCAGGCAGGCGCGAAATTTTCCGCCGTTCCGGTGGCTTGCCGCCGCAGGCGAGATAGGCCCTCCCGGGACAAGGGATGTTCGCCATGACACGGCGTGGGAAGTGGCCGCCTTCGGCGGGCCCGGGAGAGCCGGTGTTCACCGGCGGGAACAAGAGGGGACAGGACACCAAACATGGTTTCCTGTCCCCTCTTGACTCCCCTTACCTTCCTTTGGACGCGACTCCCTGCGGTCGCG
>OFME01001822.1_pt1 | contig 10555 bp, 9 predicted proteins | sample 1541381 | NCBI WGS metagenome assembly OFME01 (sample SAMN04209243, study PRJEB22552) | human gut metagenome | biome: gut; material: feces | host: Homo sapiens | place: USA: Oklahoma
AGGCAGTTCAAATAAGAATACAAACGGAAGTTCAAGCAGTAGCTCCAAGAGTAATTCAAATAGTAGTTCATCAAAGAAGAATACAAGCAGTTCATCAGCTACTACAGAATATATTCTAAATATGAATACTCACAAATTCCACACTCCATCTTGCAGAAGTGTAAAACAGATGAGCAATTCTAACAAAAGTGTATACAAAGGAACAAGGCAGGATTTAATAAATCAGGGATATGATCCTTGCAAGATCTGTAATCCATAGAAATTTTGGAAATTTAATAAAACCTCACTAAGATTTAATTATGATTCTTAGTGAGGTTTTTTATTAAAAATATTAACAAAAAATCTGAAAACTATTTTGTTAAAATATTAGAAAATTTTCTAATATTATTATTTTGCAAACGTATTAGAAAAATCAATTTTATTTTGATAAATATTCTTTATAGATTTCAATAACTTTATTCATAGCATCAGGTCCCGGAGCACCAATTGTTGTACGCTTATCAACGCATGTTTCTAAGCTTATAGCATCATAAATGTCATCTTCAAACACAGGACTGATAGCTTTATATTCATCTAAAGTCATATCATCAAGGGCGATTCCTTTTTCTTCACAGAAAAGAACTAACTGACCAACGATTCCGTGAGCATCTCTAAATGGTACTCCGTGGTTTACAAGGTAATCAGCAGCATCAGTAGCATTAGTAAAGCCGTTCTTTGTACTTGCTTCCATAATATCTTTGTTAAATGTCATTGTATCAATCATACCTGTAAATAAAACGATGCATCCTTTAACTGTATCAATTGCATCAAAAGATAACTCTTTGTCTTCCTGCATATCTTTGTTATAAGCAAGAGGAATACCTTTCATTGTTGTAAGGATAGAAGCAAGAGCACCGTAAACACGTCCTGTTTTTCCTCTGATTAACTCTGCAATATCAGGATTTTTCTTCTGAGGCATAATGCTTGAACCTGTGCTGTATGAATCATCAATATTAACAAAACGGTATTCGTTAGAATTCCAAATACAAATTTCTTCACAGAATCTGCTTAAGTGCATCATAATAGTAGAAAGAGCACTTAAAAATTCAATTAAATAATCTCTATCTGATACAGAATCCATACTGTTAAGAGTTGGACCATCAAAACCAAGAAGATTTGCAGTATATTCTCTGTCTAAAGGATAAGTAGTTCCTGCTAAAGCACCTGAACCTAGTGGACAAAGATTCATTCTCTTATGTATATCATCTAATCTGCTACGGTCACGCTTGAACATTTCGAAATAAGCACCAAAGTGATGAGCCAAAGTAATAGGCTGTGCTTTCTGTAAATGAGTAAAGCCGGGCATAAAAGTTTCTGTGTTTTCCTCCATAACCTTCAATAAAGAATTAAGAAGTGTTTTTAACAAATCATTAATTTCTTCAACTTCATGTCTTGTGTAAAGTTTCATGTCAAGAGCAACCTGATCATTACGGCTACGTCCTGTGTGAAGTTTCTTGCCGGCATCGCCAATTCTTTCAATAAGATGTGCTTCTACAAAACTGTGAATATCCTCACTGTTATCAAACTGAAGAGTTCCGTTGTCAAGATCAACTCTAATGCTTTCAAGCCCTTTAATAATATCATTCATTTCATCAGTAGTAATAATTCCCTGTTTGCCAAGCATTTTAACATGTGCTAAACTTCCCTGAATATCCTGCTTATAAAATTTCTGGTCAAAAGAAAGGGATTCGTTAAAGTTGTGAACTAACTGATTTTCTTCCTTAGTAAATCGACCGCCCCATAATTTCATATGTATAACCTCGCTTTTAATTATTTTTGTTAAAGCGGTTTTGTGCATAAATATAAATAAATTCGCATAAAACCTATAAAATTATACCACATACTACTGGTTTTTGAAACATACTTTTGATATACTGTGCAAGGATTAATAGATAAGTAAGGAGAATGACATGGAATTTTATTTTGCACCACTTGAAGGTGTAACAGGATTTACATATAGAAACGCATATAATGATTTGTTTGATGACGTGGATAAGTACTATGCACCTTTCATATCCCCATCGATTAACGATAGATTAAAAGGAAAAGAAATAAGAGATCTTTTGCCGGAAAACAATAATAAAGGGATTAATTTGGTGCCACAAATTCTGGCAAATCGGGCAGATTACTTTATAAAGGCAGCAAATCAGTTAATTGAATTGGGCTATGATAAAGAAATTAATTTGAATGCCGGCTGTCCTTCAGGCACTGTTGTGTCTAAAAACAAAGGGGCAGGTTTCCTAAAAGATACGGAAGCAATGGACAGATTTTTTGATGAAACATTCAACTGGTTAGAGAATAAGAACAGTGAAGGTCATAATTTATCAATATCTGTAAAAACAAGAATAGGAATGTATGAGCCGGATGAGTTTGAAAATATACTAGAAGTTTACAATAAATATCCAATTAGCCAGTTGATAGTACATCCAAGAACAAGAGAGCAACTATACAAGGGAACTCCAAACATGGAAGCCTTTAAGTATGCTTTGGAAAACAGTAAGAATCCAGTTTGTTATAACGGAGATATAAACACAGTGGAGAATTATCACAGAATTATTGAGAAAATAAATGATGATTCAGAAATGAAAATTGGAAGCATCATGATAGGCAGAGGGCTTATTGGAAACCCAAACCTTGTTAATGAAATCAAAGGTGGAAAAAAGTTGACTAAAAAAATGCTAGAGGCATATCATGACAGACTATATAATGATTTTGAAAAAATAATGAAAGCAGACAAGCATTTGCTGTTTAAAATGAAAGAAATGTGGACATATATGTCGCTTAACTTTGATGATTCGCATAAGTGTGCGAAACTAATTAGAAAAGCCCAGAACCTATACAAGTATAACCAGGCAGTATATGAAATATTTGAAAAATATGAGTTGAAGTAAAGTGGAATAAAAATGTTCTCTTGTACTGTAAATCGTCCAATATATTGGAGAGTTGGGAGTGGACACCTCCGTGGAAAAGTGTACCAACATGTCATAAAATAAAAAATAAGAATGTAGGTTTCCGACATTGTTATATGCCATAATTCCTACATTCTTATTTTGTAATTTGAAGTGGCTTAAACCATTAATTATAACCAGACTTCAAACTATCAGTTATAACCGGACTTTAAACCATCTTCCCTATTTTTCTGACAAGATTTCAAGTATCTTATTACTTCTTTCAATGAATGCTGTCATTGATTCAGGATTAAGCGGAGTATGAATAATTACTGCAAGGTCATATAACTGCTTACACATAATATCAGTGTTTTCTCCTTCAGGGTTAGCTAAAATGTATTTAACAAGAGCATTGTTGGCATTTAATACTAATGTCTCACCTGAACCACCAAACATTGCAGGGTCCATACCGGACATACCATACATCTTCATCATATCCTGCATACGACGGCTTTCTTCTGAAACAGTAATCATTGAAGAAACTTTTTCGTCTTTAATTTTCTGAACCTTAACATCTAACTTATCACGATTTAAAGCTTTCTTAAATGTTTCTGTTAATTTTTCAGTAGCATCTTTAAGCTCATCTTCACTTATTTCTTCAGTAAATGAATCATTTAAGTCAGCATCAATTCTTACAAACTTAACATTTTCATTTTTCTGCTCAAGCTGTGAAATGAAAGGCTGGTCTATTGCATCTTTTAATACAACAGCATCAATTCCTTCAGCCTTAAACATATTTACATACTGGCTCTGCTGAACAGGATCGTTTGTGTAGAAAATAGTATTTTCATGTTTATCTTTATTTTCTTCAAGACATTCCTTAAATGTAAGATATTTGTCATCAAGATTCTTGAATAAAACATAATCAGACATCTTTTCGCAGAACTTAGTGTCTTTTAAACAACCGAATTTAATGAACGGGCTAATATCATCCCAGTATTTTTCGTATTCTTCTTTATCTGTTTTACACATGCCGGAAAGTTTGTCAGCAACTTTCTTAGTAATGTAATCAGAAATCTTTTTGACAAAACCGTCATTCTGGAGAGCAGAACGTGAAACATTAAGTGGTAAATCAGGACAATCAATAACACCCTTTAAAAGCATTAAGAATTCAGGGATAACTTCCTTAATATTATCAGCAATAAATACCTGATTGTTATAAAGCTTAATTGTGCCTTCAATTGATTCATATTCTGTATTAATCTTAGGGAAGTACAAAATACCCTTTAAGTTAAATGGATAATCCATATTTAAATGAATCCAGAATAAAGGCTCTTTGTAATCTAAGAATACTTTGTGATAGAATTCTCTGTATTCTTCTTCAGTACATTCATTAGGATGCTTAGTCCAAAGAGGAGTAGTATCACTGATACTTACAGGTCTTTTTAAAATTTTTACTTTTTTCTTTTCTGGTTCAACTTCAACAGTTTCCTTAGTTCCGTCTTCCTTTTCTTTTTCTTCGGTTTTAGCTGGCTCAACAATATGCTCAATAACAGTATCTTTATCTGTTAATTCTTCTTCCATAATTGTCTGATATTCAGGTTCAGCAGAAGGGTCAGATACAAAAATTTCAACAGGCATAAAAGAGCAGTACTTATCAAGAATCTCTTTAGCTTTGAAAATGTTAGCAAATTCAACGCTGTCGTCATTTAAATATAAAGTAATCTTTGTACCACGATCAGCCTTGTCTGAGTCAGACATTGTAAAGTCCATACCATCTTCACAGTCCCAAAGAACTGCTTTGGCATCTTTCTTATAAGATAAAGTTTCAATAGTTACTCTATCAGCAACCATAAATGCTGAATAAAAACCTAAACCGAAATGACCGATAATCTGGTCTTCAGAAGTTTTATCCTTATACTGTTCAAGGAAAGCTTCTGCACCCGAAAAAGCAATCTGGTTAATGTATTCGTCTACTTCATCAGCAGTCATACCAAGACCATTATCGATGAAAGTAAGAGTTTTCTCTTTAGGGTTTGCAAGAATCTGAATCTTAAATTCTTCATTATCAGCTATTTCAGCTTCACCCATCATTTCAAGTTTCTTTAATTTTGTAATGGCATCACAACCATTAGATACTAATTCTCTGAAAAAAATGTCATGGTCTGAATACAACCATTTCTTAATAATAGGGAAAATATTTTCACTGTTAATTGAAAGACTACCCTTTTTTTCTGACATAAAAATCACTCCTTTGTTATTGTTCATTTTCAATTCTAAAGGATATTGTAGACACGTAAAAAAGAAAAGTCAAGAGAAAATTAGCACTCAATCAAGGTGAGTGCTAAAAGTTTACAATTAGTTAACAATTTCTATAAAATCTCTGTATCAAAATGGGATTCAAAAAACTTTGAAATTAATTTATCCCAGTAATTATCAAGAGATTTATCCATTGTAAAAAGATTAAGGGAAGAACTGGTTATAATATGTATCTGATTGCTTTCGTATATAATATGAAAATAAAGACCACTAATATTCTCTTCAGCAATAGAAGAGCCAAGTTCCCTTACGATTTTTGAATAATTAACTTTAGGAAAAGCCATAACCAACTTAAGCCGGGTAGGAACTTTTTTTCCTTTAATTATTTCAAAACAAATATTTCTTAAGTTTTTCCATGTGGCAAAATCTTCGGTAAAGTTTTCGATTTCATCCTTATCAAAAAAAGCTTTGTTAATATGGCCGTCAAAGGAGAAGGAAGAACCTGTTATTATTTCTCCGCTACATATTAAAAAAGAATCAAAAGTATCCTTTACAAGAAGGTTTTGCATAAAATTATTTATATCGTTTATTTTAATTGAAATCATAAACTAGATTATATCAAAATATGGTGTTTTTGTCTTTACTTTTTTTCTTCTTATAGTTATAATAATGTCATTGTATACTTTATTGCAATAAATAGTTAAATTATGTAAACAGGCTTCCGTAGCTCAGTTGGTAGAGCAGCTCACTCGTAATGAGCAGGTCACGTGTTCGAGTCACGCCGGGAGCTTTAAATTAACGATTTTAGTAGAATTATGAAAGTCTGATGTACGGAATATTCCACTTAATCAGAATTTTAAGGAGCAGAGATGGCATATAAACCATACAAACCCAAGAAAGAAAAAGATATATATGCTAGGTATGATGGAAAGAATACCAAAGCCAACAATTACGATAGTGGAAGCGTGAAACTGTTTGGTTTCAGGTCAGGTGCAGTATATAAGATGGTTCCGGCTATTTTATATTATGCATTTATGATTTTCTATATAGGAACAGGTATTTACGGTGAACTTAGTTATTATAAATTTGAACCAATGGACTATGTAATAACCGTATTGAAATATATTTTCTTTATAGTATGGTTTTTCAGCCCGGCAATATTTTTATCCAATTTTAAATACAGGGAATCGTTGCCATTATTTAAGAAACATGATGCCGGTTCATCAATTATTGGAATAATTATTATAAGTCTTTTCTGTTCATTTATGACTATGGTTTATAAGGAATGTATGTCAGACACTTATAAGAAATCAGTAACGGCATATGATAGTTATCTTAAGGAACAGCGAGAAAAGAAACAACAGAATACAGAGCCAGAAAGTGTTTCATTTAATGGAATAACTTATGATGTGAATAATAATAAAGTATATTTAGGGGAGGCATAAGATGAAGAATAAGAAGATTTTTGGAATTGTTGTAGGAATTATAGTTATAATAATTGCAGTAGTTTTTATTAAAGATAAAACAGGAAAACAGACTGTCAAAGATGAAAATAACACAACTACGGTTGAAACAACAGTGATAGAGACTACAACAGAAACTAATACGGAATCAGTTCAGAAAGCAACAGTAGCCGGTGAAAAGGGAACAGTTGCAGATAATAGTAAAAACACAGTTGTTACCAACAAGAATGGAAGCAGTAGTTCAAAGACTGATGAAAAGGCAACAACTAAGAAATCAGGTAAGAAAACAAATAAATCAACAAAGAAGGCAACAAAGAATAACAATAGTAAGAACAGCAAACCTTCAGACGATACATATGGAAGTTATGGACCTGGAGATAATTATGCTGTGGATATATTTGGCAATGAGTCTGAAACAACAAAGAAGAACTCATCTAAAACAGAAAAAACCACAACTTCAAAGAAGAATAATTCAGGAAATTCCAATAAGAATGACGATGGTTGGTCAGATTTCTATTAATATGGTAAACTAATTCATTTAAATAAAATTAAAAGCATAAGGGAGAACACAAAGATGATGAAATTAGACAAAAAACTTAAAGTAGGCATTTTAGGTGCAACAGGTATGGTTGGACAGAGATTTATTACTTTGTTAGCAGACCATCCATGGTTTGAAGTTACAACTTTGGCTGCAAGCCCACGCTCAGCAGGAAAGACTTATGAAGATGCTGTAGGTGACAGATGGAAAATGGAAGCTCCAATGCCTGAATCAGTTAAAAAGATGATTGTACATAATGTTAACGAAGTAGAAGCTGTTGCTTCAACAGTTGATTTTGTATTTAGTGCAGTTGATATGACTAAGGAAGAAATTAAGAAGATTGAAGAAGATTATGCTAAGACAGAAACACCTGTAGTTTCAAACAATAGCGCACATAGATGGACTCCTGATGTTCCTATGGTTGTTCCGGAAATCAACCCGGAACATTATGAAGTGATTAAGTATCAGAAGGAAAGACTTGGTACAAAGAGAGGTTTTGTCGCTGTTAAACCTAACTGTTCAATTCAAAGTTATGCTCCTGTACTTACAGCATGGAAAGAATTTGAGCCAACAGAAGTTGTAGCAACAACATACCAGGCTATTTCAGGTGCAGGAAAGACATTTAAGGATTGGCCTGAAATGCTAGGAAATATTATTCCTTTCATTGGCGGTGAAGAAGAAAAGTCAGAACAGGAACCACTTAGATTATGGGGCAAGATTGAAGATGGTGTTATTAAAAAAGCAACAAGTCCTGTTATCACAACACAGTGTATTCGAGTACCTGTATTAGACGGACATACAGCAGCAGTATTTGTTAAGTTTGCTAAGAAACCAACTAAGGAACAGCTTATTGAAGCTATGACTAAGTTTAGTGGAGAACCACAGGAGCTTGATCTTCCAAGTGCTCCAAAGCAGTTCATCCAGTATCTTGAAGAAGATAACAGACCACAGGTTCAGTTAGATGTTAACTTTGAAAAAGGTATGGGAATTTCAGTTGGACGTTTAAGAGAAGATACAGTATATGACTACAAGTTTGTAGGTTTATCACATAACACATTAAGAGGTGCTGCAGGCGGAGCTGTTCTTTCAGCAGAACTTCTTGTTGCAAAGGGATATATTGAAGCTAAATAATTATCTTAAATGTTGATAGTTGTTAAGCTTATGTTTAAAGGCTGTCATATTGACAGCCTTTAATTATGATTTTATAAAAAGTAGAAAGAGGGAGAAAATGTACGAAAAATTATCAAAAAACGCACTTTTGAATATGTACTTTGGGACAATTACGGGAACAATAGCGATACTTGCTATTATATTTGTACTGGAATTATTGTTTGTTATTCCAAATAATATTGGAATATTAGTTATTTTGGGATTGATAATTGCAATAATATTGGTTTTTAACGCTATCATTAGTCCTGTTTTTAGATTTCACAGATACAGATATAAGATAGATGAGGAATCGATTGATATTATCGAGGGATATGTTTTTACACAAAGAAATATAGTTCCAATTGAAAGATTACATAAACTACAGATTAGTCAGGGACCATTCGACAAGCTTTGCAATGTGGCAAGAGTTAAGGTTACAACTGCAGGTGGTGATGTGGAAATAAGATTTCTTGAAAATGAAAAAGCAGAAAAAATAACTGAAAGCTTAAAACAGAAAATAAACCAGATTGCAGTAGAACAGAAGAATCAAATTGCCAAAGAGCAGAAAAAACGAAATGAAGAAGAACAGAAAAAGCTGAATGAAACACAGGAGTAATGAGTATGGAAACAAAAAGATTTAGAAATCATTTCTCCGATGTTATTGAACAGCTGGGTGGGTTGTTAATATTTCTGTTTATTGTTGGGGTTCAGTCAATCCCGGACATATTAAGTGATACTGATGGAGATAGCAACGATATAGTAGCTTTGATAGATAATCCTAAATATGCAATGATTGTGATTATCGTTGTGATTACAATTCTGGCAGTACTAGGTCTTATTATAGGCTTTAAGGTTAGAAGATGGTATAAAACCTGGATAATAATTGGCAACGACACAATAACAGTTGAGAGAAATACATTAAGAAGTGTAAAGAATACTGTTGGAATAAAGAATATTTCTAATGTCAATATTAATCAGAATATTTTTGAAATGATTATTGGAACTTGCAATTTGAAACTGGATACTAATAGCTTATCCACTGCAGATAGTACAGATATTAAGCTTATACTAAAAAAGCAACAGGGAGAAGAACTTCGAAATTATATAAATAGACGTGTTGAAGAAATTAACACAGGAACAATTCTTGAAAAAGAGGAAGAAGTTAATCCTTACGTGAAATATGACATTGAAGTAACATCAAAAGACATTATTACAAATGGTTTTTATTCTCTAAGTGTTGGAACAATACTTTTATTTTTAGGTTCTTTAGCCGGTTTTATAGCAGGAATTGTTTCGGACATAAACGATGGAAAAACAATTATTGCTTCATTAGGTGGTGCAATTACTTTAATCATTTTGATTATAGGTTCTCTTTATTCTATGGCAAAAAGTTTTCTTAAAATGTATGATTTTAAGGCAAGACGTGGAAAGAACAAGCTTTATATAAAATATGGTCTTTACAATAAAGTAGATTTTGCCATTCCTATAGACAAGATTAATGCCATTGTAGTTCATCAGACATTTATTGCAAGAATTTTTAGAAAATATTCAGCTGAAATAGTAAATGTAGGCTTAAATGATGATGATAAGGCCAGTGCCTATTTTACATTTTATTGTAGCAAGAAACAGTTAAAATCATATATTGATAAGTTATTGCCGGAATTTAGCGAAGGAATTGATGGGGATATAAAGAAACAACCTGATAAAGTCAAAATAAAATATATTGTGGATTACTTAATTAATTCTGTTATTGTTTTGATTGTTGCAGCAAGCATAATTTATTATGTAAATCCTTCAAAAGTGTTTGAAATGGCAATTGTTGCAGGTTCAGCATTTATACTTTTTTATATGTTTATAGCAAAGATTTTAAGTTTCATTACCTGTGGTGTTTTCATTGGTGACGAATTGGTTGGAGTAAGGGAAGGTACTATGGGAACCAGATATTCATTAATTAAATATTGTAATATACAGTACATAACAATTAATCAGAACATATTGGAAGAGAAATTAAGAATTGCTAAAGGTGGTCTGCATATCCTTGCATCAATGTTGTGCGATGACTACTTAATACCTTATATGGATGAGAATGAAATCAGTTCTATTTATAATAATATAATTAAATAATAATTTGAAAATATCTTTTTGCGTATGAAAAGACATATGCCAAAAAGATATTTTTCTTTAATAAGAAAATTATTTTAAATTTAATGCAACAGTTT
>OFME01001839.1_pt1 | contig 10493 bp, 7 predicted proteins | sample 1541381 | NCBI WGS metagenome assembly OFME01 (sample SAMN04209243, study PRJEB22552) | human gut metagenome | biome: gut; material: feces | host: Homo sapiens | place: USA: Oklahoma
GCGTGCTGTACCGCGCCATCCTGTGGGCTGCCCACGATGAAGCCGACCTGCACAAATGGTTCAGCACGAACTACAATGTGGAAGTCCATGCCTACGTTAAGAACGGCAAGTACTGCGTGGTCAACAACACCTACGAACCGCAGGACACGACCGTTTACACCGGCGACGGCAGCTGCTTCGATCTGCATCTGGATACCAATGAGATCAAGTGGTACAGCATTGAGGGGTAATAGAATGAGAACACCCGAAGAACAGATCCGCTATGCGGCCTCTATCACGCCCAGCCCGCGCCAGCTGGCATGGCAGCAGCTTGAATTTTACGCCTTTACCCATTTCGGCATGAATACCTTCACGAACCGCGAGTGGGGCGACGGCACCGAAGCCCCGGCGCTGTTCAACCCCGATGCGCTGGATGCCGACCAATGGGTCGCCGCAGTCAAAAGTGCCGGCATGAAGGCGCTGATTCTGACCTGCAAGCACCATGACGGCTTCTGCCTGTGGCCGAGCGCCTACACCGAGCACAGCGTAAAAAACAGCCCGTGGAAGAACGGACAGGGCGATGTTGTGCGCGAGGTATCGGATGCCTGCCGGCGCGGCGGTATCAAGTTTGGTGTCTATCTCTCCCCGTGGGATCGTCACGATGCACGCTATGGGCAGGGGAAACCGTATGATGATTATTTCGTTTCCCAGCTGACTGAGCTTGCAACAAACTACGGAGATATTTTCTGCTTCTGGTTTGACGGTGCCTGTGGCGAGGGCAAAAACGGCAAAAAGCAAATTTACGATTGGGAACGCTACTATGCAGTACTGCGCAAATTGCAGCCGAATGCGGTTTTGAATGTCTGCGGTCCCGATGTGCGCTGGTGCGGCAACGAGGCCGGGCATTGCCGGAAAGCCGAGTGGAGCGTGGTTCCCGCAGAGCTGCGGGATGCAGAACGCACGGCATCGAAATCGCAGCAGGCGGATGACGGAGAATTCTCCCGCAAAATTGACTCTCAGGACGAGGACATCGGCAGCAGAGCGGTTATCCGCAATGCAAGAGAACTTGTCTGGTATCCGTCCGAGGTGGATACCTCCATCCGAACAGGTTGGTTTTACCACCCGGAGGAGGACACTGACGTGCGCACGGCAGGCGAATTGCTGGACATCTATCTGGATGCCGTCGGTGCGAATGCCAGCCTGCTGCTGAACATTCCACCCGATACGCATGGCCGTATTGCTGCACCGGACTGCGCCAGCCTTACAGAGCTGGGTACTAAAATCCAGCAGATTTTTGCCAGCAACGTAACAGAAAAGGCGAAGATTACGGCAGATTCTGCGATTGCGCAGCATCCCATCACACAGGCTGTGGACGGTATGGCAAATACCTATTGGCAGGCTGCCTACGGACAAGAATCCGATACGATTACTTTGAAGTTCCCGAAGCCGCAGAAGGTTTCCTGTGTTGTTCTGGGGGAGCATCTGCCGACAGGGCAGCGCATAGAAAGCGGCGAGATTTGGGCAGACGGAAGCAAGGCTTCCGAATTTACGGTAGTTGGACATAAGCGTATCTGCCGTTTTACCCCTGTGGATGTGCAGACGCTTACCATCAAGATTACAGCTTCACGCACGGAGCCAACTCTGCGGCTGCTGGAAGTCTATCAGTGAGGATGTAGGCGAAAGAGGCGTGCCGTGCTGTGCGGCACGCCTTTGGCTGCAAAAACATTGATACGAGGTTTGTTATGGATAAACGTCCTAATATTATCCTGCTTATGGCAGACCAGATGCGCGGCGACTGCCTTGGTATTGCCGGTCACCCGGATGTAAAAACGCCGTTCCTCGATGCACTGGCCGCCGAGGGCGTGCGGTATGAAAATGCCTATTCTGCCTGTCCGACCTGTGTTCCCGCGCGGGCTACGCTGTATACCGGCATGTCTCAGGAGCACACCGGCCGCGTCGGGTACGAGGATCTTGTGCCGTGGGATTATCCCCACACACTGGCCGGGGAGTTGAGCAAGGCCGGGTACTATACCCAGTGTGTCGGCAAAATGCATGTTCATCCGCTGCGCAACAATCTGGGTTTCCATGATGTACGGCTGCATGATGGCTATCTCCATGCCTACCGCCGCCCCACCACGCCCAGTTATGAGGATCAGCGTGTGGCCGATGACTATTATTGGTGGCTCAAACAGCAGCTTGGCGTGGATGCAGACCCGGTGGACACTGGCCTTGACTGCAATAGTTGGGTTGTGCGCCCCTGGATCTACGAGGAAAAGTATCACCCCACAAACTGGGTCGCCAGCGAGTGCCGAGACTTTCTGCGCCGCCGTGACCGTTCGAAACCATTCTTCCTGATGGCCAGCTTTGTGCGGCCACACCCTCCGCTGGATGCCCCGGAATATTACTTGAATTTGTACAAAGATGAGTCGCTGGCCGAGCCTTGGCGCGGTGATTGGAATGACTGCGTCCGCTGGGAACGTGACGGCCACAGCTACCATGCCCAGACGGCACCCTCGGATGAAAGCTACATCCAGCAGCTGCGGGCGGGTTACTATGCGGCCATCACGCACATGGATCATCAAATCGGACGTTTAGTCTCCGCACTGGTGGAGGAGCAAATCATGGATAATACCATAATTCTGTTCGTGTCCGACCACGGCGAGATGCTGGGCGACCACCTGATGTTCCAGAAGGCAAAGCCGTTCCAGGGCAGTATCCGGGTGCCGCTGTTTATCTCCGGGCCGGAGCGCTATGTGGGCAAGCATGGTACGGTTTGCACCGATTTGGCAGAGCTGCGCGACGTCATGCCCACGCTACTGGAGCTGGCGGGCGCACCGATTCCCGAAACCGTGGACGGCACGAGCCTATTGCACCCCGTCGAACGCGAATATCTGCACGGTGAGCATACACTGGGCGAGGATTCCATGCACTTTATCCTGACGAAAGAGGATAAATATATCTGGTACTCTCAGACCGGGCGAGAACTGTACTTCAATCTGCGCGACGACCCGCACGAGACAAAAAACGTGCTGGAGGAAAACCAGAAGCGCGTGGCGGAGCTACGCGCTCTGCTGATTGATGCTCTAAAAAATCGTGAAGAGGGTTACACCGATGGGCACACCCTGCTTGTGGGCAAAACCCCCGTGACCGTATTGCAGCATACCGAGGTGCTATGAAGCAGCTTCAATTCCTGATTAAGCCCGCAGCGGGCTACTGCAACATGCGCTGCCAATATTGCTTTTATCGAGATGAGCAGCAGAATCGCGTGAACCCTGATGACTGCATCATGTCGTTCACTACTGCGGAAACGCTGATTCAACGCTGTTTTGCGGAAATCGAACAAGGCGGTTATATCTCGTTTGCCTTTCAGGGTGGGGAACCGACCTTGGCTGGGCTGGATTTCTTCCGTTTCTTTACGCAGACCGTGCAAAAGTACAATCAAAAGCGTGTCACGGTGCAGTATGCCATTCAGACAAATGGCCTTGCAGTTACCGAGGAATGGGCTGAATTTTTCAGCAAAGAACACTTTCTCGTAGGCATCAGCTTGGACGGCACCCCGGATGTGCATGATGCCCTGCGCCCGGATACACAGGGAAACGGAACATGGAATAGAATTACGCAGACGATTGAATTGCTGCGCCGATACGGCGTGGAGTGCAATCTTTTATGTGTCGTCACCAAACAGCTGGCAAAAAAAGCGGAGCGCGTGTATAAGTCCATGAAGGCTACAGGGGTGCGCTATTTGCAGTTCATTCCTTGTCTGGACCCGCTGGGCATGCCGCAGGGGCAGCAGAACTACTCCCTCACGCCAGAGCTGTACGCGCGGTTCCTGTGCGCCCTGTTTGATGCCTGGTATCGAGACTGGAAAACCAGCACCTATGTCAGCGTCCGCCTGTTTGAAGATTATATTCAGCTGCTTTTGGGCGAGCCGGCGGGAATTTGTTCCACGACCGGCACCTGCGGTGCCTACATGGTCGTGGAGGGAGTGGCGCAATGTATCCGTGCGACTTCTTCTGCTTGGATGCCTATAAACTTGGTACGATTCAAAACGATACCCTGCAATCGCTGCTTACCGGAGAAAAAATACGAACGTTTATCACGGATGGTTGGCAGATACCCGCAGAGTGCCAGCAATGCAAGTGGGTCCACCTGTGCCGTGGCGGCTGCAAACGTGACCGCAACGTTGCCGACAAAGTACGGCGCAGTTATTATTGCAAAGCGCTGCAAAAGTTTTTTGCCTACGCAGAACCGCGCCTGTACGAAATGGTTCGCGCTGTTCAAATGTACCGCTGAAAAGGAGACAAATATCTATTGGACAAGAAAGATAAATACTGGCAGCTGTTTCTCTCTACCTTTAAGTTGAGCGTCTGCACCTTCGGCGGCGGCTTCGTCATTATCCCGTTGATGCGGGAACGCTTCGTGAAAGAACTGCACTGGATCGAGGAAGAGGAAACGCTGGACCTGACGGCGATTGCCCAATCAAGCCCCGGATCTATTGCCATCAACGCCTCGATTCTGATGGGCTACCATGTAGCAGGCATCCCCGGCGCACTGATTACTATGGTGGGCGCGGCGCTGCCACCGCTGATTATCATCTCCATCATCTCCGCGTTCTATCAGGCGTTCCGCTCCAACAAGTATGTGAGCATGGCAATGGCCGGTATGCTGGCCGGTGTGGCAGCGGTCATCTTTGATGTGGTCATCAACATGGCGTGGCCCATCCTGAAAAAGAAGCGCTGGCTGCCCATCGCGGTTATGCTGGCAGCTTTTGCGGCGACCCGTTTCTTCTCGGTGAACATCATTTTGATTATCCTCGTCTGCGGCGTCATCGGCGCGCTGGATACCATGTATCTACAAAAGCGGGAGGGTAGCAAATGATCTACCTTGAATTATTCTGGAGCTTTTTCCAAGTTGGCCTGTTCAGCATCGGCGGCGGCTATGCGGCTATGCCTTTGATTCAAAACCAAGTGGTGGACATTCACCCCTGGCTGACGATGACAGGCTTTGCGGACATTATTACGATTGCCGAAATGACCCCCGGCCCCATCGCCGTAAACGCCGCGACGTTCGTTGGTATTCAGGTTGCGGGGCTGCCTGGGGCACTGATTGCCACGATTGGCTGTATTTTCCCGTCCTGCGTCATCGTCATGGCGCTGGCCTACATGTATTACCGTTTCCGCGGCCTTAGCGTTATGCAGGGTATCTTGGCCGGGCTGCGCCCCGCTGTTATTGCCATGATTGCTTCTGCTGGCATTTCCCTGTTGTGCATGGCCCTGTACAGGCAGCGCACTTTCCCGGCGGATCTGGGCAGCATGGATCTGATTGCACTGGCAATTTTCCTCATGGGCTTTTTTGTTCTACGTAAATGGAAGCCCAGCCCTATCAAGGTCATGGCGGGGGCTGCCGTGGCCGGTGTCGCGCTGTACAGTATCGCGGCATAAACAAAACCAGAGAGGATGTATATACAAATGAAGGATATTTTAACTGCATGGAAATGGAATGGCTCAGTATCAGAGCCGATTCCCTATGGCGAAGGGCATATCAACCAGACGTATGCCATCACGGTAACGTCAGTGCAGGGGGCAAAACGCTACATCCTGCAAAAAATCAATACCAATACATTCAAAGACCCGGCCGGCTTGATGGAAAACGTCTGCGGTGTTACAGATTTTTTGCGCGAAAAGGCTAAGCAGCGCGGGGCTGACCCGGCGCGTGCTACGCTCCATGTGGTGCCTACCAAAGAGGAAAAGCCCTATTATCAGGCTGCTGATGGTAGCTGCTGGCGTATCTATGAATTTGTAGAGAACACTGTCTGTTTGCAGCAGGTGCAGTCGGCTGAGGATTTTTACCAGAGTGCTGTTGCATTTGGCAATTTCCAGCATCAGTTGGCTGAATATCCGGCACACACCCTGCATGAGACGATCCCGCACTTCCACGACACGCCCAAGCGTTTCGCTGATTTTCAGCGCGCCGTGGCCGAGGATCGCATGGGCCGTGCCGCACAGGTACAGCGCGAGATCGAGTTTGTCCGCGCCCGCGAAGCAGAGTATCATGTCATGGTGGACCTGCTGGCGGCGGGTAAACTACCGCTGCGCGTCACCCACAATGACACCAAGCTGAACAATATCCTGTTCGACAAAACGACTGGGGAGGGGCTGTGTGTTATCGACCTCGACACTGTCATGCCGGGGCTGGCCGCGAACGATTTTGGCGATTCAATCCGTTTTGGCGCTAACCACTGCGCCGAGGATGAACCCGACCTCTCGAAAGTGAATTTCAGCATGGAACTGTTTGAAATTTACACCAAGGGCTTCTTGCAGGCAGCAGGGGAAGCGTTCACCCCGCTGGAAAAGCAGACCCTGCCTTGGGGTGCCAAGTTGATGACGATGGAGTGCGGTATGCGCTTCCTTGCTGATTATCTCGAGGGGGACCGCTACTTCCACATCAACTACGAAACCCAAAACCTCAACCGCGCCCGCACCCAGTTCAAGTTGACTGCCGATATGGAACGGAACTGGGATGCCATGCAAAAAGTAATTGAAAAATACTGCTGATACCACTAATCTGCTTTTTCATTTTGCGGTTTGCATTTTGCAGTAGAGTGCATCATGCAAACTCGTGTTTTCTCCTTCCTTAACTCCCGCGCCTGACAAGCGCGGGAGTTGCTTATTCTAAAGAATAAAAATAGAGCCGCTTCAAGCGTTGCACTTATGCAATACGCTTGAAGCGGCTCTGTTATATTAGCGGTAGTAAAGCTCTATTTCTTGGATGCTGGGATCGGTTTGCCCCTTGCTGTTTTTCGTGGTGTCTTCCTGCAATCCGGTAATCAAGACCTTGAATTTGGAACTGGTCGTTTCCGGCAGAGAAATGGTTTTGGATGTGCCGATCGTGCCACTATAGGTGCTGATTGTAGTGTATTCTGTACCATTCCATGCTTGGAACTCTAAGTCGGTGATTCGTTCCGATGCCCAATTGGGAACAATATTTTCTGTGATGGTTACGCTGTTAAAGGTCTGCTCAGAGCCAAGATCAAATTCCAGCCATGCAGGAAGATCCGAGTTGGCAGCAGCCCAGCGGGAACCCTGAGAGGTATCGCCGTCATTTACTTTGGGTGCGGGGCAGGAGGGGTGCGAAGAACTGGCAGAAACGGACTTGTTCAAAAGCAGATTCTGCGGCTCTCGAACGACGGGAACTTTGTATACCTCAAATTCAACGATGCTGGGATCGGTTTCTCCACGGCCATGTGTGCTTGTGTCAGCGCGGAGGCTGGTGATTTCCATTCTAAGATGGGATGCAGTCACCGTGTCGAACGTGAAATCTTTCCCTTCACCGATTTCGCCGTCATAGGTATAAATTGTTTGGTACCCATCCACCGTAGGAATCTGCAAGTTGAAGGAGGCAATTCGGGGAGAGGCCCACCCAGATACAATGTTTTCGGTAAGGACAACCTTATTAAAGGTAGTATCCCCGCCAAAATCAATATCCAACCAGATGGGAAGATCCGAGTTGGCGGCGGCCCAGCGAGAATTCTGAGAATAGATGCCGTCAACCACTAAATCGGGAGTCAAGGATTCATGGGAATTGTTAGAGGTTACAGTTTTGCCTAATGCAAAATTGGAGGGATCATTATATTCGCCCTGCTGGTACTCGTGAACACCGATGTCGGGAGCATTACCCCAATACAGCTGAGTGCCATAGAAATCAGTAGTTCCCATCTGAGGAACATAGATGCCTGCATCAATCAGCGGAGAACTTGCATTGAGTTTGTAACCATCCCAAACTGTAGCACCACTCAGAATACCATCACTGTTCTGCTGCGGGGTCTGGCCGGGATTCACCATAGCAGGATTCTCGGTGACTTTATAATCGTCAGCTGGCTCATACTGGGAATGGATACCACTGGCTTCGTAGAAACAGTTATGGCTGAATGTTACGGAACCGAGATTTCCGAGATAGCGGTTGGTATCGTGCCATGTTGTGGTGGTTGTGGTACTTTTATTGTAGAAAACATTGTTGTAGAAATAAGTTTGCGATTTGAAAGGATCACGGTGCATGAATGTGGTTCTGGCACCATCATACATGATTACGTTGTTTACAAAGTAGGCAGGAGTTGCATTGGCGGTAAGGAAATACTTGATAATAAAGTCGCCACCGTCATCGCTGATATTGTAGCGGATTATATCATTGGTATTACGTCCCATGTACAACATCCAGCCACAGGGATTGTTGTGCGAGTAGTTGAACTGGTAGACAACATTTTTTAGTGCGGAATCCATATCATAGGGACTGCCGTCTGCGTTCGTTGAAGGTCCATTATAAACTTCATTGTACTGCAAGACGGAGTTTTCACATTTCCAAGGGTACAGAGCAACAGTAGGACGGAAATTAGGATACCGCTTTAGGAAGCCATCAACAACATTATATTCAACGACAGCATTTCGAGCATCGCACAAATCGATGCCGCCCTGAGCAACATCTTCGATATAGTTATGGCCGATATAGATGTTTTCCATCCAAAGATTGTATGTGTCAACATCGTCCTGATAGCCGCTTTTTGCCATCTGTACAAAGCCGGTGATACCAAGCAGATCAACTTTGCGGATCGTGTTGTAGGCAATCCGAATATCACGGAAAGAGGTGTTAGGACGAATTTTCGTGCCAACGACATTGTAAATGATTCCGCCAGTAAAAGTATCATTCCAATCGTTGGGGCCATCTACGTCATGTACATAGCAATTCTCAATGTAAATGTGATCGAAAATGCCATCGTCATCATCGTTGAGCAGATCACCATCGGCGATAATCAAAATGCCATTCCGTGTTTCGGCCTGACTCGACCAACTGTTGTCACCCTGCGGGCGGGAAAGGTCGATATCAACATCGAAGTCATCATCGTTTGTGACTTCAAGATTGCGAATTTCCCAATATTCTTGGTTGCGCAGGTGAACAGCGCCAGAGTAGTTCATACCACGATCGATGCCCATGCCATTGATGACGGGCAGTGCATCACCGCCGTATTTATCGATCTTGATAGGTGCATCTGCGGTTCCTGAGCCTTTTGGCCATAACCATTCGCCATTCCAAATGGAGCCGGATTTCAGGAGAATGGTATCACCAGGCAAGAAGGTTGTGGCGGTCACTTTGTCGAGGGTTTTCCAAGGTGTTTCGGGCGAGGTTCCCGAATTGGAGTCATCACCGATTGTAGAATCTACATAGTAGGTGGTTCCACCGGACGCAGCAGCTTCTGCGACAATGGTTTCGGTAGAGGCTGTTTCTGGAGTTTGAATGTCTTCAGCCAAGGCGTTGGTCATAGGAGCAATGATGCTTAAAATCATAGCGGCACTCATGACCAGGGAAAATTTTCTCTTCATGGTTGAGTCTCCTATTCGATTGATGTATTTTGAAAGGCATCAGTTTCGGTAAAGACCAGACGGTTTTGAATCAGTTCGGTTTCTGTGCTTATCCGTGAGTTTAATAAGTAATCTGTGATACGATTACGAACCTCTGCGAGTGGGATAACGGTTGCGTCCTCCTTTCTTGTGACTTTAATAATGCACGGATAAGTCCCATCTAAAAACGGCTCTGATACATCTCCAGTATTCATGCTGGATGCCTGTGAAACGATGTCTGCATGGGATAAGAGATCGGACTTTTCGGTTTCGTTTGTAAAAGAATAGGTGTGCCAGTCTGTGACATAAGGGTATTGTGTTTGGATATCCTCTAAAGAAACACCTTCCTCAAGGCCCAAAAAGATGTTGTCAGCAGAGAGGTCGGATGGAATATATGACAAATAAATAGCAGAAACATCTGCGTCACCATTCAGGGAGAACAGGTTTTGATTTTCAGAGTAGAAAGCGTCAATGTCTGCATCGCTTACAGCATTGGTAGAAATCCAGTATTCCTTTATATCGTTTTCAAGCTGTGAAAGATAACGGTGATAGTAAGAACCAAAGGAATACTCTATAGGGCCGTAGACAATACCACCGTTTGACGTGCTTTCTTTTCTTGCAGTGTTGAAATTTTCTGCATTTTCTTTTAGTTGGGAAAACGACAAGAACTCAGCAGAAGTTGTCTTCTCGGCAAGCATTTGTGTGGCGTATGCTTCCAGACAGGCTTCTTTGGCAGAGGCCCTTGCGGAATCCAGCGGAGTAGAATCACCATATTCATTATTCCAAAAGGCGGAGTCAAAAGATGTGATTCCGTAAAGCTGAGAATAGCTTTGGCATACGGAGCTTTTTTGCAGGGATAAGAAGTAATTGAACTCTTCCATAGTGATGGGGTGCTCATCGATATACCCGACCACAGCAGAAGAATCCGTTGCAGCGCAGCTACAGAGTGTGCTGGCGATACTTCCGGCAATTAAAAAGAGACTCATAAACTTTTTATATGTCATTTTTTCACGCCCATCCTATTTAGATTTCTATTTCTATTATTAAACATTCGCTGACTTTTGAAAACGGAATATATTGATGAAAGAATGTAAATTATTGACCAAAAAATCGCGCCGACAATGC
>OFME01001846.1_pt1 | contig 10469 bp, 14 predicted proteins | sample 1541381 | NCBI WGS metagenome assembly OFME01 (sample SAMN04209243, study PRJEB22552) | human gut metagenome | biome: gut; material: feces | host: Homo sapiens | place: USA: Oklahoma
GGGCTTCTGTTAGCTGCGCTTTTTTGTGTCTACTTTTACTTGACAGATGCATATCCCCCGAAAGGGGGCCCCTGTCTGGTGAGAAACCCAGCTTATGTGTCAAGCATGAGCTGGGTTTCTGGTATGTAGCGGCCTGACAAGGAGCATATAGAGAAGCAGGCTTTTCCAGCCATAGCCATCTGGCCAGTTTTTGAGGTTCATGGCAGCAAATTTGAGCTTCACTTAGTTTTGCAGCCAAGAGAAAAACAGTGCAAGAAATGGAATAAAAACAAATAAGGGCCTCCAAGTAAAAATAAGAGATCTGTCTTATGATTTTTTTGCAGCATCAAGTTCTGCTGCACGAAGAGACCGGATGGAAGTTCGATTTGTGTAATCGCCGAGCAGAACAACATCAGGAATTCCTGTTTCCATAAGAGCAGACGGCTCAATCACATACGCCTTCAATATGTAGGAAATCATCCAATTTTTTGCCGCTTCTTCTGATAAAATCACTTTCTACGTCCGGCCAATTTGCCTATGAAAGAAATAGCTCGCCCAATCTTTCTCCGTATTGATGACAGGGATACCGGCAGAAAACAAATAACGAGTACCAGCGGGCGATAATTCGTGCAGTATGCGGAGTTCATGTGTATCATCATCCTGCTGGATCCATTTCGTTTTTCCCAAGATATTAGCCTCTATGTCGGAAACTCTTCGGACATAGATTGCGTAATATGTCATGTCCGGGATCAAGTTACAGTCGGATAAAGGAGGGACGGTGTTTTTCAGACACCACAGCATATATTCACTGACTCTTATAAAGAAATCTTCAAATGGTCTTTCAAAAACTTCTGCCAGCTTTCTTGCCATGGACTCATTTCGGGTACCATTCGCATATTCAATTCGGTTCAGTGTCCGGGGAGAAATATGTGCTCGTTCGGATATTGCGTCAATGGTCCACCCATAGAACTTGCGCAGCTTATTTAAATCATTGGTACACATGAAGATATACCGGTCGGCCATATACGACTCTCCTCCCTTGTTTTGGTTTCTGCTATCAAAATACCATACGTTCTTATAAAAATCTACGCCAATATTTTGAGACGAAAAATCAGCGGAATCCATTGTGGCACAAGGCGTTGAGCGGAATTTAATTTGTGTCAGGATTCATAAGTGTCAGACAAATTATCCAGATATGCAATGGATGGTCAGTTTTATACAATTTGCAAAGAAACATTCATCTAAGCGAAAATTGATTTAACGGTAATATAACGCCGATCTATGCGCAAAAATCCTCTGAAATCAATGACTTCAGAGGATTTTGTGTGATAATCCAACACTTTAGATATTTTGGATTCGCTTTTGAATATCCTCCACAGACGGAAGTTGTTGCTCCAACTCCTCCGGCAAATTACTGGTGATTTGATAGGCACTGACACCTATGGGTTTGCTCATGTCTTTCAGAGAATACTCTGCCACCAAATCATTCTTACTCTTACAGAGCAGGAGTCCGATGGATGGGCTGTCTTTCTCCTTCTTAAGAATATCATCCACCGCAGAGAGATAGAAATTAAGTTGTCCGGCATACTCCGGTTTGAATTCGCCGGTTTTCAGTTCGATCACCACATAGCAGCGGAGGTTCAGGTTGTAGAACAGCAGGTCAATGTAAAAATCATCACCGCCCACGTTGAGGTGATACTGATTGCCGAGGAACGCAAAGCTTGTCCAAAGTTCTAGCAACAGTTTCGTTACATCCTTGACCAGCGCCTGCTCAATATCTCGCTCTACCATATCATACGTCTTTTGATGACACGCTTTTGAACACTGCCATAAGCCATAATCACCCTGTGTGTAAAATAATCTCTTTTTATCAAAATGGTTGATTTGAAATAAATGGTCTACATTGGTCGTCAGAACAAAATAATCTTTGCCATGTATCAATTTCAGCAACATTTGGTACACTTCGTTTTGCGGTTGGTCGTAACGGTTACAGTAAATATGCCTTGACCACCACGCCCAGTATTCTTCCAGCGTTTCGTATGGATAGAAACCGCCGGAATACATATCAGAAATCCCGTATTTCTGGTTGAAATCAGCAAAATATTTCTGAAAACGTACACCGTCATAAGTGTAACCAGCTGATGCAGATAGTCCGGCTCCCGCACCTATTAGAATTGCATCAGCATTGTCGATTGCCTGTTTTAGTCTTTTTATATTATCCGAATAGTTTTCGGTAGATTTCATCGTCCATATCTTTGAAAACATTAAATACCACCTTGATTTTACTTCGCGTTTGAGATTTATAGTTCCTAACTGCCCGTACCGCAATTTCCGCAGCTTTCTCATTTGGAAAATGAAATTCTCCTGTTGAGATACAACAAAATGCTATACTGGTTACTCCATTCTTTTCTGCAAGTGACAGACAAGAACGGTAGCAGTCTGCAAGCAGTTCACCGTCAGATTGTTTGAGTTTTCCTTGAATAATCGGTCCGACTGTATGAATTACATACTGACTTGGCAAATTAAAGGCTGGCGTGATTTTTGCCCGTCCTGTCTGTTCCTCATGCCCTTGTTGTTTCATCAGATTATCACATTCAAGCCTGAGCTGTATTCCTGCAAAGGTATGAATTGCATTATCAATGCAGCCATGACAAGGGCAAAAGCACCCTAACATTTGACTGTTTGCTGCGTTAACAACCGCTCCGCATTTTAACGTTGTAATATCCCCTTGCCATAAATATAAATCTTCTGTAATGGCAGTCAAACTTTCAATATCGGTAATCCCTTTGCCCCTAAGCTCTGCTTGCAGATATTCGTCCTGTATCTTCAAAAATTGAAAAGACGCTGGCATTGGCGGGCGTACATTTACAAGTGACCGAAATAGCTGAAATTGATTTTTTTCATCTTTTCCAAAAGAGAGCGCCTGCTTTTTATATTGCGGCATTTCATTTAAGAGAAAAGAATTGAGTTGATATAGCCGTTCAAGCTGCGTCATAAGCTACTACCTCTTTTCTCTATTGCACGTACAGGGCAGATTTCATAACAGTTTCCACAATGCAAACAATGTTCCTGTTGAATCACAACAGGCTTTTTTTCTATGTCGATACATTTTTGAGGACAACGGGAATAACATAATTTACACCCAATACATTTATCCGTAACAAAATAACGTTCTTGATTATCTTTTCCTCCTCCAAATGTAAAACCAGCCCGTTCAATCGGTTTTTTGGATAAATCAAACCATTCCCCACTTCCTTCGTAGAGCTGAAATACCGTAAGGGCAGACATGGATTCCACACTGGGGTAGAGTTCATTCATATAAGGATTTTTTTGAAAAAGTGTTGGCAGGAGTGTTGTTCCAACTTCACGCACTTTTCCACGAACAGAAACAGCCACACAGGATAAGGTATCTTTTCCCCTCATTCCTGTTAAAGCTATGAAGCCCTGTTTTTTCAGTCTGTCATAAAATCCTTTTCCCTTTGCGGTTAAAAAATACAAACCATTTTCATCAAAATCCATAATGTCAATGGCACAAGTTACAGGCAGATCGTTATCGTCTACAGTAGCTATAACAGTGGAATGAATTTCATCCACAATAAAGGAAAAATATTCTCGGATAGTCATGATGTGTCCTCCATATAGGGCAGCCCTGCAATCTTATCAGCTCGCAGGGCTGCCATTGCTATTTACAGGTCATATTCTTTCGGCGGGTTGCCGGAAAAGTCAGCGATTACTGCGTGTGCGTCCTCAAGATAGAATACCTCAAAAATCGGGTTGTCTGCGGTTTGATACTGTCCCTTTACAATCGGGTTGTTCATGCAGCCTTCTTTTACTGCCATGTTGTTCTCAAAAACAACTTTCCCGTTCAAGCGAATCCACGCATACGCCGAAGAAGAAACACAAACTTCAATATAGGGGTTATTCTGAATATCCTTATAAACATCTTTCGTGTTATTCGTGCAGAACCACAGCTTTCCGTCCTGCTCAAAGCAGAACATAAACGGACGGCATTTTGCTTTCCCGTCACGACCAACTGTGGCAAGATACTGTACGGGATTTTCCTGTAAAAATTTCACAACTTCATTCATGATAAATGACCTCCTGATATTAAATAAGTTTTTTCGTTTGCAATTTTTCGTTTGCAAGATTATAATAATTCCGTAAAGCCCTTTTGTAAAGTAAGCACATAATTGTGCTATAGTTACCAAAATGAAACTATAGAAAAGGAGAGATACCATGCCAAACGAAAAAAATTTGCCAGCCTGCCCAGTAGAAACCACCCTTATGCTGATAGGCGATAAATGGAAAGTTCTCATATTGCGTGACTTAATGCCCGGAACAAAACGATTTGGAGAATTAAAAAAATCCATAGGGAATGTTTCTCAAAAAGTATTGACAGCACAGCTGCGTGATATGGAAGAAAAAGGGCTTGTCAATCGAAAGGTTTATGCAGAAGTTCCACCACGTGTTGAGTACAGTCTGACAGAATTAGGTAAGAGCCTTAAACCGATTTTGGACGCTATGTGGAATTGGGGAGAGGAATATAAAGCCCAAAACGTATAAAAAGTATCGGGACAGATTTCATTTTGTCCCGATACTTTTTTGGAATAGTAGGCGGCTGTCTGCTAAGTTCATGTTTGTTACTTTACCGCACATGAGCATTTGCTTAGGGTAGATATTCTATTATTAGTCCCTAACACAAGCGGCAGCAATCCATTCAAAGGACGCTGCCGCTAAATTTTTCCATTTACAATTTTGTCATTCAAGGCTCTTACTGAAAAAATGGTGTAGTAAGTGCCTATTTGCTTTGTAAATCTATTGATTTTACAGGCTTTTTCAGGGCTTTTCAAGATATTGCCGTGACATATAAAAAGTATCCTTTTCATGCTGATTAAACTCCAAAGTTCTATCATTGTCTGCATTATACCAGTATTTTTCAGTTTGGTCGAGAGAGATTTGCAGATGTGCCTCAGAAACCAGGAGGTTCAGCAGTTCGGCTTTGGTGGGATCACTTCGGAGGGCTTCATCAATATACCATGTTCTTGCTTCTAAGGATAGCTCTGCTTCCATGATGACCACATTCTGCGTCCAGTTCAGCCGCAGGACTTTAGCCAGCAGTTCGGGCATATCACTGTACAGACGATAGAAGTCCCGCATCCGGCGCACATTGCGCGGGGAGAAGCCAGCCATACTGGGGTGCAGCTCACTCAGGTAACTCGCTGCCGCCACCGCCGCCCATAGTGAAGAAGGTGTATCCTTCGATCTCAAACACCTGCCCTCGAAGCAGATGGATCACATGGGGCCGGATGAACTGTACCTTGCCTCCATGCCATTCCTCGGTGGGCAGCACTTTCAGCAAATCAAAGTTTTCGTGGTTGCCGGATACGAACAGCACCGTAAACGGCAGGCTTTCCAGCCAGTCCAGTGTTTGACGCTCTTTTCTGCTTCCGTCCCATACTCCGCCGAAATCGCCGCAGATGATGACATAGTCGCTCTTTGTCATATTTTTCTGTTCGGGAAAGTTCTCAGGCCGGAAGCGAAGGAAGTTGCCGTGGGTATCGCCGGTCGCAAAGACCATGTTGCTCACTCCAATCTTTGATTGATTTCCGCACCGCCTTTTAAGGTCACGATGATCTTATTTTTAGACATCACCTTGACCGTATCCACCATTTGGCGGATCATGCTTTCGTCCCATTCGGTGATGCTGAAAGCATCCCTGTCCAGCAACTCAGCAGCATCCATGATCCTCTGATTGATTTCAGCGTTATGCTTACTCTCCACCAGGGTCGCGGCGCGTTTTTCTTTCAGGAAGGTCTGCTCGTCCAGGATCTCCTTGAACTGGCCGCTGTAGGCGGCGGGATCGTTGGCAGCCTGCTTCAGAAGTTTTTGGAGCTGCGCTTCCAGCTCGGCAGTCTGCGGTCGATATTGCCCACACTCAAGCCTCCTCCGGGGAAGGGGATGACCTCAGCTTTCAGAGAACCTGTGATCTGTTGGATCAGAGTTTCTTTCGAGGCCATCATGGTGGAGATGGCGGTGAGGATGGCCTGCTGGAGCGGCGCTTCATCCAGCGTGGGCGAATTGTGGCAGTATTTCTTTCCGTAGTCCAAACGGCTCACACACCGCCACACAATGCGTTTTACACCTTTCTGTGTCCATGTGCAGCGGCGGTAGAGCGTTCCGCACTCACCGCAGACCAGTCGTTCGGAGAGGGCATATTTGCTGGCGTAGGAAGCAAGGCCCGTGGGGGATTTTTGCGAGGGGCTTCTGGCCGCGCTTCGCCGTGCCATTTCGGTCTGTACCTTGTTGAACTTATCACGGTCAACAATGGCATCGTGGTGGTTTTCAATGAGGTACATGGGAAGCTGACCTGTGTTCTTGATGGTCTTGCGGCTGATGAAATCCTGACGGAAGGTCTTTTGCATCAGGACATCGCCGCAGTATTTTTCATTTTGCAGGATACTGCGGATGCGGGTGATGGACCATTCCGGCGAGTCCTTGAAGCATGGGATCTGCTCTGCTTCCAGTTCTTCTTTCAGCATCCTCAGACTGGCGCCGCCCAGATAGTGATCATAGATCCTTCGGACGATCTCCGCCTGTTCCGGGATGATCTCCGGTTTGCCATCTTCACCCTTGCGGTAGCCGTACAGTTTTTTGTACTGGATGCTGGCCTTGCCTGCTTCCATGGCGCGGCGTTTGCCCCAGGTCACAGTTCTCACATATCAGTTTTCGGGAAAGTGGGTAGGGTTGTTCTCTCCGTTTTTTTCCAAAGGTTTCTTTTCTGCGCTGAATGAGCTTTTGTACCTGATCGAAGGTTTCCTTGGCGATAATAGGCGGATGCGTTCCTGCGGCATAGTATTTTTCACGTTCTCCTTTGTTCTTGCAGCGGGTCACAGGGAAGGTGTCGGTGGTATAGCTTTTCTGCCACAGGGAGTCACCGATGTATCGTTCATTGGTCAGAATATAGTGAACTGCGCTTTCTCTCCAAGTTTTGTTTTGGTTGGTAGGGATGCCTTCCTTGTCTAACATTGCAGCGATCCGCGTTTTATTGATGCCGTCCAGATACCACTGAAATATCCTGCACACAACCAGTGCCGCATCCGGTTCGATCTCAATTTTTTGTTCACGATTTTGTAGCCGTAAGCCATGGAGGACGGGAGGAATGTCCCACTCTCCATTCTGCGCTGATAACTCCAGCGCATATTAATCCCGGACGATCATTGCTTCGATGGTGGGGACAGGAGTCTCATAGTCATCGGCGGCCATACCATAATTACCGATGAGAGGATAGGTCATGATGACCGCCTGGTCGGTGTAGGAGGGGTCAGAAAGGATCTCCTGATGTCCCACCATCGAGGTATTGAATACCAGTTCCAGCACCTTTTCTCCGATGTATCCAAAGGCAGAGCCCAGATATTCTTCGCCGTCTTCCAAAATCAACTTTCTGTTATAATAATCAATCAATCATTTTTCTCTCCTTCCAATGCAGCTGCGAGGAACCCTTGAAACAACGAATGGGGGCGGTTGGGGCGGCTCTTGAATTCGGGGTGATACTGTACGCCCACATAGAAGGGTCTGTCGCTCAGCTCTACCGCTTCCACCAGCCGTCCATCAGGGGAAAGACCGCTCATGGTCAGTCCCGCCGCCTGCATGGCCTCCCGATAGTCGTTGTTGAATTCATAGCGGTGGCGGTGGCGCTCCCGGATTTGAGTACTCCCATAGCACCGCGCCATGGTTGTTCCGGTGGCGATCGCACAGGGATAGCCGCCCAGGCGGAGGGTGCCGCCTTTGTCGATGTCCTCGCTCTGACCGGGCATGAAGTCGATGACCTTATGAGGGCACTCCGGGGCAAATTCACCCGAATCAGCATCAGCAATACCAAGCACATGACGGGCAAATTCGATAACCGCGATCTGCATCCCCAGGCAGATGCCCAGATAGGGGATATTGTGCTCCCTGGCATACTGGGCTGCCAAGATCATCCCCTGGATGCCTCGGCTTCCGAAGCCGCCCGGGACGAGGATTCCGTCAAGGGGAGCGAGAAGCTCCTCCTGGGTCTCTTCTGTGACGGTTTCCGAGTCGATCCATCGGATGTCCACCACCGCGCCAAGGGCAAACCCGGCGTGGCGCAGGGCCTCCGCGACAGAGAGGTAGGCATCGTGGAGCTGCACATACTTTCCCACAAGGCCGATGGTCACCGATCTGCTGCGGCTTTTGATGGCAGCAACCATCGCCTGCCACTCGCGCAGATCCGGCTCGGGCGTGGACAGCCACAGCTCCCGGCAGACCACTGCGGACAGATTCGACTGTTCCAAATAGAGGGGGGCCTCATAGAGAATGGGAAGGGTCAGGTTCTCTATGACACAGTCCGGCTTCACATTGCAGAAGTTCGCGATCTTGCGGAAGATTTCCAGGTCTGTGATGGGCTCGTCACAGCGCAGAACAATGATGTCCGGGGCAATCCCCAGCCCCTGCAACTCTTTTACGGAGTGCTGGGTGGGCTTAGATTTGTGCTCTCCAGACGCTTTCAGATAGGGGACCAGAGTGACATGGATGAACAGGGCGTTCCCCGGCCCCACCTCATGGCCCACCTGCCGGATGGCTTCAATAAAGGGCTGGCTCTCGATGTCGCCGATGGTCCCGCCGATCTCCGTGATGACCACATCGGCCTCAGCCTTGCTGCCCACATTGTAGATAAAGCGCTTGATCTCGTCCGTGATGTGTGGAATGGTCTGTACAGTGGTCCCCAGATATGCGCCCCGGCGCTCCTTAGATATGACGTTGGAATAGACCTTTCCAGTGGTCAGGTTGGAATATTGGTTCAGGTCCTCATCAATGAACCGCTCGTAGTGCCCCAGATCCAGATCCGTCTCAGCTCCGTCCTCGGTGACATAGACCTCACCGTGCTGATAGGGACTCATGGTGCCGGGGTCCACATTGATGTATGGGTCCAGCTTCTGGGCCGCTACCTTCAGCCCCCTGGCCTTCAGCAGCCGCCCCAATGAGGCCGCTGTGATCCCCTTCCCCAATCCAGAAACAACGCCGCCCGTCACGAAAACATACTTTGTCATGTGCCATCCTCCCACAGAAAACTTAAAAAAGAGAAGGCGTCCATCAGGGGACAGAAGTCCCTTGATGAACACCTTCGTTCAACAGGTGGTATTTTACTGCGGCTGACAGCGATTTGTCAACCTGAGTTTTCACAATTCTGCCCGCTGCTGCACACAGGATCTCTGTGCTATTTATAAGTTTTGATGACCGCTTCTGCGGCCTCCCGCTTGGAGATGCGCTGATCCATGGATTGCTTTTCGATATAGCGGTGGGCCTCCGGCTCTGTCATGCCGAGGCACTCGATCAACAGCCACTTGGCCCGGTTGACCAGACGGATCTCCTCGATCTTCTCCTCCACTGTGGCCTGCTTTGCCTCCATCTGGCGCATCCGCTCCCGGGTGGCGCAGAGGATCCGCAGATTCTGCGCCACCATCTGCGTATTGGTGGGCTTGGACAACGTGAGCACGCCGTAGCTGACGACCTTTGCGTATATATCATCAAATTGATCGTTCCGGACCAGCAGCAGGACCCCGGCCCCGCTTCCGGTACAAATATCCACCGCCAGACGCATCCCAAAGTCATCCGGCAGCGGAGCGTTGATGAGCACAATATCAAACGCCGCTTCCGCAATTTTGCGGCGGGCTTCTCCGATACTGTGTACCGTTGTCACCGGCCAGTAATCTGTCACAGGGAGCAGCGGCATGATCTTGGTGGCAAAACTGTCGGAAGACGAAACGATCAGTACGCTGTATGTCCGCTCCTGAAAGACCATGTTCTCTCCTCCTTTCGCCTGGACCCGGCAGGCTTCTCACCGATGGCAATAGGCAGAGACTACGGTTTTCGGAAGATGCTCGTTGACAAAGGAACTTGCCTCGGCCAGTGCGGCGGCTTCATACAGAGAGCCGGGCAGCTTTTTCAGTCCCTCCAGCACCTCGGCGGGAGCGGTATAGACATTGAAATCAGAAGCGGGGGGAAGCTGCAGGTCATGCCCAATCCCATACATTCCGGCGTAGATCAGGAGTGCGTAGGCAAGGTACGGATTGGCCGTCGGATCGGCAGAGCGCAGCTCGGCCCGGCGGTATTCGCCCACCGCTGCCGGGATACGGATCAGCTGGGAGCGGTTTTCCGCCGACCATGTCACATAGCGCGGGGCCTTGTCGTGACCGAGGCGGCAGTAGGACTCCTCACATGGGTTCAGGAACAGCGTCATCTCACAGATGTTCGCCAGGATCCCCGCGATCACGCTGGGCAGCGGCTGGGAAAGCCCATCACATTTAACAGAGACATTGATGTGCATCCCATTTCCATCCCAGTCCGCCAGCGGCTTGGGGGAAAAGCTGGCACAAAGGCCGTTCTGGGCGGCCACGGTGCGGACAACTGTGTGGAAGGTGACAGCGTTGTCAGCAGCCATAAGGGGGTCTGAATACCGGAAGTCGATCTCA
>OFME01001850.1_pt1 | contig 10441 bp, 8 predicted proteins | sample 1541381 | NCBI WGS metagenome assembly OFME01 (sample SAMN04209243, study PRJEB22552) | human gut metagenome | biome: gut; material: feces | host: Homo sapiens | place: USA: Oklahoma
GCGCGCGTTTCATCTGAACCACTGCCTGCGCGGCGCGGAGTCCGACAGGGACGAGGCGTTCTGCCGTGCGCTGTGCGCGGAGCGCGGCGTGCCGCTGAACGTCGAGCGCTGCGACATTGCCGCCCTCTCGCAGGGAAAGGCGGTCGAGGAGACCGCACGGCGCGAGCGCTACCGCCTGCTCGAGCAGGCGGCGGAGGGGGATAAGATCGCGACCGCGCACACCGCGGACGACAATCTGGAGACCGTGCTGTTCCATCTGGTGCGCGGCAGCGGCGCAAAGGGTGTTTCCGGCATTCCGCCTGTGCGCGGCGCGGTCATCCGGCCGCTCCTGTTCGCAGAGCGGCGCGAGATCGAAGCGTTCCTGCGCGAAAACGGGCAGGATTACGTCACGGACAGCTCCAACCTCAGCGATGATTACACGCGAAACCGTCTGCGGCACAGCGTGCTGCCCGTGCTGCGCGGCATTAACGAGCAGGCCGCACAGGCGGCGCTCCGGCTCGGTGAGCAGCTGCGGCAGGATGAGGCCTGCCTCGGCGGGCAGGCGGAACGCTGTCTGCAAACTGCGCTTCGTGCGGACGGCGCCTATCTGACCGCACCGTTTCTCGCGTGCCATCCTGCCGTGCAGGGAAGGGCGCTCCGCGAGGCGGCGAGACGCGCCGGAATGCCCATGCGCGACCTTACGCAGACGCACATCGAGGCGCTGGAGCGCCTGCTTTCGAGTGCAGACCCGTCCGCGCAGCTCGACCTGCCGCACGGCTTTACGGCACGCCGCGAGTACGAGGCCTTCCGCATCGCGCCGCGTGCGTGCGGGGTGCAGCCGGAGGCGCTGCCGCTCACCGTTCCGTTTGACGGCCTGTGGACGGACGGAACGAGAGTCAAACTCAGAAAATTAGAAAAATCCGAAGTTTTTTACAAAACAGTCAATACTTTTTGCGCAGATTGTGGTACAATAGATTTTGCATCGCTGTGTGTTCGTGCGCGGCAGACGGGAGACCGTCTGCGCCTGACCGAAAAGGGGGGCAGCCGGACGCTGAAAAAGCTGATGATCGACCGGAAAATCCCGGCGGCGGAGCGAGACGCCCTCGCCGTCATTGCAGACCGGTCCGGCGTCATCGCGGTGCAGGATATCGGCATGGATCTCAGCCGAAGGCCGGGAAACGGCGCGCGGCTGGAAATAAAGATTGAGAGGAACTGACGAAATGGCTTATAACATGCGAGACGATATTAAGGAAGTATATTTCACCGAAGAGCAGCTGCGAGACAAGGTCCGCGAGCTTGGCGCGCGCATCACTGAGGATTACCGCGGCAAGAATCCGCTGATCGTCAGTGTCCTCAAGGGCTCGTACATCTTCATGGCCGACCTGACCCGTGCGATCGATACGCCGTGCAACGTGGATTTCATGGTCGTGTCCAGCTACGGCAATGGCACCAAGACCACCGGCGAGGTTCAGATCATCAAGGACATCGCGCAGCCGATCGACGGCCGCGACCTGCTGATCGTCGAGGACATCCTCGATTCGGGCGTAACGCTGCACTATCTCATGCAGATCCTCGCCGCACGCGGCGCGAATTCCATCCGTCTGTGCACGCTCCTGTCCAAGCCGGAGCGCCGCAAGATCGACGTCAACGTCGATTATCTGGGCTTTGAGATCCCGGATGAGTTCGTTGTCGGCTACGGTCTGGACTACGCGGAAAAGTACCGCAATCTGCCGTACATCGGCATTCTCAAGCCGCACGTTTACGGCGGCGAGGGCGAATAATCTCTCCCATACGGAAAGGGGCGTTAAACCAATTTGAAAGGCAAAATGAAGGGCTTCGGCCTTTACCTGCTCATACTGGTCTGCCTGCTCGCCGGCGTAAGCTACGTCGTCAGTCAGACGCAGAAAACCGAGTCGATCTCCTACTCGGATGTGTACAGCTACTTTGAACAGGGCGACGTAGACCGCTATACCCTCGAGGGCGGCACGCTGACCATGCATCTGAAAAAGGAAAACCAGACGTACACTTACGATTTGGGCGACTACAGAAGCGTGTTCTATAATGATCTGGGTGAGACTATTCAGCAGCAGATGCGGGATGGCACGCTGACCAAGGTCGATTACCGTACGGCGACCATTCCGTGGTGGGCACAGTTCCTGCCGTATGTGATCCTGATCGTGCTGCTGATTGCGTTCTGGTGCTTTATGATGAACAAGCAGTCCGGCGGCGGCGCGGGTCCGATGCAGTTCGGCAAGGCGCGCGCAAAGCTCGCGCAGGACGGCAAGAACAAGGTGACGTTCAACGATGTCGCGGGCGCGGACGAGGAAAAGGCCGAGCTGCAGGAGATCGTTGAGTTTCTGAAAAATCCGCAGAAGTTCGTGCAGATCGGCGCGCGCATCCCCAAGGGCGTGCTGCTCGTCGGCCCTCCGGGCACCGGTAAAACGCTGATCGCGAAGGCGGTCGCAGGCGAGGCAGGCGTTCCGTTCCTGTCTATCTCCGGCTCGGACTTCGTCGAGCTGTATGTCGGCGTCGGCGCATCGCGCGTGCGCGACCTGTTCGAGCAGGCCAAGAAGAACGCGCCGGCCATCGTGTTCATCGACGAGATCGACGCGGTCGGCCGTCAGCGCGGCGCAGGCCTCGGCGGCGGTCATGACGAGCGCGAGCAGACGCTCAACCAGCTGCTCGTCGAGATGGACGGCTTCGGCGCGAACGAGGGCGTTATCGTCATCGCCGCGACCAACCGCAAGGATATTCTGGACAATGCGCTGCTGCGTCCGGGCCGCTTCGACCGTCAGGTCTATGTCGGCGCGCCGGATGTCAAGGGCCGCGAGGCGATCCTCAAGGTCCATGCGCGCAACAAGCAGTTTGACCCGGATGTCAAGTTCTCCGACATCGCGAAAACGACCGCCGGCTTCACCGGCGCAGACCTGGAAAACCTGCTCAACGAGGCGGCTCTGCTTGCGGCGCGCCGCAACAAGAAGCTGATCTCGCAGGAGGAGATCGAGGAGTCGCTGCTCAAGGTCGTCATGGGCGTGGAGAAGAAGAGCCACATCATCACCGAGCACGACAAGCGTCTGACGGCTTACCATGAGGCCGGTCACGCGATCTGCTTCGAGGTGCTGCCGACGCAGGACCCGGTACACCACGTTACCATCATCCCGCGCTCGTCGGGTGCAGGCGGATTCACCATGCCGCTGCCCGAGGAAGATCAGGCGTACCGCACCAAGAAGTATATGGAGGAATACATCGTTGTCTGCCTCGGCGGCCGTGTGGCTGAGAAGCTGACGATGGAGGATATTTCGACCGGCGCTTACGGCGACATCAAGCAGGCCACCCAGATGGCGCGCGCGATGGTCACGAGCTACGGCATGAGCGACAAGATCGGCCCGATCGACTACGGTTCAGAGGGCGGCGAGATCTTCCTCGGCCGCGACTTCGCCGCAGGAAAGGGCTACTCTGAGGTCAAGGCGGCGGAGATCGACGATGAGATCCACCGCATCATCGAGACCGCTTACCATCAGTGCGAGAAGCTGCTGAGCGAGCACATGGACGCGATGACGCGCGTCGCGGAGTACCTCATCCGTAACGAGACCATGGACGGCGAGACGTTCAAGAAGGTCTTTAACGGCGAGGCGGTTCCCGACAAGGTGGTCGGCGCGGATCTCATGAGCGAGCTCCAGAAGGATCTGAACGAGAAGATCGGTGCTCCGGCAAAGCCTGAGTCTGCTGAACCCGAGCAGTCCGAAAACAAGTAAAAAATTATCCCACAGGGAAAGCAGCTTTGCTCCCTGTGGGATTTTTGTCGTTGTAGACGCTTATACGACGTCTGCCGTGAACACGCGGCCGTAGTTGTCGGTGATCTCGACCTTGAGGTCGTAGTCGAGCGTGCCGTCCAGATCGCGCCAGTTTATCTGCGTATAAAAAACGGCATCGCCGAAGTATTCGACGGCATCGTCGTATCCGTCGCTCGAGAGGCTGCCTTTCACGTCGATCTCCTGCTCCTTGACCTGCCTGCCGTCCTTTTCGAGCACCACGCGGCCGCTGACCGGCTGCACATCGTTTCCGCCGCAGTAGACCATGGTCTCGATATAGCCGGCATAGTTCGCGGTGCGCCGCCCGTCCTGCCATGCCGCAGTAACAAAAAGGCTGAAACGGTCTTTAAGGCTGCTCTCGCTCGCAACGAACAGATTGCGCGTGCCGCCGTCCGCGCCGGTGAGCTCGAGATAGACCGAATAGTCGTCGACCAGCGGAATGGTGAGGCTGCCGCTGTACGGGTTGGTCGTCGCCGGTTCGCATTCCCACGACTGCCCGTTGCTGTGAATGAGGAACTTTGCGGTCTCGCCGTCGCTGATCTCGCGCGGCATCGCAGAGAACGTGACGAGCAGCTTTTCCGGGTCGTTCGGGTCGATCGCGACCGACTCGCTGCTCTCCGCAAAATCATCGTTCGTGTCGGCCTGCGGATAATAGACCGTGCTGTTCAGCGAAAGCCCGTTTACAAGGCTGCGCAGGCCTTCGACCTCGGTGCGCAGCCGGACCGTGCTCCAAGCACATACCGCGCTGCACGCGAGAGACACGCACAGCAGCGCCGCGCCGCCGATGAGGACAGCTTTACTCCTGCGTGGCTGCCGCGGCGCAGAGGGCGTCTCCGGGGCCGCAGGAGCGTCCTCGCTTTCCTTCCCTGCGCCGTCCTCCGCCGGGGCGGCAGGGAAGGGCGCATCAGGCCGCAGCAGCGTGTCGACCGGTACGCCGAACAGCCGGCTCAGCTCCATCAGATTGTCCATCGTCGGGACGGCCTGGTCGGCCTCCCATTTGCTCACCGCCTGCCGGGAGAGGCCGAGCTTTTCGCCGAGCGCTTCCTGACTGAGTTTATGTTCGCGCCGCAGAGCTGCGATCTTTTCACCTGTTGTCATCGTGCTCACCTCCTGTAAGCTCACTCTATCCGAAAAACCGTTATTTTGCCACCAACCTTGCGTTTCCTCGTGTCAACCGCAGGTTGCGGCGAGAAAAACGGTAAGAAAAGAGCCCCGAACACGGCGTTTCGAGGCTCTTTCAGGCAATACCGCCGCAGCTTTCATTGTGCGGTGTTGCCTTGGGATTGGGGTACGGAGAAAATCAGTCGCCGAAGAACTGGTCGTGGATGGCCTTGACAGCCTTCTCGCTGTCCTCCTCGTTGATGAGGACGGAGATCTTGATCTCAGAGGTGGAGATCATGCGGATGTTGATGCCGGCGCCTGCCAGAGCCTCGAACATCTTGGAAGCAACGCCTGCGGCGGACGCCATGCCTGCGCCGACGATGGAGACCTTTGCGACCTTGGTGTTGATGGAGACATCCTCGTAGTCGAGCATTTCCTTTGCGTCGCGCAGGATGCCTGCAACGCGCTCTGCATCGTCCTGACGGATGGTGAAGGAGATGGACTTCTTGTTGTCGCGGCCGACAGACTGGAGAATGATGTCGATGTTGACATTGTGCTTGGCCATGAGCGAGAATACCTTGAAGGCGGTGCCCGGGGTATCGTTCAGATTGATGATCGCGACGCGCGCGCAGTTATTATCACGGGCTACACCCGAAACGTTCAGTTTTTCCATGTTAGAACCCTCCTTGACTTTCGTACCCGGATTGCGGGTAAAGCTCGAAACGACCTCGAGATCGACATTGTACTTCTTTGCCATTTCAACCGAGCGGTTGTGCAGTACCTGAGCGCCGAGCGACGCCAGCTCGAGCATTTCATCATAGGTGATGGCGTCGAGCTTGTGCGCATTCTTGACGATGCGCGGGTCGGCGGTGTAAACGCCGTCAACATCGGTGTAGATCTGGCACAGGTCAGCGCCGAGCGTTGCGGCGATGGCGACAGCGGTCGTGTCCGAGCCGCCGCGGCCGAGGGTGGTCACGTCGCCCATCTTGTTGATGCCCTGGAAGCCGGCAACGATGACGATGCGGCCGTTGTCCAGCTCTGCCTTGAGGCGGTCGCCGGAGATGCGCTTGATGCGCGCGTCCGAGTAGTTGCTGTTGGTCTCCATGCCGATCTGCCAGCCGGTCAGGGAAACGACCGGGAAGCCGAGCTTCTGGATAGCCATGGCGAGCAGGGACATCGAGATCATCTCACCGGTGTTGAGCAGCACATCCATCTCGCGTCTGGACGGACGCTCGTTCAGCTCGGCGGCCTTTTCGATGAGGTCGTCGGTGGTGTCGCCCTGAGCGGAAACGACGACAACGACCTGGTTGCCGGCCTTAGCGGTGCTGGTGACGATGTCAGCGACATTCTTCAGTCGTTCGGTGTTGGCGACCGAGGTGCCGCCGAACTTTTGCACAATAAGACTCATAGTTGTTTAATTTCCTCCTTATATCACGCGCCTGCCGGAGCAGGAGCGTCCCCATATGCAGACTGTAAAAGTGTGCATTACAGACGTTTTACCGTGGTGCCGACCTCGTCGCAGCGCAGCTGCACTGCCTTCCAGTGCGGGTATTTCGCCTCGCACAGAGCCTGCGCCTTTTCGATATAGTCGCGGTCGCCCTTGTAGACGATGGCGACAATGGACGGGCCTGCGCCCGAGATGAACGCGCCGAGCGCGCCGAGCTCCTTGGCCTCGCGGACGATGTCCTCGCCGTTTTCGATGAGGCTGAAGCGGTAGGGCTGATGCAGGCAGTCGCCGGTCGCGACGTCCAGATTTTCCAGCTTGCCGGTGGTCAGGCTGCCCGCGAGCAGAGCTGCCCGCGCGAGGTTGTAGACCGCGTCGTGGTGGTCGATGCGCTTCGGGAGCGCCGCACGCGCCTTTTCGGTGGACAGCTGGAAATCCGGAATGAATACCACGAAGTCGATCGCGCCGTGAACCGGCACACGAACGTGATGCACATGGCCGTTTTCGAGCAGCGCCACACAGAAGCCGCCGAGGATGGCCGGAGTCGAGTTGTCCGGATGGCCCTCGATGGTAGCCGCCAGATCAATGACCGCGTTGCGGTCAAGCGGCTCGCCGAGCAGGGCGTTCGCGCCCATGATGCCGGCGACCGTGCAGGCCGAGGACGAACCCAGACCGCGCGTCTGCGGGATGGCGCAGTCCTCGACGATGGTCAGGCCGGAGAGCGGCTTGCCGCACTCGTCGTACACGCGCTTGGCGCACTGGTAGATGAGGTTGGACTCGTCCTTCGGGACGAACTGACCGTTTTTATCCGAAATATCGATATGATCGTTCTCAGCAAGGTCGATCACGTTGTACATTTCGAGCGCGATGCCGATGCTGTCGTAGCCCGAGCCCATATTGGCGCTCGTAGCAGGAACGGTAACACGAACCATTTTATGTATGCCTCCTTAGAGAATACGCATTGCCGCGCAGACTTTGCCGACGGCGTTCAGTTTTTCGGCTGCCGCATCCATCTCGGCAGTCGGGATCTTGCTGGTCTGGACGACGAATACGCCCTCGACCGGCTCGGACAGGCTCTCGACCGGGAGAATGCTCTCGATGTCCTCGCGCGCGCCCTTGAAGCGGACGTACCATGCGGAGCGCAGAGTGTCGAGCGGACGGAGCAGCTTTTTCGAGCCATCGCCCCACATGATGCGGCGGCGGCTGTCTCTGTGCTCGATGGAGTCGAGCATATCAGCGACGACGGCGGAAGCGGTCGCGAGCTTGCCCGCGCCCTTGCCGTAGAACATGACCTCGCCGGTCGCGTTGCCGTCGACCATAATGGCGTTGAATACGTCCTCGACGGCTGCGAGCGGGCTCTCCTTGTGGATGAGGTGCGGAGCGACGTAGGCATAGGCCGTGCCGTCCTCGCAGCGTACCGAGCGGCCGAGCAGCTTGATGACGCAGCCGAGCTTGTCGGCGTTTGCAACGTCCTCGAGGGTGATCTTGGTGATGCCTTCGCAGGAGACCGTGTCCGGATCGAACTTGTCGCCGTAGGCGAGATCGGACAGGATGCAGATCTTGCGGCAGGCATCGTGGCCCTCGATGTCGGCGGTCGGGTCCTTCTCGGCGTAGCCGTTGACCTGCGCCTGACGCAGCGCGTCCTCGAAGGTGACGCCGTTGTGGATCATCTGGGTCAGAATGTAGTTGGTGGTGCCGTTGAGGATGCCGCAGATCTGGTTGAACTCGTTGGCAGCGAGGCACTGGAGCATCGGGCGGATGATCGGGATGCCGCCGCCGACGGACGCCTCGAACATGTAGTTGACGCCATGCTCCTCGGCGATCTTGAGCAGCTCGTCGCCCTTCGTCGCGACGAGCTCCTTGTTGGAGGTGCAGACGCTCTTGCCGGCCTCGAGGCAGCGCTTGGTGAACTGATATGCTGCGCCCACGCCGCCCATGACCTCGGCAACGACCGTTACCTCGGGGTCGTTCTCGATGACGGAGAAGTCGGTAACGAATTTATGTCCGTAGGGCAGAGAGGAAAAATCGCGCAGATCGAGCACATATTTGACCTCGACCGGCTCACCGACCGTGCGCGCGATCTTCTCGGCGTTCATCTCGAATACCTCGTACACGCCGGAACCGACCGTTCCGTGTCCCATGATTGCTACTTTTACCATTGTGATAATTCCTTTCCGTGGGAGAATTTATTGCAGTTTATCATTCGGAAGCAAGGATCTCGACCTTGTTCACGCCCTCGAGCTGCTCTGCGCGGTGCAGCAGCTCCTCGACCGAATATTTCATTTCGCCCGTTCGCGCGGCGATCGTGACCGATGCCTGACCGCGCATGGGGATGGACTGGTTGACCGTCATGAGGTTCGCGCCCGACTTCGCCATCAGCCCGAGGATGCTCGAGAGCATGCCCGGCTGGTCGTGCAGCATGAAGTGGAACGTCACGATGCGGTCGGTCGTCGCCTCGAAAAAGGGTCGGACGCCGTCCTTGTATTTATAGTAAGCGCTGCGCGACAGGCCCGCGAGCTTTGCGGCCTCGCTTGCTGTTGCAGCCTTACCCGAGGCGATCGCCTCATTGGCCTCGATCACGCGCTGAAAGACCTCGGGCAGCAGCGTTCGTTCGACCAGATAGTATTTTGGTTTAACCATGCGTTAATCTGTCCTTCCTGAAAAGACATATGTCTTTTTCACGCTCTCCTATCATACCATATAGCCGCGTCTGACGCAAGAGAGAAATCTATAAAATTCCCAGAAATTCGCGCTCTCATTTGTCGATATTGCCAAAGTCGACAGAAAAAAGTGCGGCAGTATATTAAAATTATAAAGAATAGACGAAAGAAAGTAAAGAGGGGGAGGGAGAAAAACGGTTCAGTCCACGGTTTTTGCGGCCGCGAGTACGAAAACACAGGCGGCGCCCATGCTGCGCAGGACGTGCGCGGCGTCTGCGGCGGTCGAGCCGGTCGTGACGATATCGTCGATGACCACGACGCGCTCGCCTGCGAGCGGAACGCGCCCGGGCAGGAGCGAGCCGGCGGCATTCTTCCGGCGGGCGGCGGCGTCCTGCTGCACGGACTGACGGGCGGTAAACGGACGCTTGCGCAGCGCGGAAACACAGGGCAGTGAGAGTGATTGCGCGATCGGACGCGCGAGCAGCTCAGCCTGATTGTAGCCGCGCTCCCGTGCGCGGAGAAAGCCGAGCGGCAGGTATGTGATGCAGGTGGGCTGCCACCGGTCGAGCTGCGCGGCGAGAACCGCCGCCATCTCGGCGGCGAACCATGCGGCATACTGCGGTCTGCCGCCGAATTTGAAGCGGTGCAGCGCTTCTTTGACTGCGCCGCGATAGCAGAGCGCCGCCGCCGCGCCGTCTGCACCGGGGACGGAAAGTTCGCCGTGATACCGGTATTCCGTGCGTACCTCGCGCGCACAGTCCGGACACAGCACCGCGCTGTGCTTTTCGGCGGGAAGGACCCGGCCGCACAGGATGCACGTCCGGTCGAATAAAACGGGCATGAGGTTCACCTCCGGATGAAAAAAGAGCTGTCCGCGAGGGACAGCTCTCAGTTTGTCGATAAAATTTGTCAGCTTACTTTGCGAGCAGCTTCTTGAGGCGCTCGGCAGCCTCGAGAGTGCGCTTCTGGTCGCCGAAGGCAGTCAGGCGGAAGAAACCGTCGCCGTTCCTGCCGAAGCCTGCACCCGGCGTACCAACGACGTTGGCATTCTCAAGCAGGTAGTCGAAGAACGTCCAGGAATCCATGCCGTTCGGGCACTTGAGCCACAGATACGGGCTGCTCTTGCCGCCGGTGTACCAGATGCCGAGCTCATCGAGCGTCTCGGACAGGACCTTGGCATTCTGCTTGTAGTAGCCGAGGGTATCCTTGATCTGCTTCATGCCTTCCTCGGTGAAGCAGGCGGCGGCGCCCTTCTGGACGATATACGGAACGCCGTTGAACTTGGTGGTCTGGCGGCGCAGCCACATCTTGTTCAGTCTGCCGTCCGCGAGCGCGGTCGGAACGACGGTCCAGCCGCAGCGCGTGCCGGTGAAGCCCGCCATCTTGGAGAAGGAGCAGAACTCGATCGCGCAGGTCTTTGCGCCCTCGATCTCGTAAATGGAGCG
>OFME01001851.1_pt1 | contig 10440 bp, 14 predicted proteins | sample 1541381 | NCBI WGS metagenome assembly OFME01 (sample SAMN04209243, study PRJEB22552) | human gut metagenome | biome: gut; material: feces | host: Homo sapiens | place: USA: Oklahoma
CGAATGCGCTCGTAAAACTGCACCAGATACGGCGAGGTATACAGTCCGGTGCGCAGTCCGGCCGCCTGCAGTGCCGAGGCGATCATGCACGCGGTCGAGCCCTTGCCGTTCGTGCCCGCAAGATGAACAAACTTCAGCCTGTCCTGCGGGTTGCCCAGCGCCTCGCACAGCGCCTTGATGCGGTGCAGACCCGGCTTGCCGGAAAATCTGCCGAGAGAGTGTATGTATTCGATTGCTGTTTTCGGATTTTCGGTATCCATAATAGCTTCTTTCCTTGTATTATAATGATACATTTGATTATAACACAGTTTCATCAAATTGAGAATGGAGAATTACCTTTCCGCAAAAGGAGCGGCACTTACTTCATCTGAACATTCATTCTCCATCTTCAATTCTCCATTGGAAACATAAAAACCACCGAAAATCGGTGGTTTTTATATTTTTTACTTGATCTCCTCGACCGGAATCTGCTTGAGCAGCTCGCTCGGGCCGCAGCCGGAGCACTTTGCACAGTCGTGCATGCATGCCATCGGATCATCCGGATCTTCCTCACGGCCGATCTCGAGGATGGTCGGGTCACCCTGCTTTTCACCGACGAGGAACTTCGCTACGGATTCCTCCGCCGAGCCTTCACAGCCGGGCACGAGCAGCACGCCGAGCATCTCGAGTGCGTTGCGCGTTGCCAAACCGAGTGAACCGCAGATGAGCACGTCGATCTGCTCCAGACCGGCGAACTTGATCAAATCGGTCGCGGACGTGCCGGCAATCCCGGCAATGCGCTTGCCGACCGGTTCCCGGCCCTCAGTGGTGATAATGAGCACCTCACGGCAGTCGCCCAGATTCTTGGCGATCCGGCCGTTTTCATATGCTACGCCAATGTTCATAACAGACCCTCCACGGTCTTAAGCGCACCGGAAAGCTCGTCCGGCAGCTTTGCATCCTCGATCTTGCCTGCGTCAACAGCAACCTCGAAGGTGTACTTGTTGTCCTGTGCACCCATCATGGAACGCTCGGTGATAACCGGCTTCTTGATAATGTCGTATGCGAACTTCATTATGCGTATACCTCCTGAAGCTTCTCAATTGCTGCCTTGTCGATGATGAACTTGTCAGCATTGAGGATCTCGTATACATTGAGGGTGGACGCGATCGTGGTGCGAACGCCCGGGACGTTAGCCGCAGACTTAACTACGTTTACGCGAACCTCCGGGGTAACGACCAGGCTCTTGCCGGTTGCCTCGATTGCATTGAGGAAGCCAACGAAGTTCTTGGTCTTGATCTCGCCCATGTCCAGACCGTCGATGACGATGATCTCGCCTGCTGCTGCCTTAGCGGACAGAGCGGAGAGCATTGCCAGACGCTTGGTCTTCTTGGTCAGGCTATAGTTGTAGGAACGCGGCTTCGGGCCGAGGGCAATACCGCCGTGGGTCCACTGCGGAGAGCGGATAGAACCCTGACGGGCGCGGCCGGTGCCCTTCTGGCGCCACGGCTTGATGCCGCCGCCGCGAACCTCTGCGCGGGTCAGCGTGGACTGAGTGCCCTGACGCTGGTTAGCCAGGTAATTCTTTACTGCAGCGTGTACGACAGTCATGTTCGGCTCGATACCGAAAACAGCTGCGTTCAGCTCCATTTCGCCGGTCTTCTTACCGGTCATATCAAAAACTGCTACTGTAGGCATGATTTGCTCCTCCTTCCCTTACTTTCTTGCGGATGCCTTCTGCGGGTTCTTGCTGACGCCAGCCTCGCCCTTGACAAGCTTGTTGTTCTTAACGGTGTTCTTCAGAACGACGATGCCGCCCTTCGGACCCGGAACTGCGCCGCAGACAGCGATGAGGTTGAGCTCAGCGTCTACCTTGACAACGTCCAGGTTCTGAACGGTAACCTGCTCAGCACCCATGTGACCAGGCATCATTTTGCCCTTCATGATCTTGGAAGGATCAGAGCACGCGCCCATGGAACCAGCGTGACGGTGAACCGGGCCGGTACCGTGGGTCTCCTTCAGACGGGAAGCGTTGAAACGCTTGATAACGCCTGCGTAGCCCTTGCCCTTGGAAGTGCCGGTGACGTCTACGAAGTCGCCCTCAACGAACATGTCAGCCTTGACAACGTCGCCGAGCTGGAACATCGTGCAGTCCTCGAAACGGAACTCCTTCAGGTACTTCTTCAGGGAGTCGCCAGCCTTCTTCAGGTGACCCTTCTGGGGCTTGTTCAGGCGAGCTTCCTTTACATCCTCAAAACCGAACTGAACTGCATTGTAGCCGTCCTTCTCTTCGGTCTTGAGCTGAGTTACAACGCAAGGACCTGCTTCGATTACGGTGCAGGGGATAACCTTGCCGTCAGCGTTGAAGATCTGGGTCATGCCGACCTTCTTGCCGATGATTGCTTTGTTCAGCATTTTGTTTTTCCTCCTTAAAGGTTATTGGTTGACGGCATTTAACCGCCAACATGACCTCGCCGCGCGTGTCGCGGCAGGGCTTTCAAATCTCCGGCGGGTTAATCCGGCGATTTGTAAACTTGTTTTGTGCAATCGCCCTTGCGGCGATTGCGTTCGCGTCCCGCTCTTTAGATTAGAGCTTGACCTCGAACTCAACGCCGGCCGGCAGATCCAGGGTGGTCAGAGCCTCGATGGTAGCCTGGTTCGGGTTGATGATGTCGATCAGACGCTTGTGAGTGCGGCGCTCGAACTGCTCGCGGGAGTCCTTGTACTTGTGAACTGCGCGCAGGATGGTTACGATCTGCTTCTCGGTCGGCAGCGGGATCGGGCCGGAAACCTTCGCGCCGTTGCGCTTAGCGGTCTCGATGATCTTCTCTGCGGACTGGTCGATCAGCTCGTGATCATACGCCTTCAGGCGAATGCGGATTTTCTGTGCGTTTGCCATTGTGGAATATCCTCCTCGTATGTGTGCCATACATTAAAATAATGTTTTGACTCGCTACGGAGAGAAACTGCAACTCCGCCGCGCGTATCGCGAACGGACATGAAAATAACCGGGCACACTTACAGTGTAACGATCCGGTCACAATTAGAAAACGTAAGTGGTTCGTGCCATCGGCTTTGCGGCGCATCTGCCGCGAGTCCCGAATTTACGCAGGAACATTGCGTTTTGCCGAGGCCCTGTGCCTCAGCTGATAGCAGTTATCTCAACCGCCCGATTGTCGGACCTACTCCGCCGAAGTTACCTGCTTCCTGGAGCAGCAATCTCCGGCATCATCGCGTTGTCTGCGGTGTCTCTCGCAGAACCTTAACTATATTACTATATCCTCGGCATTCTGTCAAGGGGATTTCACGAAATTTACGAGATTTTTTTGTGCAGGCTGACAGCACTTCTCCTTCCGCCCTCCGGCGTGCGGCGGCGCTCTATATATAATAGGTATGGCCTCGCGCGGCGCTTTTCTTTTTCTGCGTTTTATCTTCCGCACTTTTTACGGGATTTTCGACGTTTTCCACGCATTTTCCCAGAAAAATCCGCTCATTTCCGCTCTGTTACAATTCTGCAAGTTGCATTCCCTGTGATGTTATGGTAGAATAAACCGTAAATCAAATCTGGAGGGACACTATGCAGATCGGAACGGTAAAAATTGACGGACGGCTCGTACTCGCGCCGATGGCAGGCGTGACCGACCTCGCCTTCCGCCGCATCTGCCGCGAGCACGGCGCGGCTCTGACCGTGACCGAGATGGTCTCGACCAAGGCGCTGTGCTATCAGGACAGGAAAACGCCGCGTCTGCTCGAGCTTGCGCCGGACGAGCATCCGGCCGCCGCGCAGATCTTCGGCCACGAGCCGGAGACCATGGCGGAGGGCGCGCGCATCGCGCTCGAAAAATCCGGCTGCGACATCATCGACATCAACATGGGCTGCCCTGCTCCGAAGATCGCCGGCAACGGCGACGGCTCGGCGCTCATGCGCGACCTGCCGCTCGCCTCGCGCGTCATCGAAGCGGTCGTCAAGGCCGTGAACGTCCCCGTTACCGTCAAATTCCGCAAGGGATGGGACGAGAAAAGCGTCAACTGCGTCGAATTCGCCCGTATGGCGGAGCAGTCCGGCGCAGCCGCCATCGCGGTCCACGGCCGCACCCGTGCGCAGCAGTACAGCGGCTGTGCTGACTGGGACGCGATCCGTGCGGTCAGGCAGGCGGTCTCCATCCCCGTCATCGCCAACGGCGATGTCGCCGTCCCGGAGGACGCAGTACGTATCCTCGAATACACCGGCGCGGACGGCGCGATGATCGGGCGCGGCGCACTCGGTGATCCGTGGATCTTCGAACGTGCGAACGCGCTTCTCGAAACCGGCATCTGCCCTCCCCTGCCGCCGTTTGCCGTGCGCATGGATACTGCCGTGCGGCAGATCGAGCTTGCCGCCGCGCAGAAGGGCGAGCACATCGCCATGCTCGAGGCGAGACGGCACGTCAACTGCTATCTCAAGCAGCAGAGCGGCCTCAAGACCTTCAAAAACCGCATCTGCGCCCTCGAACGTCTCGAGCAGCTCTACGAGATCGTCGAGGAGCTCAAACAGACCGTCTCTGAGGAATGACACCCGAAAGGAGGGAGCACGGGTTGGACGACAAGCATATTCTGGCAAGGGCGCGCCGCGGCGAGCTGGACGCCTTCGAGGAGCTCGTGCGCCGCTACGAAAAGCGCGTTTATGTCATTGCGCTGCGCTCCTCCGGCAATCCCGAGGACGCCGCCGACATCACGCAGGAGGTTTTTCTGCGTGCGTGGCGTTCGATCGAGAATTTCCGCGGCGACAGCGGCTTTTCGACCTGGCTGTTCCGCATCACCATGAACATCTGCGTCGATCATGCGCGCCACCGGCAGGCGCAGCCGCAGACCACAACGCTGACGACCGAGGATGACGAGGAGCGTCCCATCCACGATACCGCTCCCACGCCCGAGGAGCAGCTCGACAACCGGGAGCTGGGGCGCGAGCTTGCCGCCGCGCTCGCCGAGATCAGCGAGGAGCACCGCCGCATCGTGCTGCTGCGCGATGTTTCCGGCATGAGCTATTCCGAGATCGCAGAAATCCTCGAGATCAGCGAGGGTACGGTAAAATCGCGGCTTGCGCGCGCACGCATTGCCCTGCGCAGGATTTTGCTGCAAAGAGGGAACATTCTGCCGCCCGCTCCGTCTAACCATGAGAAAGGAGGCGAGACGCATGAATGATGAAGAATATTTCGAACAGCTCTGCTCGAACAGCGTGGACGGCACGCTGACCGACAGCGAACGTGAAAAGCTCGAGGCGCATCTTGCAGAGTGCCCTTCGTGCGCCGCGCTGCTGCGTGATCTCCGTGAGATGCGCGCACTCTTTGCACAGGAAGCCGAGGCGCCGGACAGCCTCCATGACGGGATCATGGAGCAGCTGAGGCAGGAGACCAAGCTGCACGTCGTTCAGCCGGAAAAGCCGGTGCGCCGCATGCCGGTGTTCACCATGGTCGGCGTTGCCGCGGCGGTCGTGCTCGTTGTGCTCGGCGGCGGTCTGATGCCGTCGTTCAGCACGGTCGGAAGCGGCAGCTCCGGTGCGTCGGCAGACGCCGGTGACGCGGTGGCCGCTGTGACTGCGGACAGCTATTCCGACGATGCAGGCGCGGCGTCCGACGGCGCCGCCGCAGATATCGCAGAGGCGGCTGAAAATGCGGGCGTGAACAGCGCATCACGCAGCGTCCCCGAAACCGCCGTGCAGGGCACGAGTGATATTGCCGCAGGCGGCAGCGCGTCAGGCGAGACCGCGCCGCAGACGGCCGCAGAGGAGGATACGCCCTCTGTCTTCTCCCTCCCCGAGGCTGACAGCAGCACCGCCGCGCAGAGCGGCGGCATATCCGGCCGCGCGATCTCGGACGGCGATTCCGCCGGCATCGTTCCTGACGAGGACACCGGCGCGCTCACGCTCCCCGAGGCGGTACGCGGACTGCGCATCGCACACTGCTATATCGCAGACGGCGGCGAGCTGCCCGAGCTTGACGGCAAACTGCTGTATTCAGACAGCAGCGCGGCATGGTTCCAGCTGGATAACAACATGTCTACGCTTCAGAACACACTGAACGCGCTCGAAAAGTCCGGCTGCACCGTGACCGCCTATGAGGACGTCGGTCTGACGCTCGACAGCAGGGCCGACTCGTGGCTGCTCATCGTTCGAAACTGAAAAACAGGTGTGACGCCGTTTTCTCGGCATCACACCTGTTTTTATTTTGACTGTCTCACATCACCAGCGTGAGTATCCTGTCGCTGAACAGATACCCGGCGGAGATGAGCGCGGTATTCCACGCCGCGATGCCGATGGCCGACCAGCCGACGAACCACTTGACCGGCATGCGGATGAGACCGGCCGGAATCGAAACGATCGTGCGGAGCATCGGGATGATGCGGCAGAGCGCAAGTCCGCGTCCATGCTGCGCGTCGATGAATTCATGGCATTTCTGCACGAACGAGCGGAATTTCCTGCTCTTTCCGAACAGCTTTTCCATGATCGGTTCGCCGCCCCAGTAGCAAAGGCCGTAAATGACCAGACTGCCGAGCAGTCCGGAAGCAACGCTCAGCACGAGCGTCAGCGGCAGCGACAGGCTGCTCTGCGCGATGAGCACGCCGATGCACGGCATGATGACACCCGCCGGAAAGCCGGGCAGATTCATGTATTCACAGAAGATCACGCCGCAGACCAGGAGCAGTCCGTACTGATGAAAAAGTTCAAAAAATGCAGCAGCTGTCATGGTGCCTCGCCTGCCTTTCCTGCTGTCCGTTTTGTGTGGAATATAGTATACCGCTCTGCGCAGCCTCATGCAAGGCCGGCAGAGCGGTGTTTGCAATAAGTTCACAATTCAGACGCGGTATTTGCCGCGTTCGATCGGGCCGAACAGCCGGACAAGCAGGCGGTGCAGCAGTGCGAACAGACCTTCACGGGTATTTGCTTTCATGATAATTCCTCCCTTTTATCACTGTGCGGCGGTCTCTATCCCTTGTACCTACAGTATACCTCGAAAGCCCCTGTCATTTCCCTCACAAAACCGTGAAATTTTTCTTAATTTTTTATGAAGTCGGCTCGTCGTCCTCCGCCGCGCCGAGCACGCGCTCGGTTTCCGCCTCGGAGAGCTCGGTGACGCTCTTGAGACGGCGGCGGATGGCGCGCGTTCTCGTGCCGACCAGCTTGTCCAGCTCGCGGCTCGCCTGATCGAGACGGTTCTGCGTCTGCGTCAGGCAGGTCTCGAACTTGTCGAATTCGGTCTTGACCGCGCCCAGAACGTTCCATACCTCGCCCGAGCGCTTCTGGATGGCGATCGTGCGGAACGACATCTGAAGGCTGTTCAGCAGCGCCGCCATCGTGCTCGGGCCGGCGATATTGACATGATAATCGCGCTGGAGGATCTCGACCATGCCGCGCTGCACCGCCTCCGCGTACAGCCCCTCAAACGGCAGGAACAGGATGCCGAAGCTGGTGGTGTAGGGCACCTCGATGTACTTGTCATGGATATCCTTTGCCTCAGCGCGCAGGACATTGTTCAGCGCCTTGCGCATCGCGTTGACAGCGGCAGCATCGCCGCGCTGCTGCGCCGCCTGCAGGTGGGCGTAGGTATCACCGGGGAACTTGGCGTCAATGGGCAGCCAGACCGGGCCGCCCTGCCCCGGCAGCTTGACCGCAAATTCCACGCGGTTGGTGCTGCCGGGCACCGTAGCCACATTTTCCTCATACTGGCCGGGGGCCAGGATCTGCTCAAGGATCGCGCCAAGCTGCACCTCGCCCAGTATGCCGCGGGTCTTTACCCCGGAAAGCACCTGCTTGAGGCTGCCGACATCGGCGGCGAGATTCTGCATCTCGCCCAGACCCTTATAGACCTGCTCCAGCTGGGCGCTGACTGTCTTGAACGAGTCGTTGATCCGCTGCTGCAACGTGTCCTGCAGCTTTTCCTCGACCGTACCGCGTATCTCATCCAGCTTTTTGTTGTTGTCGGCACGGATCGTGTTCAGCCCCTGCACCAGCGCGCCGCGCACGCTGTCCATCCGGGTGGCGTTGGAGTCCTCCAGATTTTTCAGGCGGTTTTCCATCATCGTCAGCTGGGCAAGCAGGGCATCGTTGGCCGCGCGCTGGCGGGCTGCCCCGGCGCGGTCGATGGCCTCGAGCCGGGCGGTGCTATTGGCTGCGCTCTGGCGCTGATTTTCGGCCAGCACGGCGGAAAAGTCGCGCAGCGTTGCGCTTGTGGTGCGGGCGCTCTCCCCCTGCATGGCGCGCAGCTGCTCGGCCAGCAGGTCGGTTTCGCTCTGCAGCACCGGCGTCACGGCGCGGACAAAATCGTCCGCTGTATCGATCTTCTGCTCCGGTCCCGCGTTTTTACGCATGACCTTTGCCAGCACCACAGCCAGCAAAATATCTCCCGCTGCGGCCAGCGCCAGCAGCAGATACAATATCCAATCCATAGTCACCTCAGCGGATCAGCAGCAGCGCCGCACCAATACCGGCCAGCAATGCCGAGAATATTTCGGTCTCCCAGCTTTTACGCTCAACACAGCGGGCACTGGGGTTGTACCAGACCTGAATGATCTTGCCCTTGTCCTTGTCATGCCTGAACCAGAAGGAGTCGTTCGTCTCCATTTCCAGCCTCCGGCCATCGGCGTGCAGCTCCACCAGATAGCGGTAGCCGCCGGCCGCCGCGCCGGGGCTGGTGGAGCCGGCCTTGCGGCATTCCAGTACGCGGGCGGGCAGCAGCACAGCCCCGCGCACGGTGCGGTATTTTTCCACAATCGCGGCGGCGGCCAGTGCAAAAAGCACCGTGCCCAGCACGCGGTAGACGATCAGCAATGTAGTCGGCATACGATTCTCCCCATAAAGTCAGTACTTCTATAATACAACAATTTGGTGTTAAATGCAAGCGGTTTTGGCATTACTTTCGCACTTTAGAGTATTGACTTGCTTGGTCAAATTTGCTAGAATGTAGAGAGATACCAACCGCAAACAAAAGCAAATTTTACAAAGAAAGAGGTCGGCGCACGACATGCGCCTGAACGCTATGCAGCAAAATGAACGTAATACCGCCCTGTATGAGGCGATCCTGCGACTGAACACGCTTGAGGAATGCATCCGCTTTTTTGACGACCTGTGTGCCGTGACAGAGCTGCGCACGATGGAGCAGCGCTATGCCGTGGCCGGGTGCCTTTTGCAGGGCAAGGTCTACAGCGAGATCCGCCGGGAGACGGGTGCCTCCAGCGCCACCGTCAGCCGTGTAAACCGTATGTTGAACTACGGCACCGGCAGCGTGGCCGAGAGTGTGCGCGAGGATCTTGCCGCGCAGGGCATCCCCGCCGATGCTGAAAAATAAAGGAGGCTTCTGTCATGTCCGTTTCTATCCGGGATTTCGGCAAGTCCACCACCGGCCAGACTGTCAAGCTGGCGGTGTTGAAAAATGAGTTTATTGAGGTACAGCTGCTCAGCTACGCCGCTGTCATTCACCGCATCCTTGTGCCGGACCGCAAGGGCAACCCTGTGGATGTTGTGCTGGGCTACCCCACCGCCGCCGACTATGAGCTGAACACCGACAGTATGGGTGCGGCCGTAGGCCGGTTTGCCAACCGCATTGCGGGCGCGCAGTTCCCGCTGTATGAGGAGATCGTCCATGTGACACCCAACGAGAACGGAAACTGCCTGCACAGCGGCCTGCACGGCTTCAACCACACGCTGTTTGATGTTGCGCTGACCCCCGGCGAGACCGACAGCGTGACGATGACGGCGTTCAGCCCTGCCGGGACGGACGGTTTCCCCGGCAATCTGGAGCTGAAGATCCGCTACAGCCTTGCCAAAAGCGGGCTGGTCGTCCGCTACACTGCCACGACCGATGCGCCGACTGTCTGCAACATGACGAACCACAGCTATTTCAACCTGAACGGTCACGCCAGCGGCAGTGCGCTGGGCCACCGCGTAACGGTGGACGCCGATGCCTACCTTGAGGCCGATGCGCAGAGCATCCCGACCGGCCGCAAGCTGCCGGTCAAGGGCACGCCGATGGACTTTACCGAGGAAAAGACCCTTGGGCTGGACATCGGTGCCGACTTCAAACCGTTGACTGACTGCAGCGGCTACGACCAGTGCTATGTCATCCGTGACAGCGGCCTGCGCCACGCCGCCTGGGCAGTCGGCCCCGAAACCGGCATCCGCATGGAGGTCCTGACCACCCTGCCCGGTATGCACCTGTACACAGCCAACTTCCTGAAGCCCGTGACCGAGGGCAAGGACGGTGCCCATTACGCCGTGCGGGATGCAGTCTGCTTTGAGACCGAGGATTTCCCCGATGCACCGAACCACCCGAACTTCCCCGATACCACGCTGCTGCCCGACCAGCCCTACAGCTCCACCACGATCTACCGCTTTGATTTGGCAGAGATGTGAAAGCGGGCGAACGATGTTCGCCCCTACAGCACTCCTTTTTCACTCGCCTTGTAGGGAGGGGTCTTGACCCCTCCGCG
>OFME01001856.1_pt1 | contig 10424 bp, 10 predicted proteins | sample 1541381 | NCBI WGS metagenome assembly OFME01 (sample SAMN04209243, study PRJEB22552) | human gut metagenome | biome: gut; material: feces | host: Homo sapiens | place: USA: Oklahoma
CCCATGGGTCCTGGCTGTCGGATTGTGTATGGGGAAGCAGATATATCGTTGAATGAAAGGGCAGAAAATTTTACAAGTGATAATACCGCTGCATCCCAGGAAGAACAAGAAAAAACCACGGAGCCAGCAGTATCTGATGATGCGCTTGTGCAGGCACCTTCTGCTCTTTTAATGGAGGCCAGTACAGGCACTGTAATTTACGAAAAAGATTCGGATACCAGGCGAAGTCCAGCGAGTATTACAAAGATTATGACTGCTTTGCTTACAATTGAGAATTGTAAGATGGATGAAATGGTAACATTTTCTGACGCAACTATTCACAGCATACAATATGGAGATGCCAATATGGGGTGTTCTGTAGGTGAAAAAATGACTGTAAAGGATTGTCTTTATGCATTAATGTTACAGTCAGCCAACGAAGTTGCCACAGCACTTGGTGAACACATTGCAGGATCTACTAAGAATTTTGCTGAAATGATGAACAAAAGAGCTAAGGAAGCCGGTGCCCTTAACACTCATTTTGCCAACGCTAACGGTTTACATGATCCAAACCATTATGTAACAGCTTATGACATGGCAATGATTACAAGAGCAGCTTCTAAGTATTCTGTATTTAATGATATTGTTAATACAACTACATATACCATTAAGCACAATAACAAACGTAAAACCGACGCCACTGCAATCCAGCGTCACAAGATGGTTTGGCCTACAAGCGGTTACTACTATGATGGTATTATCGGTGGAAAAACAGGTTTTACAGACCAGTCAGGAACAACACTTGTTACATATGCAAAACGAAACGGTATGACTCTTATAGCTGTTGTTTTGCACTCTAACGGCACTAATGTATACAAGGATACTAAGGAATTATTAGATTATGGTTTTAATAATTTTGGTTTACAAAATGTTTCTAACAATGACCAAAGATTTGATTCTGACAATAAGGTTACTTTACAGTCACCTTTCTGTAACACAACAGATTCAATATATATAGATAAAACATCAAACATTGTTTTACCTAAAACAGCTAAATTTTCACAATTAACATCTGATGTAAAATTTAACTACACTAAAGATTCATTTGCTACCATTACCTACAAGTATGGCGACAAATCCGTTGGTACTGCAAAAGTAGTTTATTCATCTGATTCAGGCAAGACTGACTCAACTGTAACCGTGGCACCAACAACAGCTTCACAGCAGACTACAACTGCGGCAAATAATACAGGCAACAATAAAAATAGCAAAACTGCAGTGGCAAAGAACAATTCAGGCAAAGATTCTTCAAATAAGGAATCTTCAACCACAGTTTCTAATAAAAACTCTAAGAAGTCTTCATTTAAACTTCCGGGATTTTTTGTTCCTTTGGTGGTTGTTATCATCATTATTGTAGTTGTTATTTTAGTCCTTATTCTGACTAACAGACGTCTTAATCAGATAAGAGCATCTAAGAGAAATAGAAGATATTAAATTTTTTCAATGTATTATCAGGAGGTACTTTTATGAATTGGGTTGCACCTATTAAAGATCAGGAAACATTAAAAAATTTCGGTGAAACATTAAAGCAGGTTGATTACAAGTATTATATTATGTTCGAATTAGGTGTTGGAACAGGACTCCAGCTCCAGGACATTCTTGCATTTAAGAACAAAGATGTAACCGGAAAGAAAGAAATCGAAGTTACTATTGGAACAAGGAATATGAAAAATGTATTTACAGTTCCTGAAGAATTACAGCAGATTATTAATGAGTATACTAAGGGTAAAGATCCTGAAGCATATCTTATTCTTGGACATAGTTCATCAAACAAACCTGTATCAAGAGAACAGGCTTACAGAGTACTTAGAAGTGCAGGACACAAGATTGGTTTAAATTCAATCGGTGCTCAGACTATGAGAAAAACGTATGCATGGAACTATTACAAAGAAACAGGTGATATTTATCATCTTCAGAAACTTTTCAACCATGCTTCTCCATCTATTACATATAGATTTATCGGAGAGAAGCCAAACATTGAAGTTTTCTTAAAGAAAATGACACCACAGGAAAATGAACGTAGCCGTTACTTACTTTACTTAAATGACAACGGTAAAAAGAAACTTAACAAGATTATTGATACTTTAACAGGTATTAGAGATAACTTTGATAGTCCTGCAAACAATGACGCTTTCTATGGAAAGGTTGATTGTCTTTTACAGGAATTAGAAGCATTAATGGAAAACTACGAAAATAAAAAATAGAAATTATCAACACACGGTTGGTTTTTAATGTATTTTATTAACATAATTTAAAAAGAGCTGCTAATCAACAATGATTTGCAGCTCTTTTAATTTAATCGTCATCTTCGTCTTCCCATTCTTCTATGACGATTTCCCTATTTAAATATTTCTGTCTTCTCTCTCGTCTCTTCTCTCTTATTGACTCTTGTTTTTCATAGATACTGTCGGCCCCCGCCTTATCTGTAGACTTCATAATCTTGATAGCATAAAAACTATCTTCTTCACATTTTTTTATCTTTATTTTGCCCCTAACATATCCATGTTCCTTACATTCTCCAAGACAATAATATGTTTTTCCACAATCGGAAAACCAGTCAAGGTGCTTCTTTAACGGCTTATCACACTTGTTACATAACATTAGTCTTACGTCTTTGTCTGCAAACAATTCGTCCTTAGTCAAAAACTCACGGGTAACAAGTTTAGTATATTCATCAAATCTAACGAATATTTCTTCTTCTTTAATTCTAGGGGAATAAAATGTGTCAATTGATAAACGATCTTTATATTTATCGTAGTCCATAGATTGTAAAATTCTGGCTGTATAATAAGCATCGCTTAAAGCCCTGTGGAACTCATGCTCTTCCTGAATGTTTAAATACTCAACAGCACTGGTCAAATTTCTTTTCATATGTCCGTCATCATATCTTAAGCTGAACATTTTCTGTAAATCAACATAGAATAACGGAAAATCCAATACTCTTTCCAGATTATAATGTTTCATATTCTTCTGCAATTCAGTCAAATCCATTGACCCCCATGTACAGAAAATATAATCATCACCGCACCATTCCAGAAAATCTCTTATTACTTTTCTGAAATCTTTTCCATCATTTAACTCTTCTTCAGTGAAATGGGTAATTTCCTGAATCTTATAGTGAAGTTTTTTGAAAACTCTGGGCTTTATGACCTGTTGAAAAGAATCCACAATGGTCTTTCTATCATCACTTACCCTAACAGCTCCAATTTCTATTATTTCAAAAGTTAAATCCGTATGACAATGACTTTTTCCGTAAGGATTCTGATTCCACTCCAAATCCATTACAATATAATCCATCATTTTTCTCCAATATTAAATTACATGCATAGCATGCTAACGCACCTGACTGGATTCGAACCAGCGACCTACCGCTTAGGAGGCGGTTGCTCTATCCTGCTGAGCCACAGATGCAAATGTTTACAGAAAAGTAAGCCCTACATTGTAAGGCTTTACTCTTCCGTAAATCTTTATTTTATATAATTATTATTTTGCTTCAATCTTTTCAAGTCCACCCATATATGGTCTTAAAACTTCAGGAATTACGATGCTTCCATCAGCTTGCTGATAGTTTTCAAGAATAGCTGCTGTTGTTCTACCTGCAGCAACACCACTACCATTTAATGTGTGTACAAATTCAGCTTTATCGCCTGCATTATCTTTGTACTTAATGTTAGCACGTCTTGCCTGGAATGTTTCAAAGTTACTACAACTTGAAATTTCAACATATCTACCATAACTTGGCATCCAAACTTCAATATCGTATTTCATTGCTGCTGTAAATCCAAGATCACCAATACAAATCTTAACAACTCTGTAAGGAAGTCCTAACATCTGAAGAACATCTTCAGCATCTCTTGTAAGCTTTTCCAATTCATCATAAGATGTTTCAGGCTTACAGAACTTAACTAATTCTACCTTGTTGAACTGATGCTGTCTGATAAGACCTCTTGTATCTCTACCTGCTGAACCTGCTTCTGCACGGAAACAAGCTGTGTATGCACAATGCATAATAGGAAGTTTTGATCCATCTAAAATCTGGTTTCTGTACATATTAGTTACAGGAACTTCTGCTGTTGGAACTAAGAAATATTCCTTACCATCACCCTGAACCTTATATGCATCTTCTTCAAACTTAGGTAACTGACCTGTTCCTGTCATACTTTCACGGCTAACCATAAATGGTGGGAATACTTCTGTATATCCGTGCTTTGTAGTATGAGTATCAAGGAAAAAGTTAACGATTGCTCTTTCAAGCTTTGCACCTAAATCTCTATATACTGTAAATCTTGAACCACTAATCTTTGCTGCTGTTTCAGGATCAAGGATTCCTAAATCTGCACCAAGGTCCCAATGTGCCTTTGGTTCAAAATCAAACTTAGTAGGTTCTCCAAACTTTCTGATTTCAACATTATCTTCATCCGTCATTCCCTGAGGAACTGTTGGATTAGGAATATTAGGAAGTGTAAGCATATAATTATTTAAATCTTCTTCTGCCTTGCTTAATTCTCCGTTTAAAGTCTTAACTTTTTCTGAAATTTCTTTCATTTCAGCCATAATTGGAGCTACATCTTTTCCTTCTTTCTTATACTGTGGAATAAGCTTAGATGTTGCATTCTGTTCAGCCTTTAATGCTTCAACTTCACCTAAAAGATTTCTTCTCTTTTCATCTAAATCTTTAAATAAGCTTAAATCAAATTCTTCATTTCTTGTAGAAAGTGCTTTTTCAACTTCTTCAAAATTATTTCTTAGTAATTTAATATCTAACATTATTTTTCTACCTATCCCGAATATTATTAGCACAAAATCATACTTTCATATTCAGGCTCAGATACTTCGGGCATCAAGCATCTGAATTTCATCCTTTCATATTTTTTATTAAACCCTTTTTATCTTATCTTCAGTATATAGATTATAACCCTAACACCTTATTTTTGCAAGGATTGTGGCAAACATTATCCACTTATGGTATACTTATGTTAACAATTATAATAATTTAACCTTTTTAGTAATATACTTGGGAGGAATGATACAGATGAATACTAATATTAATGAAAATGTTATTAACACCCGAAGAAATAATCGCATCATAAAGCACAATGATGCTGTTTATAAAGTATTTAACGAAGGATATTCTAAGGAAGATGTTTTCGCCGAGGCTTTTTTTACTTCAAAGATTGAAGGATTAAAGGTCGGTGCTCCATCAATTGAGCAGGTTACTACCATTAACAGTCAATGGGCTTTTATGTATCCTGACATTTATGGTGAATCACTTTACACTCTTATGATGAATAATCCTGACAAATTAGATGAATATATGGATAAGCTTATTAAAATTCAGACTAATATTCATAGTAAGAAATGCCCTTATCTTCCAATTCAGAAGCAAAAATTAACTGATTATATTAATTCTGCACATTTGGATAGATACTTAAAGCTTGATCTTCTTGATATGCTTAACAGTTCACCTAAACATAAGAAATTATGTCACGGCAATCTTACACCACATAACATCATCATAAAAGATGACAATATTTATGTAACTGATTGGAACCATGCATCACAGGGTAATGCCAGTGCTGATGTTGCCCGTACGTATTTATGGATGCTTATTAACATGCCTGATTATGCAGAAAACTACCTTGAGCGATTCTGTGATGAAACAAATACAAGTTCAAAGTATGTTCATAACTGGATTCCAATTGTTGCCGCAGCAAGATGTGCAAAAAACATTCCGGAAGAAGTAAAAATTCTCAACGGATTAATTTCAGTAATGGAATACTAAATAAAAGGCTCTTTGTCAAAAATCTTTTTACCCCTACTCTTGACAAAGAGCCTAAAAATTCCCCTTAAGTAGATTTTGGTTATTTACCTTGTCTACTTAAGGGGAATCATATCACAAAGTACACTCCTTGCTTTTTCTTAATTTATTAGTCTTCGTCTGAACTTATTGCTTTCTGCAATGCCTGCTTTTCTTCTTCACCAAGTGTTGAATAAGCTGTTCCGTTTTCTATTTCTTTTATATAAGTGTAACTGCTTTCTCTACCATGCATTGTGTTTAAAATAAATCCGTTATTATTGTCATCTAACAAGCATAATGCAAAGCTTAAATTTCCACCCATTTCTTTAAATGCATCATATTTTACAATACCAAGTTTATGAAATGTTGATGTGATTCCACTTAATGCCTTGTCCATTTTGACTTCTGCATCCTGGTAACTGCTTTCTAACTTTTCCATCTGCTGAAAGTTTTCTTCAATGGCATCTGCAAGGTTTGTTGCATCTTTTCCTTCCATAAATGCTTCATATCTCTTCATCAACTTTGATATTCTACTGCTCTGTATAATATGTAACATAAAAAATACTAAAAATAGTGCTGCAATTATTCCTATATAAATGTAATCTTTCATTTTCTTACTCCTTTTCACCTGTTTATACTTATTACAATGTTATTTTAAAGTGTTGTTTTCTAATCACTTTCAAAAGTTTAACATAATATTGTTACATTTTTATGTATTCAATAATAATTTACATTAAATTATTGATTTTGTATACTATCAAATAATTCCAAAAGTCGTTCAAGCTCATCCTGAGAGTAATATTCTATCTCAATTTTACCTTTTCCGCCTTTTTTATGATTTATGTTAACCTTTGTTCCCATAATTTCCTTTAATTTATCTGATAATTTTTCATAAACAACATCATTTGTTGATGGAATTGGAAGTTTTGCCTGTTTTGGATTCAAAATAGCTTTCACTAATTTTTCTGTTTCTCTTACGCTTAACTTTCTTTCCACTATTGCCTTTGCTGTCTCAACCTGAACTTCTTCTTTTTCAATTGAAAGCAAAGCTCTAGCATGTCCCATTGACAGTTCTTCGTTTATAAGCATAGTCTGAACCTGTTCAGCTAGTTTTAATAGTCTCATAGAGTTTGTAACCGCTGTTCTTGACTTAGAAACTCTGTCAGCCACTTCTTCCTGTTTCAAATTATATTCATCAATAAGACTCTTGTAAGCCAATGCTTCTTCTATCGGATTAAGGTCACGTCTCTGAATATTTTCAATTAAAGCTATTTCCATGACTTCCTGTGGAGAATATTCCTTTATAATTACAGGAACTTCCTTTAATTTTGCCATTTTTGCTGCACGCCATCTGCGTTCACCTGCAATTATTTCATAATAATCATCCTTTTTTTGTACAACAATAGGTTGAATTAAACCATACTGCTTAATTGAATCAGCCAATTCTTCCAATGCTTCCTTGTCAAAATTCTTTCTTGGCTGTTCTCTATTAGGTTCTATGTCTGATAATTTAAGAAAAGTTTCTGCCGGAACCTTTACTTCCTTAACTACCTCTTTTACAACTTCTTTAATTATAGGCTTGCTTTCTTTTTCAGTTTTACTCTGTTTTGTATTATTTCCTTCCGGAATAAGTAAATCTAATCCTCTGCCAAGCCCTTTTTTCTTAGCTGCCATACTGCCTCCAATCTTTTTACAATTATATATTACTATCTTATTTCTTAGATTAGTTTACATAAGTAATATTATGTAAACTAATCTGTATGCTTTTCTGTTAGATATTTGCTTTTTTTGCATTAATTTTTTTAAAATTTTACTTTTATTAACATAAATAACTGTAACTTTTAAAAAATTGTTGTTTATTAACATTATTTTCAGTATTTTTGTTAATAAAGATAATTTTGTAATTTTAAATTTTAATACTTTTACTTGTATTTTTTTATCTTAATTATTTTTTTCAATTACTTCCTGTGCCAAATTCTTGTATGCAATTGCACCTGCTGACTTTCCATCATACATATGAATTGGTATTCCATAGCTTGGTGCCTCTGCTAATCTAACATTTCTTGGAATTAATGTCTTATAAATATGTAAATGGATATTTTCTTTAACATTTTCAACAACTTCTGTTGATAAGTTTGTTCTTGAATCATACATTGTGAATACAATACCATCTATTTCAAGATTTTTATTTAATCTATCCTGAATTAAGTTAATTGTATGAATTAACTGTGATAATCCTTCCAATGCATAATATTCACACTGAATTGGTACAATTACGGAATCTGCAGCTACCATGGCATTAACTGTTAACACATTTAATGATGGTGGACAGTCTATAATAATGTATTCATACAAATCTTTAATTGTATCTAATATATTTTTTAAAATATATTCTCTATTTTCAACGCCAATCAGGTCAATTTCAGCACCGGAAAGGTTAACATTTGATGGTATTACATTTAAATTATCAACTGCACTGTCTGTTAAACACTCTGAAAATGTACATTCTCCAATAAAAAGCTCATAAACAGTGTTTTCAAGCGTCTGTTTCATAATTCCAACACCACTTGTTGCATTTCCCTGTGGATCTATATCTACTAATAATACTTTTTTACCTGCATCTGCTAAACATGAAGATAAATTAATTGCTGTTGTTGTTTTTCCTACGCCACCTTTTTGGTTGGCTATTGCTATTATTTTTCCCATTTTTAAAACCAAATCTAAAATAAATTAGACTACAAACAAAAAAGTGAAAGTACTGTTTGCTTTAATCCTTCCTTGCTTATTCTTTCACTTTTGAATAGAATTTCCCCGTTTTTATATTTTACCACAATAATAGCTAGATTTCTATATGATATAGTCTAATGTTTCACGTGAAACATTACTTTTTATTTTTTCGTATGTATTTACACATTTTGCAGTTTATTATATTTCATCTTTGTATACATTATTATTTATAATAGATTTTCAGTGCATATTTGAATGTTTCACGTGAAACATTACTTATAATTAACTTTTATCTTATAATTCATTAGAAAAACTCGTCATTTTTTATTATATATTGCAAATATTCTAAATAATTTTACAATATATTATGATGTTTCACGTGAAACATCATAATATCAGAACAAATTCGATTAACTGTATGTTTTAACTATTATTTCAAGTTTTTTCATAAATGTATATAAACAATACTTTTTTATTTTTTATTATTAGACCTTTCTCTTATTTATCCATCTTATTCACATATTTAGGCATCAAAAAAGGATGTTTCACGTGAAACATCCTTTTTTGATTACTTTTTAAGCTTTTTGTATTCTTCCAAAGCTTTGTTTATCTTATTAAGTTCTTTTTTTAGTTCTTTTACATTATCTTTCAATAATGCATTTTGTTCTTTTATTGAATTTGACTGTTCTTTTAGACTAGAAGCTTCTTTTTGTTTATAAAATTCTTCTTTTCTAACTTTTACAGAGAAAATATTGGCTGCTTCATCGTCTATATATTCAAGTTCTTTAATTTTTTTGGTGTTTTCTTCCAAAACAATGCTATTATGTTCTATTTTTAAATTTAATTTTTCTATTTGCTTTGAAACAATATCTTTTCTTTCAATTAAATACTTTTCAATCATTTTTTTCTCCATTTGTTGTCTACTTATAATGGTTCTTTAGAAGGTGTTCCTGCCTTTCTTGGATATTTTTTTCCCGTATTATTTGTTTTATTAACTACTACAAAAGTTCTATCCATATCTGAGCAAGGCAAATGTACTGTTTTTTCTTCTACAATTGTTCCGCCAAGTATTTTTATTGCACTTTTAGCATTTTGTATTTCTTCTGAGCTTATAGAAGACTTATAGCTTATAAATTTTCCATTCTTTGCTATAAAAGGAATACAATATTCACTTAACGTTGAAAGATTTGCAACTGCTCTTGATACACACAGGTCATATTGTTCACGAAATTCTTCTTTTCTTGCAATGTCCTCGGCTCTTCCATGAACAGTTTCAATACTTTCAAGCCCTAATTCATCAATAACATTATTTAAAAACTTTAATCTTTTATTTAATGAGTCTAATAATGTTATTTGCAAGTGTGGAAACATTATTTTTATTGGAATACCTGGAAAACCTGCCCCTGTTCCAACATCTATCATCTTTTTTGACTGATTTATATCAAAGATATTAACAACTAACAAACTATCTATAAAATGTTTGATAATAACTTCATCATATTCTGTTATTGATGTTAAATTCATAACTTTATTTGTTTCAATTAACATTTCATAATATTTATCAAACTTTTCAATCTGTTCTTCAGTTATAGTCAGTCCTAATTCACTTAATCCTTTAACTAATAAATTTTCTTTATCCATAAAGCTCCTATTATTGGTTTACATAATTTTAGTTTACATAATTTAAGTAAATATTCAATGACAATTATTTACACAAATTATATACTCAAATTATTGTTATCTTTATTTACTATCTATTACTTATTTATTATCTATTATTTAATATCTTTTATTATTTATTATCTATTATTTAATATCTGTTATTTTTTGTTACATATTGTTTTAATTATTTTTATGTTGT
>OFME01001859.1_pt1 | contig 10412 bp, 7 predicted proteins | sample 1541381 | NCBI WGS metagenome assembly OFME01 (sample SAMN04209243, study PRJEB22552) | human gut metagenome | biome: gut; material: feces | host: Homo sapiens | place: USA: Oklahoma
AAATGAAATTGCTATATAAGGTAAATCCAGAGTCGGATGTATATCTAGCAGAGAGAAGTCTGGAAAAAATAACAAAATCCATGATTTTTCATTGCTTTCCAGATGGTCTGTGTGTTTCTGGAAGTAGTGCTGGTCAGGAAACGGATTCAAGTTTGGTACGCAGGGTCAAGGCAGTTTCTGGATTTGTTCCTGTTTTCTGTAATACAGGGTGTACGAAGGAAAATGTGGTTGAAAAACTTAGTGAATGTGATGGCGCTTGTGTAGGGACTGCTTTTAAGAAAGATGGTAAATTTGAGAACTATGTTGAAAAACAGAGAGTCATGGAGTTTATGGATGTAGTTAAGGCGTATCGCTGTACAATGAAAGAAGGCGTATAGACGTTGCATTATTTTTTAGGAATTGACGTTGGTACATATTCAAGTAAAGGAGTTCTAACAGATGAGTCTGGAAAGGTGGTAAGTCGGGCAGTTACTCATCACGGAATGGAAAATCCAGAACCTGGTTATTATGAGCAGGACGCGGATAAGGTATGGTGGAATGATTTTTGCATTTTGTCAAAAATTCTCTTACAGCAGAGTGGTGTAGAACCAGAAAAAATTGCTTGTGTAGGGGGAAGCACATTGGGAGCAGATTGCCTTCCAGTTGATAAGGACGGGCATCCTTTACGAAAAGCAATTTTATATGGTATTGATGCACGTTGCGTGGAAGAAATGGAGTATCTCTCACAATATTATGGTACAGAAAAAGTAAAAAAACTATTTGGACGTCCAATTTGCAGTGGAGATGTATCTGCTAAAATTTTATGGATAAAAAATCATGAACCAGAGGTATATAGACGCACACACAAGTTTTTGACAGGTTCTTCTTATCTAACATTTAAACTAACTGGAAAATATGTAATAGATACATTTTTGGGGATGGCTTCATTTCGTCCGCTGTATTATCCGGATGGGAGCATCCATAAAGAAATGTGTAAACCGATTTGTATGCCGGAGCAGTTGGCAGAAGGAATGCCGGTTACCCATATTTGTGGAACGGTAACAAAGCAGGCAGCTAAGGAGACAGGACTCAAAGAAGGAACGCCAGTTATTACTGGAACTGGAGATTCAGCAGCTGAGGCAATCAGTGTAGGAGTACTTGCACCAGGCGATCTGATGGTACAGTTTGGATCGTCCTTATTTTTCTATTGTTGTGCAGATCGGCTGATTCAGGATGAGCGAGTGCGCGGAAATCCATTTTTAATTCCAGAAACTTATAGTGTAGCAGCAGGAACTAATAATGGAGGCACACTTCAAAAATGGTATTTGGAACAGTTATTTTCTGAATGCTTGGAGAAGGAAAAAACAGCAGGATTGAATGCATATGAAGAAATGATGAAAGGAATTTCTGAGATTGCACCTGGATCGGATGGTTTGATAACTTTACCCTACTTTGCGGGAGAAAGGACACCGCTGAATGATCCAGACGCAAGAGGAATGATTGTGGGACTTTCATTGAGCCATACAAAAAGACATTTGTATCGCTCGGCACTGGAAGGAATTGGGTATTCAGTTGCACAGCATATTGACATATTCCGTGAAAATGGTTTGCCTGTAAAACGGATTGCAGCGGCGGGGGGAGGAACGAAAAACGCAGTTTGGATGCAGATGGTGGCGGATATAGCAGGGGTATCGTTAGAAACACCAAAGGAAGACATAGGGGCAGCTTATGGAGATGCACTGATGGCAGCGATTGGAGTCGGATTCTACCAAGGTTTTTCAGATTTGCGCCAAGTAATCCAAAAGAAATGTATTTATAAGCCGGATTTAGAGAGGCATGAGTTATACAAGCCATTTAGAAAGCTATTTGATGAATTATATAGGTGTAATCAGGAAATATTACATAGTTTATCTAAGCATAACAAGTAAATAAAAGATATGGAAAGGCTTTTTGACTGTAATCATTGATATTACAATTGAAAAGCTTTTTCATTTATAGGTTCCCGATAATGTGTAAAAATGAAATTCAATCAACCGGGCAGAATATACGTTCGAAATTCCGCACTTTCCTTGCAATGAAAACTGTGCTATGGTATACTGAAAAGAAGATTTGGAGGCATTTTGAAGCGTTCTTTTTTTAGTTTTAACCAGATCTTGAACCAGTGAGAAAAGAAAGGAATTTACCGTGATTTCGTATGTAAAAGGCATCCTGGCGGAGAAAGCAAAGGACCGTATCGTGGTCGAGTCCGGCATGATGGGGATCGGGATTTTTGTCCCGATGTCGGTGCTGGAAGTTTTACCGCCGCTCGGGGAAGAGGTAAAGATATATACGCACCTGCAGGTGCGGGAGGATGATATGAGCCTGTACGGCTTTTTAAGCCGTTCGGATCTGGAGATGTTCCGCCAGCTTCTGGGGGTCAACGGCATTGGTCCGAAGGGGGCACTTGGCATCTTGTCGGCGCTGCGTCCGGAGGATCTGCGTCTTGCGGTTATGACTGGGGATGCGAAGGCGATCTCCCGTGCGCCGGGCGTTGGGGCAAAGACGGCACAGCGGATCATTCTCGATTTGAAGGATAAAGTACAGGCAGAGGATCTGCTGACACCGCTGTTAGATGGCAGTGCGGCGGTTTCGCCGGCTGCGGGAAATGGGCTTTCAGGCAATGCGGCGAAGGAAGCCGTGGAGGCGCTGGTGGCGCTGGGATATACGAATGCCGAGGCGGTGAAGGCGGTCAAGAGCGCCAATGTGACGGAAGAGATGGATTCCGAGGCGGTATTGAAGGCATCGCTGAATTATCTGGCGTTTTTGTAAAACAACCTATGTGTCGGACATTCGAAATTGCTGGATCATAAAAAATAGTGGTGCTTGTGCGTCAGATGAAAATTTGGAATGTGTGGCAGATATGAGAAAATGGAACTGTCATGGCTTAATTGAATGAGAGAGAAAAACAGGAAAGACAGGAAACAAGTATGAGCAGAAGGACGATTACAACCGAGGTGACGGAGGAGGATAAGCGGATTGAGGGAAGTCTCCGCCCGCAGACCTTAGACGAATATATCGGTCAGGAGCGGATCAAATCGACGTTAAAGGTATTTATCCATGCGGCGAAATCCCGCGGCGAGGCGCTTGACCATGTTCTTTTCTATGGACCGCCGGGATTGGGAAAGACGACACTTAGCGGCATTATCGCCAATGAGATGGGAACCCGTATGAAGGTTACTTCCGGTCCGGCAATCGAGAAACCAGGGGAGATTGCGGCGATTCTCAACGGGCTCCAGGAGGGAGACGTCCTCTTTGTGGATGAGATTCACCGCTTAAACCGCCAGGTGGAAGAGGTGCTTTATCCGGCGATGGAGGACTATGCGATCGATATCATGTTGGGAAAAGATTCGACGGCGCGCTCGATTCGTCTGGATCTGCCGAAATTTACGCTGGTAGGCGCGACGACACGCGCGGGGCTTCTGACGGCGCCGCTGCGCGACCGCTTCGGCATCGTGCAGAAGATGGATTTTTATACGCCTGAAGAGCTGCAGACGATTGTCCTGCGGACGGCGGGAGTTCTGAATGTGGAGATTGATAAGACGGGGGCCTATGAGATTGCGAGACGTTCGAGAGGAACGCCGCGTCTGGCAAACCGCCTGTTAAAACGTGTGAGGGACTTTGCACAGGTCAAGTACAACGGCGTGATTACGAAAGAAGTCGCGGATTTTGCACTGGATATCCTTGATGTGGACAAGCTGGGACTTGACAACAACGACCGTGCGATCTTACATATGATTATCGACAAGTTTTCCGGCGGTCCGGTCGGACTGGAGACGCTGGCGGCAGCGCTGGGCGAGGATGCTGGGACACTGGAAGATGTGTATGAACCGTATCTTCTGATGAACGGTCTGCTCAACCGGACTCCGCGCGGGCGGATGGCGACCGAAGCAGCGTATCGGCATCTCGGGTATGCCTGGAATCAGGCAAAAAACGGTATTTCTGAGATTTGATATTTGATTGATTTGAAGGTGGTATTTCTGTGGGGGTGACGTGACAACGTCGAACCATATTTATTAATAGATAGAAAGAAGAGAATGCGATGGCAAAACAGTATATAGATGTATTAATTGATGGAAAAGTGTATAGCCTGGGCGGCAGTGAGACGGAAGGATATGTACAGCAGATTGCCACGTATCTGAATGGGAAGATTTTCCAGCTCAAGGCGCAGCCGGGATTTTTGAAAATGCCGGAAGACTACCAGAGTATTATGACTTATCTGAATCTGGCGGATGATTATTTTAAAGAAAAAGAGAGTGCGAAGGCACTTGCATCCGACAAAGAGAGCATGGAAAAAGAGACATACCGTCTGAAACATGAGATGGTCAGCACCCAGATGAAACTCGAGAGTCTCCGCAATGAGCGCACCGTCAGCGAGGAAGAACTGGAGACGGCAAAGAAGGCGGCAAAAGAGGCAGCTGAGCAGGCAGAAGCTGCTAAAAATGAGGTACAGGCACAGATCAAGCGTGTGAAAAAAGAAGCGCAGGAGCAGATCGAGGCTGTGAAGAAAACAGCACAGGAACAGGTTGAGTCTGCAAGAAAAGAAGCGCAGGAGCAGATTGAACGTGCGAAGAGAGAGGTACAGGATCGCGTGGAATCCGCGGAAAAAGCAGCACAGGATCGCGCTGCCAGGGCGGAGCAGACAGCCCGGGAGCAGGCAGAAGCTGCAAAAAAAGAGGCATTGGAACAGATTGCGGATGCAAAGAAAGAAGCAAACGATTTCCGTGGAGAAGCAGAGGTTTGGAAACAGGATGCAGAAGATCAGCGTCTGGCGGTCGAGTCATCCCAGAGTGAAATCGCTTCTTTGCAGGACAAGCTGGAGATTCTCAAACAACAGCTTGAAGAAGCAAGACAGGCGGCGACAGCTGTGCAGACGGAAAAATCGCAGCTGGAAGCACGTCTGATGCAGACGGAACAGGAAAAACAAAGTGTAAAAGAGCAGCTGAGCCAGCTGGAGCAGGAAAAACAGACGATAAAGAAAGATCTGGAAGAAAGCCTCCAGGAGGCAGGGGCAGCACGTGAGGAACTGGCAGCTGTCCGTCAGGCACAGGTGGAGGCATATATGAAGCGGAAGCCATTTCCCAAGAGACAGGGAACGGTGGAACTGAAAGATGCAATTCTGCGGTTATAGTGGGTGAAATGATATGAAAAAAAAGGTGGAAATTCTGGCACCGGCGGGTTCCTTCGATAGCATGAAAGCGGCGGTTGCTGCGGGGGCAGACGCAGTCTATATGGGCGGCAGCCGTTTCGGAGCCAGGGCATATGCGGAAAATCCGGATGAAACGGGGATGCTGGAAGCGATCAACTACGTGCATCTGCATGGGCGCCAGCTTTATATGACGGTCAATACGCTGGTAAAGGAAGACGAGATGGATGACTTATACGACTATCTGCTTCCGTATTACCAGGCGGGACTGGATGCCGTGATTGTGCAGGACATGGGGGTATTTTCTTATATCCGGGAGCATTTTCCGGATTTGCCGGTTCATGCGAGCACACAGATGACGATTACCGGACCGGAGGGCGCGGCGCTTATGACGAGAATGGGCGCGGTCCGCATCGTTACAGCGCGTGAACTTTCATTGGAAGAGATACGCCGCATTTATCAGGAGACGGGCGTGGAGATAGAGAGCTTTGTTCACGGGGCTCTCTGTTACTGTTATTCGGGACAATGCCTGTTCAGCAGCCTGATCGGCGGCAGAAGCGGCAACCGGGGACGATGCGCTCAGACCTGTCGGCTTCCGTTTGATGTCCTTCGGCGGCTGGATGAGAACAACCCTAATGAAAACAAAAAACAAAAGAAAGAAAATGGCGTGTTAAATCCGGGCGATTCCAAGTATGTGCTCAGTCTCAAGGATCTTTGTACGCTGGATATTTTGCCGGATATTCTGGAAGCAGGCGTTTATTCCTTGAAAATCGAGGGGCGCATGAAGAGTCCGCGCTATACGGCAGGCGTGGTGCGCCTGTACCGGAAATATGTAGATTTATATTTAAAGAATGGCAGAAAAGGTTACCGGGTTGACCCGAAAGACCGGAAGGAGCTGCTGGATCTGTTTGACCGCGGCGGTCAGACGTTAGGCTATTATACCGAGCACAATGGACGCGATATGGTGGTCTGCCATGAGAAACCGGCATTCCGCCAGGAAAACCGGGAACTTTACCAGTATCTGGACAAAACGTATGTGGAAGCAGAGGTGAAAGAACCAGTTCAGGGGTTTGCGCGTGTCTGTGAAGGCGAACCGCTGCAGCTGACGCTTCAATACGAAGATCCGCTGACGGGAGAAAGCCGGATGGCAGGCGGAATCGGAGCAGTTGTCCAGACGGCAGTGAAACAGCCGATGAGCAAGGAACGGATTGAGAAACAGCTCGGAAAAACGGGAAATACGCCGTATTATTTTGAAAATCTGGAAGTGGAGACAGGCGGCAGCCCCTTTGTGCCGGTGCAGGAGTTAAATGAACTCCGCCGCTCTGCGTTTGAGCAGCTTACCGAGGAGATACTGCGTCCATACCGCCGGGAGATACCGGAAAATAGGGCGTGCGGGACAGGAAAAGGATGGCAAAATCCGGAAGAAAAGAATCTGGAAGAAAATAACCAGACAGGTTCGGAATCAGAAAAAACCAGCCCGGCTCAGGACGTTGAACTCACAGCAGATTTACCTGTACAGAGCCAGAAAACGCTGTTTGAGAATAAAAAAGGGAATAAAACAGCTCTGTACCACATCCACGTTTCGGTCGAACACCCGGCACAGTTAAAAGTGGCGTTATCCGTACCGGAAGTCGGCGCCATCTATCTGGATAGCGCTGAATTTGGCGCCGAACAGTGGAACGAATGGGTATCGCGCTGCCATGAGGCAGACAAGCAGTGTCTTTTGGTAATGCCGCATATTTTCCGCGATCGGGCAAAGGAATATTTTGAAACACATCGTTCCAGGCTGGAATCGGCGGGATTTGACGGTCTTGTCATCCGGGCATGGGAAGAGCTGGAACTGGTGCGCGAGTGGAAGATTTCCGTCCCGCTTGTGATGGATTATGGTATTTATACGATGAATCATCGGGCGGAGGATTTTGTGCGGGAGATGGCGCCGGAGCTTTCGATGCGTTTTACCCTTCCGGTCGAGCTCAACAGCCGGGAGTTGGAGGCGCGCGACAGCCGGGAACGGGAACTTCTCGTATATGGTTCGATCCCGGTCATGGTAACCGCCCAGTGCATCCGGAAAACAGTGGAAGGATGCAGTAAATGTCCGGAATATCTGTATCTGCGGGATCGCAAAAAGAAGGTATTTCCGGTAAGGAACCAGTGCCGTTTCTGCTGCAATACGATCTACAATTCCAGCCCCCTGTCGCTTTTGAAGGATAAAAAGCAGATAGACCGCCTGCAACCGGAGGTGCTGCGTCTGGCATTTACGTCGGAAAGTGCGGCACAGACCGGGGAAGTGCTGGATGCCTACGTGAAGACCTTCCTCCATCAGGAACCGGTGGAGCTGGAGGGCGAATTTACAAGAGGTCATTTTAAGAGGGGCGTAGAGTAGCGTGTGTACCGGGAATCTTCCGGGTACACATGAAAAGGAGGATCACCATGATAAATCTTGTGACAACGATGTCCAGGTATCTGATGATATTGCTGATACTGATTTATACATATTACAATTTCCGCTTTTTTTCACTGCCGGATGACGAGTCGAAACTCCGGCTCTGTCGTCTGCAGAATGTACCGCTGTTTTTGATATTTCTTCTGTCGGGTACGATCATTTATCTACAAACCGAGGATGAGGCAGTTGTGCTGTTTTTCGGCGCGCAGCTTGTCTTTTTTGTCCTGTACCAGCTCTTATACCGGCTGTTTTACCGGAATGCGTCGAGACTGTTGCTGAACAACACGTGTATGCTTCTGTGCACCAGTTTTATCATGCTGACGCGCATCTCGATGGACAAGGCGGTCCGCCAGTTTATCATCATGGCAGTTGCGGCGGTTATCACAATGATTATACCATATGTGATAGATAGAACCTGGCAGCTCGCTAAGATACCGTGGGTGTACGGCCTGATAGGTCTGGCGCTGCTGCTGGTTGTCTGTGTGATCGGCAATACCAGCTTCGGCGCACAGCTTTCGATCAGTATCGGCGGATTTTCGTTCCAGCCGTCCGAGTTTGTTAAGATCAGCTTTGTATTCTTCGTGGCGACGATGTTTTACCGCTCAACGGAGTTTAAAAATGTGGCGATCACGACCGGCGTGGCGGCGGCGCACGTGTTGATTCTGGTGTTATCCAAGGATCTGGGAAGTGCGCTGATTTTTTTCCTTTCCTATGTCCTGATGCTGTTTATTGCAACCTCCAACTGGCTGTATCTGGCAGGCGGTCTTGGAAGCGGCTGTGCGGCTGCGATGCTGGCGTATAAGCTGTTTTCGCATGTGCGTGTCCGCGTGGAAGCATGGCAGGATCCGTGGAGTGACATCGCAGGAAAAGGATATCAGGTTACGCAGGCGCTCTTTGCGATCGGCACAGGCGGCTGGTTTGGCATGGGACTTTACCAGGGGATGCCGAAGAAGATCCCGGTTGTCGAGAAGGACTTCATTTTCGCGGCGATCTCGGAGGAGCTGGGCGGCATCTATGCGCTCTGTATTCTCCTGATCTGTCTGGGCTGCTTCATGCAGTTCATGCTGATTGCGACCCGGATGCAGGCATTATTTTACAAGCTGATCGCGTTTGGTCTGGGAATTGAGTATGTGGTGCAGGTGTTCCTGACGATCGGCGGCGTGACCAAGTTTATTCCGTCTACCGGCGTGACGCTGCCGCTTGTCAGTTATGGAGGCAGTTCGATTCTCAGCACATTTATCCTGTTTGGCGTGATACAGGGACTATATGTCCTGAAACGGAATGAGGAAGAAGAGGAGGAGCAGCAGTTTGATGAGGCAGAAGGATGAAATGGAAAGAACTGAAAATGCGAGAGCGCGTTCAAACCGTCATATTCTGTGGCTGACCTATGGGATTGCGGCGCTCTTTATCGCGATGGCCGTTTATTTTGGCTGGTTTATCCAGTTTAAGAGTGAAAATGTGATCGGCAGCTCTTATAATGCGAGACTCGATCTCCTCTCAGACCGGGTGACCCGCGGTTCGATTATGAGCAATGATAAAACGGTGCTGGCGCAGACGAACGTTGCAAGTGACGGAAGCGAGAAACGCTATTATCCGTATGATTATCTGTTTGTCCATTCGGTCGGATATTCCGGCAAAAATGGAAAAACAGGTCTGGAGTCGCTGGCGAATTTCTACCTGCTTTCCTCCCATGTGAATCTGATTGAGAAAACGATCAATGAATTTCAGGGGCAGAAAAATCTGGGCGACAATGTGATTACGACGCTCGATGTGGATCTGCAGCAGACAGCATCCGACGCGATCGGAAAACACCGGGGCGCGGTGATCGTCATGGAACCGGATACGGGAAAGATTTTAACGATGGTTTCCCAGCCGAATTTCAATGCGAATCTCGTCGATGAGCGCTGGGCAGAGTTGATATCGCCGGACAATACGAAGGCGCAGTTAGTCAACCGCGCGACGCAGGGCTTATATCCGCCGGGATCGACGTTCAAGATGCTGACGGTGCTGGAATATATGAAAGAGAACCCGAATACCTGGCAGGACTATGTGTATAATTGTAATGGCTCTTACCAGAATGGCGATTATACGATTAAATGTTACCACGGGACGGCACACGGGGCGCAGAACCTGATTCAGGCATTTGCCAATTCCTGCAACGGTGCATTTGCGGAGATTGGAATGCAGATTAATTCAGAAAAATTCCGGGCGCTGGCAAATCAGATGCTCTTTAATTCGGAGCTTCCGTACACACTTCCGTACAACCAGAGCACGTTTTCGCTCGACGGCAGTTCGGATGACTGGGAAAAGCTTCAGACCGCGATCGGACAGGGAAAAACCCAGATTACGCCGCTGCATAACCTGATGATCGTATCGGCGATCGCCAACGGCGGCACGCTGATGAAGCCATATATGATCGATCATGTTGAAAATGTGGGTGGTCAGACGGTCAAGAAGTTCCTTCCGTCCGCCTATGGAACCCTGATGTCTGCGAATGACGCACAGTTTCTAACGCATCTCATGAGCCAGGTGGTCGAGATTGGTACGGGTTCCGCGATGCGGGGGGCATCCTATACGGTGGCCGGAAAAACCGGTTCCGCCGAGTTTGAGGCAGGTAAGGAGACACATTCTTGGTTTGTCGGTTTCGCTCCGGCAGACAAGCCGAAGGTGGCGATCTGCGTGCTGGCAGAAGAGTCCGGTTCCGGCGGTGCGGTCGCTGCGCCGATCGCAAGACAGGTGCTGGATCGGTATTTTGCGAAGTACGGACAGTAAACAGATAAATTACGAGAGTATATCATGTAGAAAGGG
>OFME01001862.1_pt1 | contig 10406 bp, 10 predicted proteins | sample 1541381 | NCBI WGS metagenome assembly OFME01 (sample SAMN04209243, study PRJEB22552) | human gut metagenome | biome: gut; material: feces | host: Homo sapiens | place: USA: Oklahoma
GCTGATGTTGGCGGCAAAATCATTCCTCAGGGCCTCGATGCTTCCAAGCTCCTGCACCATTTTATTAAAATGACCGGCTAACTCAGCCAGCTCCGGCGAGGAATAATCCGTTTTCACCCGGACAGAAAAATCACCTTTTGAAACCTGGCTGACGGCGTCTATAAAAGACATAATCGGCGACAGAAGGAAATGGTTCATCATCAAAGTCAGAAAAATTCCTGCGAGAAGGCTTTCGATCAGCGTATTCATCAGCGGAAAATAGGGATTAGGACCGTGTTTCCAGTCAGAAAAGTGAAAAAGAAGCCATCCGGCCAACGTGGGGGTAACTGTAGTGCTGACCAGGATAATCAGGATCATATAAAATTGAATGGGAGATATATGACGTTTCATGATTCCTGCTTCACCACCTTGTATCCCAGCCCACGCACGGTCTGAATCTGAAAATCCGTGCAGTCTTTAAATCGCTCCCTCAGCCGGTTAATATGGACGTCCACAGCCCGTTACTCGGAGGAAGAGTCCATCCCCCAGATTTCATCCATCAGCTGTCTTCTGGTGAAGATTTTATTGGGGTAGGCCATCAGCTTATAGAGAAGATAGAATTCCTTCTGGGGCAGCAGGGAGACCTCCTTGCCGCAGCGGACTGTCAGGGCGTCATAGTCCAGAGTCGTATTGCCGCAGACAATTTTCCGTTCAGTGGAAATGCGGGCTCTTTTTAGAAGAGCGCCTACGCGGAGCACCATTTCATTGACATCAATGGGTTTTACCATATAGTCGTCACTTCCCGAAAGAAAGCCCTGACGCATATCATCGAAGCTGCTTTTTGCAGTAATCATAAGCACCGGTATCTGATATCCCGCCGAACGAAGCTCCGACACAAGTTCATATCCATCCATAACCGGCATCATTATATCGGAAATGATTAAATCAATATACTCTCTGTCCAATACCTCCAGTGCCTGTGCTCCATCCGACGCACTTTTGACCTGATATCCGCTCTTTTCAAGCACCTTTTGGAATAACAGACTTAATTCTTTATCATCTTCTACAATTAATATCTTAAACACGATTTATGTTCTCCTTTAATCAAAACAAATCCCTTGCCCATCCAAGCAGATGCTGTACCAGAAACACCTTTCTTTTATGTTTTTCTGTTAATTCAATCGGCTTTACATGATACGGATCATAATATGTTCCGTCGTCTAATACCTGTCTGGACACGCTCTCATACTCCATCATGCCATCCTCCAGCTGTTTATTAATCTCTTTACTACGTATTACAAGCATCAGCTCTGTATCCAGATAAGTACTTCTCATGTCCATATTGAATGAACCTATTACTGACAGATCATCGTCAATCAGAATACTTTTTCCATGATACGAATAACCGCCTTCATATTCCCAGATATCAATTCCTGTTTCTAAAATTCTGTTTCTGTTTTTGGCATAATCAGCAGCTCCAAATGGATTTCCGTTATTTGCAACAGAATTTGTCATAATAGAAAAGTCCGGAACCTTCTGTGCAATTTCCTCCCATGTATTATACATCATATCATTGCAAATAATATATGGTGTATGAATTTTTACGCGTTCCTTTGCATTTTTCATTAATTCTCCCAGCTGATACCATACCACCGGTTCCTTAGCTTGGGTGTGGATTGGGTTTGATAACAATGTAATCTTTTCTGTTTCAAAGGTTTCATCCGCATAATCTGTATCACAAATTTTTTCCTTATTAACTTCAAAATATTGCTGATACCCTTCCTGCAGCTCTAAAACTGCTTTCTTTACAGACTGTCTGTCAGCTAATTTTTTACTGTTATGAAAATACCGACAGTCCTCCTGTTCCCATATTGTTTCAAAATAATTCCAAAGCTGATTGACCGAATTATCTTTCTGTGGCTCATCGCAGACAACTAACACATCCCGGTCAAAATTTTTATGCCCCGGAAAATCACCCAAAAAATAATTATATGTGTTTCTTCCGCCAAGAATATATATTTTACCATCTGCAATCAGATATTTATCATGCATTCTTCCCATTGTCTTCCATGGCTTAAGCGGATTTGCTTTATTGTACAGCTTAATCTCAACATTCTCATGCGAAGATAATCCATAAAAATATGGATTACCCTCCATATCAATCCAGCTCTCCATTCCATCTACCAATATGCGGACATGTACGCCTCTGTCTGCCGCATCATGCAGTGCTCCTAAAATCAATTTTCCGCTTTCGTCTGATTTAAATGCAAATGTAGAAAGGATTATTTCATCCTTTGCATTTTGGATTAATCTAACTCTTTCTAAAAGAGCCTGCGAATTTTTTTCAATGATTACTGCTCTTTCCGTATTCTCTCTCCCCGCCACACTCATAATATTTTGTGTTTCCTTTATAGTAGCATCAGACACCGCCGGCTGTTTTTTATATGTGACGCAGATTCCGATTAACTCATAAAAAGCCACACATAAAAAAACTGCCAGTATAGCAAAAATAATTTTACATATCTTATGCCTTTTCATTGTACATCACCTGATTCCTTGTATTTTATACTCATACAATACAATGTCAATCTCAATTTTACCTCAACAGAATTGATTTTATGCAAAAAGACAGGAAAAAGCAGCTGCCTGCAATTTCCTGTCCATAAAAACTCATATAAAATTATTTTACTGCGATTTACCTATTTTTCGTCGCTTCTACCGTCTTTCCGTTTTCCTGATGTGCAAAGCTCCATGACTTCTTATAGATAATCCATATAATGTTTTTAAAGCACAATTACTGCAGCATCAAGCCCGTCTACTTTTCCGTCAAATGCACTATCTGTCAGCAGATTATATTTCTCGGCATACTCATTAAATTCCTTTACACTGCTGCCGCAATTGAAAAGCATTGCGATTGTCTCTTCGCCGTTTTTTCTGATCATAACAATCGTATCATCATCGTCATTTGTGATTGTCTCAATCATTTCGCCCTCTACGATGCATGCATGTGCTTTTCTAATCTGCATGAGCTTCTTATACCAATTATACATCTCCTTGTCCTGGTATTCCTCATCCCAGTACATGCCTCGTCTGCAGTCCGGATCATTTGCTCCCGGCATTGCATACTCATCACCATAGTAGACCATAGGCATTCCCGGCATTAGCAGCTGAAAGGCAGCTGCGAGATGCTGCTTTTTCTTATTATCATGGCACAGATGTAAAAATCTTGCTGTATCGTGGCTGTCAATCAGGTTCCACATCAGCGGATAGCACTTTTTGTTTAAGCGTCCCTTCAGATATCCAAGATTTTGTACAAACTGGCTGACATTAATCTTTTCGTCTGCAAGCAGGTCTATCAGATTCAGGTAGAATGGATAATTCATGACAGTATCCCACTCATCTCCCTCGAGGAAGTCTCCTGCGTAGTGCCATATCTCACCAATTATCAGCATATCCTTCTTTACTGCCTTGATTGCCTTTCTGAAATTCTTCCAGAAGAAATGACTGATTTCGTCTCCTACATCCAGTCTCCATCCGTCAATATCACATTCCTTAATCCAGTAGCAGGCAACATCCGTGATGTATTTTTCAACCTCAGGATTTTTCAGATTAAGCTTTGGCATTCCACCGTAATAGCCGAAGCATTTGAAGTTTGGAATTTCTCCCCATTCACCCCTAGGCGGCAGCTCGTCGATAAAATACCAGTCAAGATATTTTGACTTTTCGCCCTTTTCAAGTATATCCTGAAATGCAAAAAATTCTCTTCCTGTGTGATTGTATACCGCATCCAGCACTACCTTCATGCCACGCTCGTGAGATTTTTGTACGAGCTCCTTTAAATCCTCTGTTGTTCCAAATGATGGATCAACCTGATAATAATCAATGGTATCATACTTATGGCACGAATTTGATTTAAAGATTGGTGTCAGATACACCACATCGATTCCCAAATCTTTAATATAATCCAGATGCTCTATGATTCCTCTGAGATTGCCATGCAGATCATCCATAGGCGTAATCGGAGCCTTATACCACAGCTTTTTGTCTACCGGCTGTGTTGCGGCAAAGCGCGACGGGAAAATCTGATACACTACCTTGTTTGCTGCCCACTGTGGCACCTCAAACATCTCTTCCTCCCTGAGGTTCTGCGGGCAGTCAAACATTCTGTCCCTGTTTGTGATGCACTCCTTGTCGAACTCATAATTGCCGTAATATACCTTTTCACCCTGCATGTCTGTAAATTCAAAAAAGTATCTCAGACATATCAGATGCATCTGAAGCTGTGCTTCATAATAATCGTGAAACTGCGAGGTGGCTACCTTCTTCATAGGAAGTGTCATTCGCGTATCCTTGCGCTCCATAGGTATATACTTGTCCTCATAGTGAAGGATTACCTCCTTCATATCATCCTTTTTTACCTGCACGCGTATCACAAACAAATCCTTATCTATCGCATAGCAGAATCTTTTATCCATGTCATGAAAAATTGCTGAATATTCCATAAAATGCCCCTTTACTTACGTATTTCGTTATTTTGTATTATAACGTACTTTTTCAAACAATTCTATCATTATATCCATGTCATTTTTTCACTATTTCTACTTTATGTGTAACTTTAACTTAATTACATTTTATTTTTTTGACTTTATTCTCCAAAACACTGCGTTCATTATATCACTGCACACTCAGATAGCTTGTCACACAGTAAAGTGTCTGTCCATTATATTCCACGCGTGACCAGCCAAACTCCTCATTGATTCCGGTTCTGGTGACTGTTTCCCCATTTTTTATCGTTGCGATGACTGTAGCATCCGGATTTGTGACACTTGGAAGTGCACGCAGATTAACCTCTATCTTTGCAGTGACAGTATCATTACAATCCTTGAATTTTGTCTTCAGTCCGTCTCCGCTGCCACTTCCGTCCTGTCCGGGAACTACATAGTTCATATCTGTTGTGAGGTAGCTTGAAATGGCATAGTATGTCTGTCCATTATATTCGATACGTGACCATCCACTGTCACTGACGCCTGTTCTTGTTGCTGTATCACCGTTATTCAGCGTTACCTTAATTGTGCTGTCATTGCCCTGACTTGGAATATCCCTCAGATTGACGCTCTCCTTGGCAGTTACGGTCTCATTTACATCCGAAAACTTCATATTTGCTTCCGGGTCAACTGTTGCATTGTCAGCCGCATCACCATTTTTTGCAGACTCTGTCTCATCAAACCCAAAGTATGCCACATTCAAATCTACCGGCTTATCAATTCCTGACACCTTTCCCTTATTGGTATACTGCCACATAGCATGTGTGCCCTCATATGATGACTTCGGTGTTTCCGGGTAAGCTGTATCCGGATATTGTGACACCCATATTTTGTAGCTGCTCTCAAGCGCTTTAGTATCCCACTGGCTGTTTTCCGACAACTCATTCATGGCAGCGTAAAACATAGGCGTGTATCCTTTTTTATATATTTCCTGCAAAAATGCCTCAGCTACTTTGGTACGGGCCTCTGATGACATGCCATACTGTCTGCTTGCTGAGTCTGTGAAGCCCTCGCAGTCAAATGCCACCGGATATGTAATCTGATATTTTGAGATGTAGTCTGCAACCCAGTCTGCCTCTTCAATGGCTTCTGTTTCATTTACTGCTGATGAGAAAAAATATACTCCAACCTTTATGCCATTTTTCTGTGCCTCCTGCATGTTGTATCTGGCATTTGTATCAACACACATCTCACCTGTTTTCTGGGTTCTGTAGCCCACACGTATCATCGCAAAATCAATTCCGCCTGCGGCAACCTTGTCCCACTTTATGGTGCCCTGATATTTAGATACATCAATTCCGAAGGTCAGATTACTATTTTCCGCAACAGTGCTTGCAGACAGTATCTGTGTCTCATCCGCAGAAGCTCCCTCATCAGTTGTAACACTCATTGAGCCGGCATTGTCGCCCGTATGCTGCGGGTCTTCCTTGTCTGAACTATCCTCTGTGGCTGTTTCCGTCATCTGTGACGAGCCTTTAGCCTCGTTTTTTGCTGACTTAATCACAAAAAATGTGGCAACTGCAGCCAGTGCAGCTACTATCGCAACAATTATAAATATTGCTATTATCTTTCTTTTATCGTTCATAGATTTTCCTCTTCATTATTTATATATGTCACCATGTACAGGCAATCTGCTTTTATGCAACAAAATATATCATATAATCCTGTAATTTTCAAATATTTGTCTTTTTTCAGAAAATATTAAAAATCCGCTATACTCACCTATCGTATAGCGGATTAATATAACACTATTTAATTTTCAGTCTTTTCACCGTTTTTGTCCGTATCCGCATTTACAACGAGATTTACTCCATCAAGTCCGGTTACATTTACGTTGCGATTTACCTTTGCGTCATATGAATCAGCGTTGATAATCTCAGATAAATCAATACCTGTTGCCTCTTTCATACTCTCAAATACCTTTGCCATTACAACCGGTACATTTCCGGCAACCTTGCCTACACCATTTTCGCCATCACCGCCACCGATAATAGTAATCTTGTCGATTTGTCCAAGTGGCTCTGCAACCTTGGCTGCGATATCAGGCAGCACCTTAATCATCATCTCTGCAACGGCTGCCTTATTGTACTTGGCATATGCCTCTGCCTTTTTCTCCATAGCCTCAGCCTCTGCAATACCCTTTGCCTGGATAGCTGATGCTTCTGCCTCTCCGACTGCACGGATACCGGCAGCTTCCTGCTCCTTGGCATATCTCATGGCTTCTGCCTCTGCTTTCTGTGCCTCCGCCTGACGCTGTGCCTCGAACTGTCTTGCCTCTGCTTCCTTCTGACGCTGGTAGAGCTGTGCCTCTGCCTGCTGCTGTGCTGCGTATTTATTGGCTTCAGCCTTTTTCTTGACCTCTGCCTCAAGAGACTGCTCTGTTACTGCAACCTCTTTCTGCTTTAACTCAATCTCTCGCTCCTGCTTTGCGATATCAGCGTTTGCTGTGGCAACCTCAATGGTCTTACGCTGCTCCTCCTTCTGGATGTCGTAAGCCGCATCCGCCATAGCCTTCTTTGTATCAGCCTCCATCTGAAGCTCTGATTTCTTGATAGCGAGCTCATTCTGTTTCTTGGCAATCTCTGTCTGTGCTGCAACCGCTGCATCATTTGACTCTTTATCAGCCGAAGCCTGAGCTACCTTGATGTCTCTCTCACTCTCTGCCCTTGCGATGGCGGCGGCCTTTTTAATCTTTACGATATTGTCGATACCAAGATTCTCTATTACCTCGTTGCCATCCACAAAATTCTGCACATTAAAGCTGATGATATCAAGTCCCATTGCCGCAAGATCAGGCTCTGCATTCTCTTTTACCAGATTGGCAAACTTCTGACGGTCTGAGACCATCTCTTCAAGCTTCATTTTTCCAACAATCTCACGTACATTACCCTCGAGAACCTCTCTGGCAACACCAGCGATATACTCTGTGTTTTTGTTAAGGAAATTCTCAGCCGCAAGGCGTAGCTTTTCAGGATTATTACTGATCTTTACGTTTACCGTAGCATCGACGTTGATATTGATATAATCTGCTGTCGGTACTGCATTGCTCGTCTTTACATCGATAGGTATCAGTCTGAGATTCAGCTTATCAAGACGCTCAAAAAACGGAATACGTATGCTCGCCTTTCCGATAACTACCTTTGACTTTTTCTTCACACCTGAAATGATATACGCCATATCAGGCGGTGCCTTCACGTATCCGATTGCCATAAACAACAGGATAACAAGAACAACAACTGCAACAATAATTCCAATGATACTAATGTCCTGCATAACTTTCTCCTCTCTTTAGTATGCTTTTTATTAATAATTTAACAATATCATTTTATTATAAATATATTGTTTTGTCACCCTAAATATTAAAAAAATAATATACCACTGTGCATTTGAATGTCAGATTTCCCGCTGTGGATGCCTGTCCGATTGGAATCATTGCGGATGCCGCAAATGCAAAGGTATTTATATGGCATGCTGCACCCGTCGCAATTAGTACTGCTCCTCCAACTGTCCTCCAGATTCCCTGTGTCTTTACTTACAATCGAAATGTCTCTCTGACTTTTTATCTATTTCACCAAAAGAATGAAAACTGTTATTTATATAAATTTCTAGTTCCTGTTCTGTAAATTTATATTCTTTGAACAGTTTTGAAATATGTAATACCTTGGAACACGCATATATTATTGCACTCCCATTAAATGGTCCTGTAAATGTACAAAAATTTCTTTCATCTATTACGTATGTATACCAATTTCCATTTCTTTCAAAATATCCACACTGATTTGGCTTTTCGATAAACTCACCAAAATGAAAATCTCTATACTTTTCCAGATTCTGCTCTGTTTTTTCAAATAACACATTTTTTATTTTTTCCGCTTTTTCATTTAACATATTATTCACCACTTTCTTATTTCTACACTTACTTAATCACAACAGTATCCATATCAAAAATTATTCCAGCTTCTTTTAAAGTTCCCCAACTATAAATTGTATTCATCTGCCCTGCTCCACCTTCATAATATCTGTAATCATAGCGCATGCCGCCTCCAAGCGCAGAGGACAGCCGTCCCATGGCATCATAGCTGTAATCCGCCATATGTTCCCTGCAGCCGGCCGAGGATATCATAGGTAAACTTCTCGATGCTTCCGTTCTTCTCTCGGTAATGTTTCGCAACATTTTTTCTTGTTGCTAAGAGTGCGTTTATATCAGCATATTGGAACTAAATATTCTATTTTGATTTTGTAATGTTAGTTCGTATACCCAACTCGGCAAAATTTCGCTAGCGTCTATTAATTAACATCATGGATTCTTAATTGCTTCTGGGCAGCCATGATGGTTAATTATTAGACGTGCAGGAGTTATAGGTTGTTGGGAGTCCGAAAGAATAAACATATAAATAACCAAGCATCCTCTTTCAACACTACTTTTTTAAATTAGAAAGCATTTTCTCTGCTTTATCCATTTCGCCTAATAAAGGATTCATATAATCGCTAAATGCATCTAAATAAGCTCTACACCCACCACTAATCATAATTTTACTAATATCTTCATTACTTGATATAATTTCTTCAGCTTTCATATATCTATCATATAATGTTTTTAGAATAGGTCTGCCAGGCTCAAGTATTATACGTTGTTCCAACAATTCAATTACTTTTCTAACTTGTTTTTTTATTTCAATTACATTTTCATCCATAGTTCGTCTCCTTATGGTTTTACTTCTCTTATTCTTTTTATCCAATTCAAATCCCAATTTTGTGGTAACAAAAATTGGTCTGCATCTCCAGCGAGTCTTGTTCCACTCATAGTAAATTGCTCACCTACACGTCCTATATTCAAAGTTGTACCCTTAGGAATAACAATCTCCGCCTCATACCTAAGTGTATTTTTCCACTCTGGTAATATTGCACTATCAACTTTTGTCTGAACTCTATTTAAAGCTGGACTACTTGTTGTAAACGCACCACCTGCTTCTGCATTATATCCAAAGGAACGGTATACTGTGATATCTTCATTGGCTACTACTGTCCGATAGACACCATCCTTATATGTATCAATTAACCAACTAGGCAATTCTTGTTTTTCAACCACTGCTACCTTTGAGTCAATTTTAGTACTATAATTTCCAAAAGAATTTTTACCACTCTCTACATTCTTGACTATAAAATTTATCAACTGCTACCGCTGCATTATACAAAGAGTCTATATTAGCGAGATTGTCATCCTCGAGTATTGCTCTTCTAAATCCTAATGTCCCACCATCTGATGCATCCATTTTATTTGAATCCAACTTATTTTTATACTCTTCTATAATTTTTTCCAATTTATTAAGATACTCTCTTGTATAATCATCAACACCATCTTGAATTTTTCTTATTTCACATTGTAAATCATTTAACTTTTTCTTCATAATTTCTCTTTTCATAATTTTTAACACCTATTCCTTTATATTTCTTACTTCCGTAATCCAATTTGAATCAAACTTACTAAATAAAATTTGTTGACCATTTCCAGGTCTAGGATCACTAATTTTAGTTTGTGCTTTTGCTGTTCCAATAGCATGAGTAACTTCAGTTCCCTTCTTCACTCTAGCAACTTTTACAACATTTCGATTTCCCCATTCTTTTGATAACGCCATTTTATCCATATATTCTTCAATTGTAGAAATTCCATTAGCCTCATCAATTGTTGTCCAATACCTAAGTGATGCATTTGGCGCATCAGAACTAAATTGAACCAAAATCATATCTTCTTTTACAACATCTCTAACTTCAACACCAGGATTAAAATCCTCTGCCAAACTATCCGCAAATCTATTTGAGTAATCCATTATTGATGATTCTCTACCACTCTCAAGCGCATCTCCCACATTCCTTAAATCCCAT
>OFME01001873.1_pt1 | contig 10337 bp, 9 predicted proteins | sample 1541381 | NCBI WGS metagenome assembly OFME01 (sample SAMN04209243, study PRJEB22552) | human gut metagenome | biome: gut; material: feces | host: Homo sapiens | place: USA: Oklahoma
ATGGCGGACAGGGTGTGGAGGGGATAGCGGGCCACTGGGGTCTTTTCCCGGCTGGCCACCACATTTTCCCCATCCAAAGAGAGATAGATGTCCTCCGAGGTCACAAACAGGGTGTTGAGCAGATGTCTCACGGTTCCACCTCCATGGCGCGGCGCAGATAGGTCTCCACATCGTCCCCCTTCATCAGGGCGGGCAGACAGAGCTCCTTCAGGGAGCAGGCGTTGCAGGACTTGGAGCGCCGGACCTTGGGCGTGTATCCCCGGCGGTAGAGCCGGTGCATCTCCTCCAGCATTGCCCGCACCATTTCCCGCAGCTCCGCGGAAAAGGACACCGGGACCCGCCGCCGGGTCTCACCGTAGAAAAGAGCACCCTCCGGGACGGTGCAGCAGAGCATCTCCTCCAGGCACATGGCCTGGGCGCACAGCTGCAGCTCGTCGGCCCGGTGGGTCTTGGGCGCGCCCCGCTTGTACTCGATGGGGAAGGGGATCCAAAGGCCCTCTTCTCCCCGGAGGGGGACCCCGCCTGGGTCCGCGTGGAACTCTACCACATCACACTGTCCGGAGAGCCCCAGGGTGGGGGAGGCCACAGACAGCCCCCGCAGGATCAGGGTATCTCCCCGGCGCTCCCGGGCCTGCTCATCGTGGGCCCGGCGGTGGAAGAGATCCCCTTCCACTGTCCGCAGGTTTTCTCTCCACTGCTGTTCGATGTGGATGAGCGCCCACTGCCGCCGGCAGAAGGCGAAGTGCTGCAGGCCGGACAGCTGGAGAAAGTCCTCTTCATGATAGCCGCTCATACGCCATCGATCACTTCAGCAAAATCGATTTTATTCTGCAATACGCTCATGGCCGTTTTCCTCCTGTGTGCTTTCATTTTCCTGATGAAGATTGTTTCATCGCCCAGCAAAGCGGACTGTACATTGCGCCTGTTTTTTAAAATATAAGGACAGGATATTAGGTCAGTTTACAAGGAACTACACGCAGACCGTGAAACGGGCTGCTGACAACAAACGGCGCTATGCTCCCGGCTGGGTGCATAGCACCTGTTTGTTGCGGGGGTTTCCAAAGGGGGCAGCGCCCCATTTGGCACACGACTTTGCGGAGCAAAGTGTAGTGTGTTATACGCTCTGTCGGCGTTGCCCTGAAAATACCGTTGCCGCCGGGGAGGGCAAGGGCATTTGACGCGGCAGGAAAGCAGGGCTTTGTTTGGGGCTGGTAAGCCGGAAACAAAGGGCTGATTTCAGCAGCAGACAGGGCGTATTATGAAAGCCCCCGTCCCTCGTCCTCCGCCCCCGGCCTATGGGACAAAAAGTCCCAAAGCTCTGGACACCGTGACCAGATGTGTGGCCACACTCCGGGAAAAGTAGCAGGACGGCAGGAAACCGTCAAGGCTGAAATGAATGGGCTGACGCCCGGCCTTGACCGTTCCCCGCCGCCCCGCTGGATGGGTGGACAAGGTGGCCAATCCCTAAAAGTGTTTGGCCGCACTCGTTCATTTTGGGGCCTTTCTTCTCCCAAAATTGAAATGGGCGGGAAAGCCCTAAAATGGCTTTCCCGCCTTGATTACCCATTAGCAAAGACGGGCGAGACTGTCAACGGCGGCGCTGAAAGCGCCGTTCATCTTGACCGTTGACTGGCTCGCCTGGCTTTGCTACTGCCCGTAAGAGATGGAAAAACAAGATGGAAAACAAGGTTAAAAATGGTTGACAAGTCTATCGGATGTGTGTTATACTGTGCGACAGTTTGAGATTGGAAGGAGGCTTACGTGTGTTAATTTGTGTACGCTAATAAGCAATAAAAAGTAGAAGTACCTTTCCACATGATGGTGGGCTTTTTTTGCGTGCGTATGCAAAGGAACACGTAGGTTTGACACGAGCAGTCTTTGAACTGTATCGTGGTGTTTTTTCGTGCTTTGTTGTTATGCAGGCGTCTGCCCTCTCTGTGGGACAACGCCTGCTTTTTATTGCAGAAACAAAGGAACAATGCAATAAAAAAGGAGGTTCGCATTATGACCCAAAACAACAATTCATGGAGAAAAACTTATTTTACACTTCTTGCCGGACAAGCAATATCCTTTATTAGCAGCGGTATTTTGCAAATGGCCATTATCTTTTATTTGGTTGCGAAAACTAATTCTGCAATCATATTGACGGCGGCAACACTGATTGGATTTTTGCCGCAAGCCTGTTTAGGCCCGTTTGCAGGTGCTTTTGTTGACCGGCACAGCCGTAAAAGCGTAATGATTGGTGCGGATTTGATAATTGCCGCCGCTGGCGGTATTCTGGCGCTGGTGGCGTTTTACATGGAATTGCCCGTATGGTCTATTATGGTTGTCCTGTTAATCCGAAGTGCGGGAACTGCTTTTCATTCTCCAGCATTCAGCGCAGCAACACCTATGATTGTGCCAAAAGAGGAACTTACAAAATGCGCTGGTTACACGCAGACCATGCAAGCAGTAAGTGCGATTATCAGTCCAGCTGCCGCAGCGTTTTTATATGCTGTTTGGCCTCTTAATGCAATTATATTGTTAGATATTGTGGGTGCAATCCTTGCCTGTGTGACTGTTGCGATTTCGTCCATACCAACGCCTGAACTATGTCCAGAAACGAAAAGACAACAGTTTTTACAGGATATGAAAGAGGGGTATGTGGTATTAAAGCAAAACAGGGGCCTCTTTGCTCTGCTCTGGATTGGTGTAATTTATATGTTCTTTTATATGCCAATCAGTACGCTTTTTCCTCTCATCTGTATGTCATACTTCAAAGGAACACCGGCCCATGCCTCTGCCGCTGAAATTGCTTTTGCGGTTGGTATGCTGCTTGGCGGAGTCATTCTGAGCATTTGGGGCGGTTTTAAGAAACGGCGGTACACCATCGGTCTTTCCGTTCTCCTGATGGGCGTTAGCAATATGCTCTCCGGGCTTTTGCCGCCAGACGCATTTCTTGTCTTTGTTGTGTGCTGTACTGTTATGGGAATTTCCGCTCCATTTTACGGTGTGCAAAATGCGATTTTTCAAGAAACGGTCAAACCAGAATATCTGGGGAGAGTTTTTTCTCTACTGACAAGCGCCGCTTCCCTCGCCATGCCGTTTGGCCTTGTCATTTCCGGGCCTCTGGCGGAGCGGCTGGGAGTTGAGAAATGGTTTGTCATTTGCGGAATTGGCATTATCATCGTTGCGCTTGCCGTATTTTTACTACCCGGTTTGAGAGAGATTGACAATACGCAATAATCAACTGCACCTTTTTCTATTACTAAACAAAATGCCTGGATGGTGGTTCTGAAAAACCAGAACCGCCGTTCAGGCATTTTTTATCTTCGTCCTCTCTGCGGTTTTGGATTCTTCAGCAAGTCGGATTTTTCCGCAATCTTTTTCAGCCACTTCCGTTCTTCTACTGACAGCTTCCTAAAATTCAGCTTGAGCCGTTTGCAGATAAACGCCAAGTACGCTTGTTCCGTGTCGCTGTCCTGGCTGACGATTTCACCAGCAGTTTCCAGCATTTCTTTTAGCGGGTTATCCTCTGGGACGCTGAAAAAATCGTCCTTGTGTGTTTCCCGCAGAGCAAGGGCAATCCCGTTTATGTCCCGTTGTATCACATAGCGGCAAAACTCGTCCTCATCAATATGGGCGGTGATAAGCTGTCTTAACTGCGTATCACTCATGCCAGGATTATGCTTTTTTATAACAGTTGCGCTCATCGTGTCCACTATGGCGTTTGCACCCTGCGCCTGTTTCAGTGCCGTTCCGTTCACATAGATTTCAAGGTCAGCCATCAGCCGGGGGAAATCCGGGTGCGCCGCCAGCTCACACAGCAGGGTATTGTCTATCCTCCCGCTTTTCAGCAGGTCAATCATTTCATCACTCAAACGCAGGTCTGCAAGATCGGCGTTTGGGTGATTTTTCATTTCAGACAGCCCCAGCAGATAATCAGCGGTCACACCGTAAAACTTCGCCAGCCGGATAAGGGCATAGTGGCTGATGTCCTTGAAGTCTTCCGTTTCGTAACTGCCCAGCGCAGACTTGGAAAGCCCGGTCTGCTCCGCAAGCTGCCCCAGCGTCAAGCCACGCTCCACACGTAGGTCTTTTAATCGCTCTTGTATGGATAAAGACATATTCACCCTCCTTGCTAGCTCAACGAAAGAGAAGCCGTTATGCTATGTACTATGCTCATAGCATAACGGCATAGGCATTTACAGTTTTATTTTACCATTTGCTACATCTTCACGAAATTTATCAACAAGCTTCGCTGTCAGCTTGGATTTACCGTAGTGTTCAAGTACAAAAGTACGATAACTTTTTCCATCTACAAGCACATCACTTTTTCTGGTCAACAACCAATTTCCGTTACCTCCTCCCTGTTCTCTAATATTCCAGTCTTTCCCATATCTTTTATAGATTTCATCTTTTTTACCTTGAACAGACATTGATTCGCTTGGAATATAAACAATTTGCATAATAGCTCCTCCTTTATTTTGTGCAAGAAGACCAGAAACCTGAATTTGTCTTTTATCTTTTTTTGATTATATCACAAATCCGAGAGCGTGGAAATAGGGAGTTTTTCAGGCTGATTTCCTACCTCTTGGATATACGGCACAGGCGGTCAAAAAGGTGTAGACTTGGGATAGTTCATCGATGGACAAGCACCTTGGAAACAGAACACGCCAAAGAAAACGGAGGGACGCATGAGCAAAAGACCCTATCAACACCTGCCGCCGCTGGAACACAGGCCGGACGGCTCCCCCTACCGCATAACCCCGCCCCAGAAGAGACGAGCCAGCGGCCTGATACGCCGGGAGTGCTGCAACTGCGAGGACGGAAACTGCCTTGCGCTGGACGATGGCGACACCTGCGCCTGTCCGCAGATGATTTCGTTCTCCGTCTGCTGCAAGTGGTTCCGCTGGGCGGTCTTGCCGCTGGACAGGACGCTGGAAGCGGAGATTTACCGGGACAGGGACTTGAAACGCTGTGCGGAGTGCGGCGGTGTGTTCGTCCCGAAGTCCAACCGGGGCAAATACTGCCCGGACTGCGCCGCCAGAGTTCACAGGCGGCAGAAAACAGAAAGTGAACGGAAAAGGAGGTCTGCTGTGGACAGTTAAGAGCGGGAAAAGCCTTGATTTGCAAGGCTCCGCAAGCCCTCAACCGGGGCGGCTGGTATCATTTATCATTCGCCCCGGAAAACGGGCCTCTAACCGTCCACAAAACACGCTATGACAAACACGATTTATATTCACCAGCCGGAAAAGGCGTTCAGTTTCACCCGGCTCCCCAATTTCCTTTTTGAAGCACCCACATTCCAGCCCTTGAGCAACGAAGCGAAGGTGCTGTATGCCTTTGTCCTGCGCCGGGCGGAGTTGTCCCGGAAGAACGGCTGGGCGGACGAGTACGGGCGGGTCTACCTGTACTACCCCATCTGCGAGGTGGTCGCTTTGCTCCGCTGCGGGCGGCAGAAAGCGGTCAACACCCTGCGGGAGTTGCAGTATGCGGGGCTGGTGGAAATCCAGAAACAGGGCTGTGGAAAACCCAACCGCATTTACCCGAAATCCTATGAAGCGGTTCCAAACACCGACTTCAAGAAATCCGGTTATGGTACGCCGGAGGGCTGAAAACCGTACTTGGCGAGTACGAAAATCAATCCTCTTGAAGTACGGAAATCTGACGGTATATAGAAATACAGAGATTAAAACCATCTATTTACATTCATTCCATTCCAATCCTATCAGAGATATTTTCGGCGGGAAAACCCGCCGGAAAGGAATGGAATGGGGAAAGGAGTTCAATGGCACAACACGCAATTTTGCGATTTGAGAAGCACAAGGGCCACCCGGCGGGGCCGCTGGAAGCCCACCATGAACGGAAAAAGGAGCAGTACGCCAGCAACCCGGACATTGACACCAGCCGGAGCAAGTACAATTTCCACATCGTCAAGCCGGATGGCCGCTACTACCATTTCATTCAGAGCCGCATCGAGCAGGCCAGATGCCGCACCCGCAAGGACAGCACTCGGTTTGTGGACACGCTGATTACCGCCAGCCCGGAGTTTTTCAAGGGCAAGTCCCCAAAGGAGATAGCGGCCTACTTCCAGAGGGCGGCGGACTTCCTCATTGACCGGGTGGGCCGGGAGAACATCGTTTCGGCTATGGTACACATGGATGAAAAAACGCCCCATCTGCACTTGGTCTTTGTGCCGCTGACAAAGGACAACCGCCTGTGCGCCAAAGAAATTATCGGCAACCGGGCCAATCTGACGAAGTGGCAGGACGATTTTCACGCCTGTATGGTGGAGCAGTACCCCGACCTGGAGCGTGGGGAAAGCGCCAGCAAGACGGGCCGGAAGCATATCCCCACCCGGCTGTTCAAACAGGCGGTCAACCTCTCCAAACAGGCGAGGGCCATTGAAGCGGTTCTCTCCGGCATTACCCCGCTGAACGCCGGAAAGAAGAAAGAGGAAGCCCTCTCCATGCTGAAAAAGTGGTTTCCGCAGATGGAGAACTTCTCCGGGCAACTGAAAAAATACAAGGTCACAATCAATGACTTGTTAGCGGAAAATGAAAAGCTGGAAGTCAGGGCAAAGGCCAGCGAAAAAGGCAAGATGAATGACACGATGGAACGGGCGAAGTTAAAAAGCGAACTGGACGATATGCGGCGGCTGGTTGACCGTATCCCGCCGGAGATTTTAGCGGAACTGAAACGGCAACAGCGGCAGCATGGAAAGGAAAGGTGATCTTATAAGTAATATCAGATACAAAAAGGAAATCGAAATCGTGACTTTTCAGGGAAAGGAAATCACACTGGAAAATCTCTCCCCGGTGTTCACGCCGGAACAGGAAGCAGCCAAACGCCGGGAACTGGAACAGCAGCTTTATGAGGTGTTCCGCAAGTACGCCGACAAGCGGGAGAGTGAGGAAGCCGGGACATAAGGTTTTCCAAACCCATCATTGATTTGCGGGGCTGCTGGCGGTATAATAGAACTGTCAGCAGCTCCGTTTCTTTTTTAAGAAAAGGAGCGACAATATGAACAATCGAATAGACGCAATCTATGCAAGACAATCGGTAGACAAAAAGGACAGCATTTCCATTGAAAGCCAGATTGAGTTTTGCAAATACGAATTGAAAGGCGGGAACTGCAAGGAATACACAGACAAAGGATACAGCGGCAAGAACACAGACCGCCCGAAGTTTCAGGAACTGGTGCGGGATATTAAGCGGGGCTTGATTGCAAAGGTCATTGTTTACAAACTTGACCGTATCAGCCGTTCCATTCTGGATTTCGCAAACATGATGGAACTGTTCCAGCAGTACAATGTAGAATTTGTTTCCTCTACGGAAAAGTTTGATACCTCCACCCCGATGGGGCGTGCTATGCTGAATATCTGTATTGTGTTCGCCCAGCTTGAACGGGAAACGATACAGAAGCGGGTGGCCGATGCCTACTACTCACGAAGCCTAAAGGGGTTCCGCATGGGCGGCAAAGCTCCCTATGGGTTTCACACGGAGCCAATCAAGATAGATGGTATCAATACAAAGAAGTTAGTGGCAAATCCCGAAGAAGCGGAACAGGTCAAATTGATGTTTGAGATGTACGCCCAGCCCACAACCTCTTACGGGGACATTACCCGGTACTTTGCGGAACAGGGGATTTTGTTCTACGGCAAAGAACTGATACGCCCCACGCTGGCGCAGATGTTACGCAATCCCGTCTATGTGCAGGCGGACTTGGATGTGTACGAATTTTTCAAAAGCCAGGGTACGGTCATTGTCAATGACGCCGCCGACTTTACGGGGACAAACGGCTGTTATCTGTATCAGGGGCGGGATGTGAAGCCCAGCAAGAAAAACGACTTGAAAGACCAAATGCTGGTGCTGGCTCCCCATGAGGGCATTGTCCCGGCGGATATATGGCTGGCCTGCCGCAAGAAGCTGATGAACAACATGAAAATCCAGTCCGCCCGGAAAGCCACCCACACATGGCTGGCGGGAAAAATCAAGTGCGGGAACTGTGGGTATGCGCTTATGAGTATCTTCAATCCGTCCGGCAAGCAATATCTCCGCTGCACAAAACGGCTGGACAATAAGAGCTGTCCGGGCTGTGGGAAAATCATCACTTCCGAACTGGAAGCGGTGGTCTATCAGCAGATGGTGAAGAAGCTGGAAAAGCACAAGACGCTGACGGGCAGGAAGAAAGCGGCAAAGGCAAACCCGAAAATCGCCGCCCTGCAAGTGGAACTTCTCCATGTGGACAGCGAGATTGAAAAGCTGGTGGACAGTCTGACGGGCGCAAATAATGTCCTGCTCTCCTATGTGAATGTAAAGATAGCGGAACTGGACGGACGCAAGCAGGAGCTTGTGAAGCAGATTGCCGAGTTGACGGTGGAAGCCATCAGCCCGGAACAGGTCAACCAGATTTCCGGCTACCTCGACACATGGGACAATGTATCCTTTGACGACAAGCGGCGGGTGGTGGATTTGATGATTACCACTGTTGCCGCCACAAGCGACAGCTTGAACATTACATGGAAAATCTGACGGGCGGAACACCTCCCGTCAGACCGTTACCCTGTGTAGTTCCTTGTAAACTGTACTTTCCCAAAATCCAAGCAACCTACAGCAGCCCAATCGCCTCCCGCACATTTGCCACCCCTTCCAACCGGATATCCGACCTTGGTTTCAATTTACTGACATTGACCATCGGAAGAATGCATCTTGTAAATCCCATCTTGACTGCCTCATGGACTCTCTGCTCTGCCATCGAGACGGCGCGCACCTCGCCAGAGAGTCCGACCTCGCCAAATACGATCGTTTTCTCATCCAGAGGACGGTCTTTATAGCTGGAAATCAGCGCCATCACGATCGCAAGGTCAAGCGCCGGCTCGTTCATCTTCATGCCGCCTGCAATGTTGACATACGCATCGTACCCGGACAGAGCATAACGACATCGTTTTTCCAACACTGCCATGAGCAGGTTCACACGGTTGTAATCGACGCCCGCTGCCGTCCGCCGCGGCAGTCCGAAATTCGTCTTTGACACCAGCGCCTGCACTTCCAGAAGAATCGGGCGGGTTCCCTCCATCGAGCAGGCAGTCACCGCACCGGATGCCTCCGCCGGGCGCCCTTCCAGCATAAATTCGGATGGATTCGGCACCTCCGCCAGTCCTTCCTCCCGCATCTCAAACACGCCGATCTCATTGGTCGAACCGAAACGGTTCTTCACTCCCCGCAGAATCCGGTAGGACGCATGGCGATCGCCCTCAAAATATAGCACTGTATCGACCATATGTTCCAGCATACGCGGTCCCGCCACAACGCCCTCTTTCGTCACATGACCGACGATAAAGACTGTCACACCCAGTCCTTTTGCGAGCTGCATCAGGACGCCGGTGCACTCTCTTACCTGGCTGACACTGCCCGGTGCAGAACCTGCCGCCTCGATAAACATGGTCTGGATCGAGTCGATCACGACCATATCTGGATGCTGTTCTTCTATCACATGACGTATAATTCCAAGATTCGTTTCGCACAACAGAAACAAACTCTCAGAAAATGTTCCCATCCGGTTCGCACGCAGTTTAATCTGCTTTAACGATTCTTCCCCGGAAATATATAATATCTTACGGTTTTGTCCTGATAACTTCTGACATACCTGCAGGAGAAGTGTTGATTTACCGATTCCCGGATCACCTCCCACCAGCACAAGCGAACCAGGCACGATTCCACCACCAAGCACTCGGTCAAGTTCCAGAATCCCCGTCTGCATCCGCTCATCGTCATCAGTCGTAATACTGGAAAGTGTCACTACCTTCGCATCTTTCGCATCCCTTACCTGCTGCACTGCAGCCGTACTTCCTCTTGTTACTGAAACTTTCTCTTCTACAAATGTATTCCATTCCTTGCACATCGGGCACTGCCCAAGCCATTTGCTTTCTTCATGTCCACAGTTCTGACAGAAAAATATACTTTTTTTACCTTTTGCCATGTACAATTCCCTTACATCTTTTTTATACTTCTACTTATAAATCCACTCTTAAACCTTGATTTATCATTTCTTTTTTATTTCCATTTTACCAGAAAGGGGAAGCTACGCCTCTGCGAGCTCCCCCCGATGTTCTGCGTATTTACTTCTTGATAATCTTGATCTCAATCTCTTTATTCGGATCAAGTTCTGCGCTCACGCTCAGTTTTCCGCTTAAGTTCGTTGTCATATCGCCGACATTCACATCGTCCATATATACAACATATTCGCTGTCTGCTTCCAGCTCCAGTGTAATCTGCGCATCCTCAGTACCGGATACTTTAAAAGAAACCTCTCTCTCAGAAGCTTTAAAATCTTCTACTGCTGTTCCCGGAAC
>OFME01001874.1_pt1 | contig 10328 bp, 5 predicted proteins | sample 1541381 | NCBI WGS metagenome assembly OFME01 (sample SAMN04209243, study PRJEB22552) | human gut metagenome | biome: gut; material: feces | host: Homo sapiens | place: USA: Oklahoma
TCTGACGAAAAATTTGACGACGCATCTGTCGCACAATCTTTGTGCGGTATTGCCAAAAATCCCTGTACATCACGTCCGATGTACAGGGATTCTTTTCGATATATCAAAATTGTTCGGGAATCATTTTCGACAGTGACTTGTCCATAACTTGTCCGTCAGGTCCTGCACATGTCCGGAGTCAGGCAGTCAGGCGACTGCGTGGATAAACGAACGAATCAAACTTACTTGTTCTTGATTGCAGCCTGTGCAGCAGCCAGTCTTGCGATCGGCACACGGAACGGAGAGCAGGAAACATAGTCCAGACCGATTTCGTGGCAGAACTCAACAGATGTCGGGTCGCCGCCGTGCTCACCGCAGATACCGCAGTGCAGCTTGCTGTTGACCGGCTTACCCAGATCGATAGCCATCTTCATCAGCTTACCAACACCAGTCTGGTCCAGCTTAGCGAACGGATCGCTCTCGAAGATCTTTGCATCATAGTATGCACCGAGGAACTTACCAGCGTCGTCACGAGAGAAGCCGTAAGTCATCTGAGTCAGGTCGTTTGTACCGAAGCAGAAGAAGTCAGCTTCCTTTGCGATGTCGTCAGCAGTCAGAGCAGCTCTCGGGATCTCGATCATGGTACCAACTTCATAAGACAGGTCAGAACCAGCAGCAGCGATTTCAGCGTCAGCAGTTTCTACAACGACCTTCTTTACGAACTTCAGTTCCTTCACATCGCCGACCAGCGGGATCATGATCTCCGGCTTAACGGTCCAATCCGGATGATTCTTCTTTACGTTGATAGCAGCCTTGATGATTGCCTTGGTCTGCATTTCAGCGATTTCCGGATAAGTAACAGCCAGACGGCAGCCACGGTGACCCATCATCGGGTTGAATTCGTGCAGAGAAGCAATGATAGCCTTGATCTGATCTACAGTCTTGCCCTGAGCATCAGCCAGCTTCTTGATGTCTTCTTCTTCGGTCGGAACGAATTCGTGGAGCGGCGGATCCAGGAAACGGATGGTAACCGGATTGCCTTCCAGAGCTTCGTACAGAGCCTCGAAGTCGCCCTGCTGCATCGGTTCGATCTTTGCCAGAGCAGCCTTTCTTTCTTCAACAGTGTCAGAGCAGATCATTTCACGGAATGCTGCGATTCTGTCAGCTTCGAAGAACATGTGCTCGGTACGGCACAGACCGATACCTTCTGCACCCAGTTCGCGAGCCTTCTTTGCGTCAGCCGGAGTATCAGCGTTGGTACGAACCTTCAGAGTTCTGTACTTGTCTGCCCAGCCCATAACGCGGCCGAATGTGCCGGCGATGGAAGCGTCAACAGTCGGGATAATGCCGTCATAGATGTTACCGGTAGAACCGTCGATAGAAATGTAGTCGCCCTCGTGGAAGGTCTTTCCAGCCAGTTCGAACTGCTTGTCTTCTTCGTTCATCTTGATGTCGCCGCAGCCGGATACACAGCAGGTACCCATACCACGAGCAACAACGGCAGCGTGAGAAGTCATACCACCGCGGACAGTCAGGATACCCTGAGATGCCTTCATGCCGGTGATGTCTTCCGGAGAGGTTTCCAGACGAACCAGAATAACCTTTTCGCCCTTTGCGTTCCAGGTTTCTGCATCGTCAGCAGTGAATACGACCTTACCGCAGGCAGCACCCGGGGAAGCACCCAGACCCTTGCCCATCGGAGTAGCAGCCTTCAGAGCCTTGGCATCGAACTGCGGGTGCAGCAGGGTGTCCAGGTTTCTCGGATCGATCATCAGAACTGCTTCTTCTTCTGTCTTATGTCCTTCATCTACGAGGTCGCAAGCGATCTGCAGAGCAGCCTGTGCGGTTCTCTTACCGTTACGGCACTGCAGCATGTACAGCTTCTTGTTCTCGACAGTGAATTCCATATCCTGCATGTCGTGATAGTGGTTTTCCAGGGTATCACAAACCTTGATGAATTCATCGTAAGCTTCCGGGAATTCCTGTGCCATCTGAGCGATCGGCATCGGAGTACGAACGCCGGCAACAACGTCTTCGCCCTGTGCGTTGATCAGGAATTCGCCCATCAGCTTCTTTTCACCGGTAGCCGGGTCACGGGTGAATGCTACACCAGTACCAGACTCGTTGTTCAGGTTACCGAATACCATCGGCATTACGTTAACTGCGGTACCCCAGCTGTACGGAATATCGTTGTCACGGCGATATACGTTTGCACGCGGGTTGTCCCAGCTGCGGAATACAGCTTCGATAGCCAGCTTCAGCTGTTCTACCGGATCAGACGGGAAGTCTGTGCCCAGCTGGTTCTTGTACTCAGCCTTGAACTGTTCAGCCAGAGTCTTCAGATCAGCAGCGGTCAGCTCTACGTCGAACTTTACGCCCTTTTCTTCCTTCATCTTGTCGATGAGCTGTTCGAAGTACTTCTTGCCGACTTCCATAACAACGTCAGAGAACATCTGAATGAAACGTCTGTAGGAGTCATATACGAAACGCTCGAAAGCCGGATCCGGATTGCCCTTGATCATTGCAGCAACAACGTCGTCGTTCAGACCGAGGTTCAGGATGGTGTCCATCATACCCGGCATAGAAGCACGTGCACCGGAACGAACGGAAACCAGCAGCGGATTGTTCAGATCGCCGAACTTCTTGCCGTTGATCTCTTCCATCTTCTTAACGCCGTCCATGACCTGAGCCATGATCTCGTCGTTGATCTTGCGGCCGTCCTCATAGTACTGTGTGCAGGCCTCAGTTGTGATGGTGAAGCCCTGCGGTACCGGCAGACCGATGCTGGTCATCTCAGCCAGGTTTGCACCCTTACCGCCGAGGAGATTCCGCATGGTCATGTCGCCTTCGCTAAACATATAAACCCATTTGTTTGCCATTGGTAAATACCTCCAATTTTTGATTTCGATTGAATGTCCGGCTGCGTGATTGCATTCGGGGAAATCTGGCAAATTTCCCTTTCTCAACCGGCTCATTATTATTATAGCATACTTCTCATGAAAATACTATACACTTTTCAAGAAAAAATTACGCCCATTTTTGTGGCAAGTTATACAAAAATCACAATACACGAATTTTTTTTGAAAAAAGACTTGCAATCCTTTCAAGATTTTGTCATAATGTAAAAAGGGGCTTTTTCGGACGGCTGTCCGGAGGAGCACCCAATCCATGCAATGATGCAAAATCACTTTGCTCCGGAAATTTCCGGAGTGGGGTATTACAGGAGGACATAAAACATGAATCAGGTTGTTATTCTTGCCGGTGGACACGGCAAACGTATGAAGGCTGCGATCCCGAAGCCGATGCTGCAGGTACTGGACGTGCCGATGCTGGGCTGGGTGATCCGTGCATGCGAGGGTGCAGGCTTGAGCCGCATCTGCGTGGTGACCGGCTATAAGGCACAGTACGTGGAACTGTATCTGGGCAACCGCTATCGGACGGCTTTGCAGGCGGAACAGCTGGGCACCGGTCATGCAGTGATGCAGGCAGAAAAATTCATGCAGGAATTCACCGACGGCAACACACTGGTGCTCTGCGGTGATGCCCCGTTTATGGACAGCGAAACCATTGCCAATGCCCTGAAGCTGCACGAGGCACAGGAAAATGCCGTGACAGTCATCACTGCCACTTTGGAACAGCCCACCGGCTACGGCAGAATTCTCCGCAGCGAAACCGGCATTGCGGCGATCGTAGAGGAAAAAGATGCCACAGATGCACAGCGGGAGATCCACGAGGTGAACTCCGGTGCGTACTGGTTCAAGACCAAGGCTCTGCTGGAACTGCTGGGGAATCTGTCCCAGTCCAACGCACAGGGCGAGTATTACCTCACCGATACTGTGGGACTGGCACTGGAACGGGGCTGGAAAGCCAGTGCATACCGCAGCGAGAATCCGGACGTGATCCTGGGTGCCAACACCAGAAAAGACCTGCTGCATCTGAACAAGGTGGCACAGGAACGGGTTTTGGAGAAGCACATGGAAAACGGTGTCAACTTTGTCAACACCGACGGCATCATCATCGGCAACGATGTGGAGATCGGTGCGGAAACCACCATTCTGCCGGGTACCATTTTAAGAGGCAAGACCAAGATCGGTGCCAAGTGTACCATCGGCCCGAACTGCCTTATCGAAAACTGCAGCATCGGTGATCACGTGACACTGAACTATGTACAGGCGTTCGAGTCCGAGATCGAAGATGCTGTAAAGGCAGGCCCGTTTGTCCATATCCGTCCGAATTCACACCTGAAAAACGGTGTCAAGATCGGCGATTTCGTGGAAGTCAAGAACTCCACCGTGGGCGAGCAGACTGCCATTGCTCACCTGACATACGTAGGCGACAGCGACGTGGGCAAGAAAGTCAACTTCGGCTGCGGCACTGTCACCGTCAACTATGACGGTCTGAAGAAGCAGCGTTGTGTGATCGGTGATAACTGCTTTATCGGCTGCAACACCAACCTGATCGCACCGGTAGAACTGGGTAAGGGTGCTTATACTGCCGCAGGTTCTACGGTCACAAAGGACGTGCCGGATTACGCACTGGCTGTGGAACGTGCAGACCTCAAGGTCAAGGAGGGCTACAGCCTGAAGAAGCTGAAAAGCAAGCTGTTCCCCGAGGACGGCGGCAAGAAGTAATTTTCATAAAATCCCCCTTGAAAAAGAACGCTTTGATCCGTTATAATAGAGGCAATACCGCACAAAGAGCGTCTGGCGACTTTGCACGCCATCTGCTTGCAAATTTTTATGTGGTATTGCCTAGAGGACAGGGCACAGCATGCTGTGCCCGCTGACAAAAAACGGAAAGCAGTATTAGCGAAAGGATTCATGCGGCATCGGAAGGCTCTGGTGCCGCATGAAGCAGGTTATAGGAAAAATGGGCATTTTTGATTTATTTCAGCAGATCGAGTCAGGTTCCGCCGGCAGAGTGCACGGCAAGCTGAGCTGGATCGTTGCCGGTCTGGGAAACCCCGGGCTGGAATACGAACACACCCGCCACAATGCCGGCTTTCTGGCGGTGGAGGAACTGGCGAAACAGTGCGGCGGCGTAAAACTGAACCAGATGAAGTTTCAGTCCAACTGCTGCGAGGCGATGCTGGGGGAAGTACGCTGCCTGCTGATGCAGCCGACGACATACATGAACCTCAGCGGCGATGCCATTGCGGCGGCGGCGAACTTCTACAAGATCCCGCCGGAGCAGGTGCTGGTCATTTATGATGACATCTCCCTGCCGCCGGGAAAGCTGCGGCTGCGGCGAAAGGGCAGTGCCGGCGGACACAACGGCATCAAGAGCATTATCGCACAGCTGGGCACGGAGGAATTTCCCCGTATCCGCGTAGGCGTGGGGGCGAAGCCAAATCCCCAGTATGATCTGGCGGACTGGGTGCTGTCCAAGTTCAGCGAGGAGGATATGACTGCCCTGCAGCCGGCACTGGAACACGCCGCAGATGCTGCCGTGAAGATCGTGGGCGGCGACATGAACACCGCAATGAATCTGTACAGTCACTAATCTCTGTACAGTCACTAATCCGTGTTTTCTTAGAAACGAAAGGCAGGGGAATCAGCCATGCAGTTTTTTACCGCAACAATGGAACAGCTGTCGGCATATCAGGAACTGATGCGGGCAAGGCAGGAGGGTGTGACACCGGTGTCCTTTACCGGCGTTTCCCAGATTCACAAGGCACACCTGCTGGCGGCATTGAGCCAGACCTCGGCACCGGTTCTGGTCATCACTGCCGACGAAGCAGAGGCACGTCGGCTCTGTGATGATGTCAACACCATGCTGGAAGAAACTGCGGCATGGGTATTTCCGGCGAAAGAAGTGATTCTGACACCGGTAGAGGGCATCACCACTGCCTATGAACACGCCAGGATCGGAGCACTGGCTGCGTTGCAGAACGGGCAGTGCAAGGTGGTTGCCGCCAGCATCGAGGCTCTGCTCCAGCCCACCCTTTCGCCGGAACAGCTGCGGGGACATACCATATTATTACAGCAGGACGGCACGGCAGACCTGTCGGAACTGACCAGAAAGCTGACGGACTGCGGCTATGTCCGCGGGGACAGCGTTTCCGGTCAGGGACAATTCTCCGTCCGCGGCGATATTGTGGACATCTTTCCGGTGCAGCTTTCGGCTCCGGTGCGGCTGGAATTCTGGGACGATACCATTGACACCATGCACTATTTCGATCCGGAAACCCAGCGGCGGACAGACCCGCTGGACGAGGTGCTGGTGCCGCCGGCACGGGAAACCCTCTGCGACCCTGCGGAACTGGCGAAGAAAATTCGTATGCTGGGAAAGTCGCTCCGCATTCGCCGTGCCGATCTGGTGCGGGAAAAGCTTTATGCCGATGCCGATCATCTGGAAGCCGGCATGATTCCGGTGCATCTGGATAAGTACGCCCCGCTGCTGTGGGAGCAGCCGCCGATGCTGTATGATTACGGCATGGAGATCGTCTGCTGGAGCGAATACGGTGCCATTGTGGAGAGCCAGCGTGGGCTGATGGCACAGTATCAGGAGGACTGCAAGCTGCTGCTGGAGGAGGGCAGCCTTTGCCGCGGTCTGGAGGGCTATTATCAGGACCCTGCGGAAACGGCGGCGAAGCTGGACAAACGCTTTCAGGTGTATTGCAGCAATTTCCTGCAAGGCGGCGAACATGTGGAATTTCAGAAGCTGCTCAGTGTGCAGGCAGTCCAGAACGCCCCGTGGGGCGGGGAACTGCGGCAGCTGACTGAGGACTTACAGGAGTACAGCAGTCAGGGCTACTGCACCATGCTCTGTGCCGGCAGTGAAAAAACGCTGCCGATCTTGCAGCAGGACTTGCAGGAAAGCGGGATCCGCTGCGAACTGGCGGAACCGGACAGCGTGTGGCGTGCGGGCGTGGTCTATCTCCGCACCGGCAGCCTGTCCGGCGGCTTCGCCTATCCGGAAACCAAAACGGCTCTCATCACACAGGGCAGAGCACTCCACGCCGGCACACGGCGGCGGAAACAGCACCGCCGCGGTGAGGAGATCCGGACACTGGCGGACATTGTCCCCGGTGATCTGGTGGTGCATGCCCTGCACGGTATCGGCCGGTTTCTGGGAATCCGCAAGCTGGAACTGGAGGGCGTGACCAAGGACTACATCACCATTCAGTATGCCGGCAAGGAAAACTTGTATGTGCCGGTCACACAGCTGGACATGGTGACGAAATACATCGGTCCGCGGGAAGATTCCAACGTAAAACTCAGCCGGCTGTCCTCGCCGGAGTGGCAAAAGACACGCAGCAACGTCCGCCGTGCGGTGAAAGATATGGCGGACGAACTGCTGGCACTGTATGCCAAGCGGGAAAAGACCAAGGGCTTTGCCTTTGAGCCGGACAGTCCGGAACAGCATGACTTTGAGGCTCGGTTCCCTTATGTGGAAACGGAAGATCAGCTGGCATGCATCGACGAGATCAAGCACGACATGGAGCAGGAACGCCCTATGGAACGGCTGCTCTGCGGCGACGTGGGCTTCGGGAAAACAGAGGTGGCTCTCCGTGCGGCAATGAAATGCGTCATGAGTGGGAAACAGTGTGCCATTCTGGTGCCGACCACTGTGCTCGCCATTCAGCATTATCAGACGGCAGTCCGCCGGTTTGAACATTTTCCGGTGAACGTGGTGATGCTGTCCCGCTTCGTTCCCCAGAAGCGGCAGAAAGAGATTCTGAAAGAGATCAGAAGCGGCAAGGCGGATGTCATTATCGGCACCCACCGTATTGTGCAGAAAGACGTGGAATTCCGTTCGCTGGGGCTGGCGATCGTGGACGAGGAACAGCGGTTCGGCGTGGCACACAAGGAAAAGTTCAAGCACATGTTTGCCGGCGTGGATATGCTGACCTTGTCGGCAACGCCTATTCCCCGCACATTGAATATGGCAATGAGCGGCATACGGGATATGTCCGTCATCTCCCAGCCGCCGCAGGATCGCTATCCGGTGCAGACTTATGTCATGGAGTACAGCGAGCCGGTACTGGTGCAGGCGATTCAGCGGGAACTGAAACGGGGCGGACAGGTGTACTATATCCACAACCGCATTGACACCATTGAATTCACCGCGGCGAAGCTGCAGCGGTATCTGCCGGACGCACGGATTCTGGTGGCACACGGGCGAATGGGCGAGGCGGAAATGTCGGAGATCTGGCGGAAGCTGGTGGAACATGAGGCGGATATTCTGGTCTGCACGACCATTATCGAAACCGGCGTGGACGTGCCGAACGTGAACACCCTCATTATTGAAAATGCCGACTGCTTCGGACTGTCCCAGCTGTATCAGCTGCGGGGACGTGTCGGACGTTCCAACCGCCGTGCCTATGCCTATTTCACGTTTCAGCGGGACAAGGTGCTGCGGGAGGAATCCACGCGGCGGCTGGCGGCAATGCGGGAATTTACCCAGTTCGGCAGCGGCTTTCACATTGCCCTGCGGGACTTGGAAATTCGCGGAGCAGGCAGCCTGCTGGGTGGCAGACAGCACGGACACATGGAATCTGTGGGCTATGACATGTACCTGCGGCTGCTGGGCGAAGCTGTGGCGGAAGCCAAGGGCGAGCCGATACAGGAAACGGCAGAGTGCACCGTGGATATTCAGATCGATGCCCATATTCCGGAAAGCTACATGGAGAGCCTGAGCCAGCGGCTGGATATGTACCGGAAGATCGCCGGCGTGCGGAATCAGGAGGACGAAATGGACCTGCTGGACGAACTGATCGACCGGTACGGCGAACCGCCGAAATCGGTGCAGGGGCTGATCACTGTGTCCCGTCTGCGGAACACGGCGGCACAGCTGGGAATCACGGAGATCAACCAGCGTGGCGGCAGCATGCTGTTCTACATGGAGCACCCCACGGCGGAAATGATCGGGGCACTGTCCCGGAAGTATCGGGGACGGGTGCAGTTCGGCAGCGTGGGGAAGCCCTATCTCGGCGTGGAACTGGCGGGAGAACCGCCATTGGAATTGTTCCGCGAAGTCTTGGACGTTTTAGGAAAAGCTGGGAAAAGCAGCGTGAAATAATACTGCCGCAGTGCAATTTTGTGCGGTTTTTGTCGAAGTTAACGGATTTCCTCTTGAAATTTAGTCAAAATGTGCATAGACAGCTTTTTTGAAATGTGCTATAATACTGAAAGAATGTGAAACGCATTGCGTGGCAGTGCGTGAATAAGGAGGAGCTTACAATGAAGTTTATGAAGAAGATCATGGCAGCTGTTGCGGCATCTGCGGTTGCGGTATTGTCTTTTGCATCTCTGACAGCATCTGCTGATCTGAAGGCACGGGATGAAGCACCGTATAATGCTTTTCTGGCAATTCAGGCAGGCGGGGATTCCAAGTGGGTTTCTTCCACAGATGATCCGGCTGTAGTTGCACAGAAGAATTCTATTACCGAAGCAACGGAAGCAACAATTACCGGCGATGGCAGCTATTCTGTAGATGTTACCATGGTGAACGGTTCGGAAACCATTGAAGTTATGATTCTTTCTACCAATATTAATGCATTTTCTTTTGCTCCGGAGGGAGCATCTACCCCGACCGGCGGTCTGCCGGAGGGCTGCACCGCAAAGGTGGAAATCGATTCTATTGAAGTTCAGCATGTTGGCGGCGGTTCTACACCGTTGGCATATGCAGGTCCGTCTGAGGGTGCACTGCGTACCGCAGATGACGGCACCAGCATTCGTGTGAATATTATGAATGTATGGACAAAGCCGCAGGTAAATGACATTGGTACCGGTGAGCATGTTTCTCCGGACGGCGGTTTGGCTGCCGGCGATAAGATCGTTGTAAACTTCACCGTCAGCGGTATCTCCAACGGCGGTAACGGCGAGGGCACAACTGCTCCGTCTGACAACAGCGGCAATAACACTACTACCACTACCGCTGCAAACGGCGGTAACGGCACAGACGGTACTACCACAGCAGCAACAAACGCTGACGGTACTCCGGCAACAACTACCGCAGCAGGTAGCAACGGCGGTTCTTCCAACAGCAGTTCCGGTGGTTCTTCCAGTTCCAACAACTCCAAGAGCGGTACCAACAATGTAAAGACTTCTCAGACTGGTGACTTTGGCATTGCCGCAGTTGCACTGGGTGCAGTAGCAACCGCAGCTTTGGGCGTTGGTGCATACACGATCACCAGAAAGAAGAAGTAATTCTGCTTCTGGCGAATCTTATTTTTGATAGTCTCATTTTTTCATTTTTACCCCTATAATACAGGAAAAGTCCTCACTCGAAAGAGTGGGGACTTTTCCGTTTGTGGGGATATGGGCATTGTTCCTGTCATTGTCTGGTTAAGGAAACACTGCATAAAGCTTGTGCGTAAGATGCGTAGTCAGATTTTTCGGCAG